>ERZ869921.679-NODE-679-length-17728-cov-5.334635_pt1 | contig 17728 bp, 24 predicted proteins | sample MGYA00579310_ERZ869921 | MGnify/ENA primary metagenome ERZ869921 (study PRJEB32216, sample SAMN09231816) | wastewater metagenome | place: USA: Maryland | collected 2016-06-21 | study: EMG produced TPA metagenomics assembly of the PRJNA472060 data set (Reclaimed...
CGACAACCTGCCCCGCGTGAACTTCATCAAGCACATGAAGCAGGAGACGGACACCAGCAGCGGTGCCGCCCCCGCGCAGTTCATCGGGAACAATCAGGAGGCGACCATCTCCTGCGCGCTCGTTGAATGGGACTTGACCGTGCTGGCCGCGCTGGAGACGCGCATCGAGGACGCCATCGGCACGGCCACCGTGGGCAAGATCATGGTCCCCACCGCCTACGCCAGCGGCGGCTACTTCGGCGTGTGGATCAAGCCCCTCATCACCGGGCGCAAGGGCATCCAGTTCGGTTGCTGCATCGCCGACGGCGAGTCCTTCGTGGAAAGCCAGTGGGGCAACTGCGCGAAGGTGCTGGGCCTGAACCTGCGCGCGATGCCGCTCCCGTCCACGAACCTCCTATACGAACTCACGACCACCTAACGCACGAAAGGCACTCCGACAATGCCGAAGATCACGATGGGCGGCGAATCCGACCCGAACTGGTACGAAGTCACGATGCGCGACGGCACCACGGTGTCGTTCCACGCGGGCGAACTCATGGCGAGCATGGCCTGCTCAGAAGCCGTACGCGCCCCCGGCGCAGAGGGCGTGCAGGCGACGGCGCAGATCGCACGCGACCTGTTCACGCCGAAGGAGGCGGCGCTGGCCGCTTCCGACGCGGCGCTGTTCTCGGTGGTCACCTCCGTGATGCAGCGAATCCAGGCATCGGGAAACGGCTAAGGGAGGGCGCCCGCTTCCTCGCCCGTTACGGGCGCGCTCCCTGCGAGTTCGACGAAGAAACGGCGCTCGGCCTCATGGCGAACCTCGACGCTTTGGACGCGCGGGACACGCTGGTGATGGCGGGCGCGATCAGCGCGGCGCTCGGCGGCACGCCCGAGCAACTGGCGGGGCTGGTGTTCGCGGCCACGGGCGACGGCAGGCAGGCGCAGCGCACACACCTTGCGGCATCCGCCGCCAAGGCCGCAGGAAAGCACCGTGGCTGAAACGACCCCCATCCTCATGCTGCACGACCTGATCTGCGCCACGGGCGATCCGGCGCAGGATGCGCTCACCCTCATCGACTTCGAGGAGGTGCCGGGATTCGTCTTCTGCGTCCCGCTCTACGGCGGCGAGACGGACTCTTACGGAGATCCACTGGTGCTCAACGAGGGCCAGCTGGACATGTCCATCAACATCCCCGCGTGCATCAACTTCCTCTACGAGCACGGTGCCGTGGCGGGGGCGCTCACGCCCACCTACGCATTCCTCGACTTCGAGGGGCTGTTCGAGGTGTGGATGACGGGCGACGATCCCGAGCGCATCGCCTACACGCAGGCGCAGTTCATCGGGGCGCTCCAGGCGATCAAGGCCGAGTTCACCACGGGGATCATGCTGGCGTGCTCGTCCATGCCGCTGGTGCGGAACTTCACCACGGCGGACCCGGTGTCATGGAAGTACGCGACGGAAATCAACCGCGAGGTGCGGATCGCGGAGGCGACCGAACGCTACGCGCCGATCTTCGCGGAGATGGACTGGGCCTGCCCGTACTTCTTCGTCCTGTCCCCCGACTTCCTGACGATGGACCCCGAGCAGCGGCCTTTCGAGGTGCTGGCGACGGGCAGCACCGTGCTCGCCGGGACCGCACCGGGCTACAACTACCCCGACCCGCCGACGCTGGCAGACTGGGATGTCGAGTGGGAGGTGTGGACCTCGTACCAAGAGGCGGGGCTGGAGGTGGTCAACCGCTGCAAGGCGATCAACGGCCAGCCTTCGCAGCCTGTGTGGCCGCTGAACAGCACGGTGTTCTACCCGTTCACGCCGATCTTCAACGTCGATACGCAGGTGCCGACGTTCTTGCCGCAGGCCCTGTTCAACAAGGCGCTGGCGCGCAGCCGCACCTACTCGGGCCCGCCTGCGACCGGGTGGCTCCTGTGGGGCGCGACCGGGTACTGGCAATGGCTCGCCACGCAGCCGGACAACGACCCACAGAACCCGTACACGCCGCAGACCATCGCACGGCAGCTCCAGTCGCGCAACATGATCACGCAGGTGCAGTACGGCGGCGTGTCCCCGGTGCCGTCCCTGTTCCCCACGTGGCAGGACGCGGGCCTGATCCTCGAAACCGCGAACAACTTCAACACCGCAACGCTCGCCCTGCTCAACGGCAGCGTGATGGCAGGGGCGAACATGGCGACATTCTCCGAGTCGGAAGTGACGACCGCGATCATCCAGCGCATCCAAGCGGTGATGGACGAGTTCGGGTGCAACCAGTGCGTCTACATGGTGGACGAATACTCCACCCCCGTGAGCGTCCAGCGCACCACAGTGCAGGTGATGATCCGCGACGGAACGCAGCAGCACCCGCTCTCGGGCGCATGGCTCACGCGGTCGATGGTTGCCGTGAGCCTGAACTGGCGCGAACTGACCGACCGCCAGCCGCGCGCCACGAACCGGACCATCGGAGCGCGGGGCATCGTGGACGTGATGAACGCGATCCGCTACGCCATCAACCAGTCGTTCCTCGGGGAAGGCTCCGACGCGCTGCTGACCACGCCGATGCTGCTGGTGACGGCTGGCGCGCCGATCCAGGTCGAGGGCAAGCCGGGGTGGATGAAGGCCACGGACGTGTACGAGTACGGGCGCGCATTCGACAGCGCGGAGACTGGAGCCTGACATGACGGACGCAAGCGGCGAGAAGACGTACGGCAGCATCAAGATCGACTTCAACGACCTCACTGCGTCGCTGGACGCCGCAGGGAACGGAACCGCACCCGGCGGCGCATCGGGTGGCGCTGTCGGAGGCGCTGCATCCGGTGCGCCGTCCGGGCGGCGGGGTCGCAGCAACCTCCCCCAGCGCCCGGAGGCGGGCGTGGCCGATGCGATGATCGAGGCGGCGCAGGCGCTTGCGATCAGTTCGCAGGCGGCGGCGTCCGCCAGCGTGACGCGCGCCCTTGCTTCCACCCGGCAGGCGGGCGGCATCGGCACGGCGCTGATGGCCCCCAAGCGCGACTTGGCGACCGGGACGGTCACGGAGGTGTTCACGGGCGGCGCGGCGTCCGGGGCGCGCGCAGGCGGCGGCGGTGGCGCTGGCGGCATGAGCGCGTCGGGCATCGCCGGGGGGCTTGCGGCTGGCGCGGTGGCCGGGGTGGTGGTCGGGCTTGTCATCAAGGCCATCGAGGGCGTGGTGAAGGCCATCGTCGATTTCCACCGCTACATGGTGTCGGAAGCCACGCGCCTGATGGGATTCAGCGGTGCCGCATCGCAGGCGGTCGCCGCCGAGCAGGTGGCCGAGGTGATGCGGACGATGCAGAGCGCGCAGAGCGGGCGCGGCGCGACGGCGGCAAGCGCGCAGCGGGCGGACACGTTCCTCAGCAACCAGACCGCGCGGCTAGGGGACAACCTCCTGCCGCAACTGGCGGCGCTGACCACGGTGGCGACCATCTCGCTGGGCGCGCTGCTTTCCGCCGCGAACACGATCATCGAAACCCTGCGCGGCATCGCGCTGTTCGCGGGCGGCGTCTACGGCAAGATCGGTGATTCCATCGCGGACGCCCTGCGCGGGACGGCCATCGGTGAGGGGCTTCGCGCCATCCTTGCCATGCTCCGCAACGTGCTGGCGTCTCTGGGCCTGATCGTCAACAACACGCAGCCGAGCGCCGACATGAGTTCCGCGAACGGAGCAATCGAGCAGGATCTTCGGCAGATGGGGGCATACATGCTTGTCGGAGGTAAGCCGTAATGGCCTTCACCACAAACAGCCGACTCACCTGCGGCGTGGGGCACGGGACAAACTTCGTGATTCCGTGCGTGACCACCACGGAGTTTTTGCACGGTCCTGTTTACGCCGACGATGGACGAACCATGAAGGGCGTCCGTTCCACTATTCGCGGGCGCGGGATCTTTGCCAGCGAAACCGCCTACCAAGAGTTTCTTGCTGCCGTGGTGGCGACCGGGGGAGAGGGAACAACGATCCCCGATGTGGTGACGTACACGTTGGAAGTGCGCGACGCTGGCGGATCGTGGGTCACACGAAGCAGCTACACGCTTGACGTTCCCGATGACATTGGCGGGCCGCTCATTACGCTTTCTTCGCCCTACGCCATCGGGCCGCGAATGGTCGGGGTGGAGTTCCAGATCGACTCGCAGATTCCTCCCCTGGACGTGGAAACGACCACCAGCCCGGTATCGCACACGTGGACACAGACGATGCAAGTCGGGCTGGACGGGCGGCTGACGCGCGTGATTCGCGGCGTCCTGTCCGTGGCTCCCAGCACGAAGAACAGCGGGCGCGATGACACCGTGGCCCCATCGGCGTCCGGCGGCGACTGGAACAGCCGCAACCCCTACCCGGACCTGTACCGCCTTGCAATCATTCCCCCGGTTCCGGGCGAAGGATGGCGGCGCAGGCCACAGGAGTACGCGCTGACCCCTGACGGCACCGGGCTTGCGTACCAGATCACCGATGAGCAGTGCCGCACGGACCTGCCATACCCGGCGCGGGACGGAGACATCAAGTTCAAGTACACGCGCTCTTTCCCGAACTACGGATGGGCCGATGTTTCCATGCGCGTCCGCATGGCGGGGGATCTTTCATCGGACATCCGCGAACTGGTGGCGATGGCGTGGAACTGCATGAGCATCCGCGTGAACCCCCAAGGCCGGATGATTACCCGAGCATCGGTCGAGGAAGAGTCGATGTTCGACGGCATCGCCTGCACCTGCGAGATGGATGCCCGCGTCTACGCACAGAACTACGCGGACACCGGATCGCTTGCCATTTCAAGCATCGTCGGCACGCCGTTCACCGTGACGCGCTTGGACTGCTCGCGCACGGTCAGCCCGTACGGCGCATACGAGCACGCTTGGCAGATGGTCCCGCACTGGCTGGACAACGCGCTGAACGCATCGACGCAGCAGGGCAGCGCAGGCGTCATGCCGCAGGCGCAAGTGTTTGAGGTGGAGTTGTCGACCCCGTGCGCCGATACCGCCGTCATCACGGTGCTCCCGTCGAACACGGGAGTGGCCGCGATGAACGCCCACTTCGGCGGGGCCTTCATCGACCCCTACCCCAAGCAGGCGAACGAAACGACTCAGGACACCCCGACCACGATCATGCAGGCGTCATCGTTCACCGCCATGCGCGTGAGCCCCGGCACCGTGCGGATGTGCAGCGCAGAGGACGAGGGGCAGGACTGGGTGTTCCAGACCGAGAAGCCCCGCGTCCGCATCACCGAGCGCGTCGAAGTCTCGCGCCAGAACCAGACGCCGGGGCGGTCCATGCGACCGCTGCCCGCGAACGCCATCCTCGTGTCCGAAGGGTGGGTGCCGGGATCGCTGCGCGGGGACGCGCAGGGCAATGGCGTGTTCAACGCGATCTACGAGCGCGTGTTCGATGCGCTCGACCCCGGAGGCACTTCGGGCGGCGGCTTCAACAGCGCATCCTTCGCGGGCTACCTCCTGCGGTACTGGCAGCCCCCCAACGGCCTGATCCTGGCCGCAAACAACCCCGGACTTTCCACCGCGCAGCAGCAGGGATCCCTGAGCGTCCTCGCGGCGGCAACTGACGTGCGCCTTGGCGCATACGGCACCATCAGCGATCCCGTCACATGATCCACGCCGGATTCATCCTCGATCCCGTCAACGATTTCGAGTGGCCCGCGCTCACGCCGGACTCGGAGTCGTGGCAGGCGGTCGCCGACATGGCGGAAGTGCTGGGCGTGCCGGAAGGGGACTTCCTTCGGATCAGCGTCCCCGGCGGCGCGTCCCGCCATGCCTGCGTCAAGTGCCTGATCCCCACCGAGCAGGTGGCGGACCTGTACGCCTTCGCGCAGGGGCAGGCGGACGGCGGCGTGAACTTCGGATGGAAGGACGGACACGGCGGCACCCTGCACGCCATGCGCGTGTGGCTGCGCCCGCCCGTGCCGCTCCTGTGGCCTTCGATGGGCGGCTTCGTCGTGGTCGAGGCGGTGGACTGCCGCTACCTCGCGCGCTTCCGCGCCCCGGCGACCCCCTCCAGCATCGTCCACGGGCCGCAACTGACCGATGACGGGCGCTACGCGGCCAACACGGCCACGGGCAGCGACTACAGCAGCGGCACCCCGCTTGGCACCATGCTGGCGCTCTGTCAGCGCCTTGCCACCGCTGCGGGCATCACCGTGGCGTTCGGATCGTTCAACCCCGCCGCTGAGAGCATGGTGCTGGTGCAGGGGATCACCGCCGCGTGGCAGGATTCGCCTGCGCTGCTCTTGGATCACTGCCTCGCGGCCTGCGGGTACGTGCTCCAGTACAACAGCGGCAGCGGCGTCTACAGCGTGGTGCAGGCGGGAGAGGACGCCACGATCCTAGCCACCTACATGGCGTCCCCCGGCGGCTTCGGTCGCATCAAGCGCGGCGGGGTGGCGGCGTGCGGCGATGACACCAGCGGGATCAGCGACCTGTTCGACCAGTGGAACGCCAGCGGGGCCATCGTCGGGAGCCTCGCACCGCAGGCAAACAAGACCAGCGTGATCGGCGCGACCCGCGAGGGCCTTCGCCGCTACGACAACCAGTACGACCCGCAGGATGACCAGAACGAGACGGCACCGGGCGCGTCCGTCAGCGTCCCCCGCCCGATGGCGCTTCAGTCCACGTGGGGCCGCGCGACCCTGTACGGCTTCACCACGCTCCCCGGCAGCGAGACGAACCTGACGGGCTCCTACCCGTGGCTGGCGGGCGGCGTCACCGTCGCCAACTTCGCGCAGGCGGTGTGGGTGCGCCGGAGCCGGATCGCCTTCGGGCGGCAGGCGTGGAATGGCTGGCCCGTGCTGCCTGCCTCCAGCTATCGCCAGACGGAGATGGAGTTCAGCATCCGCCGCATCGGCGGGCGCATCCTCTGCACCACCGTGACGAACTCGGACCCGCACGACTGGACGCTGGGCAACACGGGCGAACTGAACAGCGACCCGGCGGCGATGCTCACGGGCATCGGCAACATCGACACGCAGATCAGCCCCGGTGGCGGGCGAATCGTCCGCGTGCCCCCCGCGCAGGTCCGCACCTTCATGGCCCGGATCACGGGATACGTCCTGATCCCCGGCACGTGGCGGTGGCAGTACGAGTGGGAGGAAGTCGAGCCGACCACGGCGGACATCACCGACGCCTCGCGGTGGCAGACCTCGTACCCGCTCACGCGCAAGTGGGACGGCACGGACGGGGCGCGCGCCGAGAACGGCGGCGAGCGCGGCAACATCCTCAGCACGGAGATATGGCCCGGCGTTCTCTTGGCCGACTACCCGGACGCAACGGTGGAGTGCAAGCCCATCGGGATCAACGCCATCGTGCCCATGACGCAACTGGCCCCCACGGTGTTCCCCGATTCGCGCTACCCCAAGCCGCCCGCCTACGCCTACACGTTCTGCATCCCCAACGCGCCGAAAGTCACCTGCACACCATAGGAATCACGATGGCAACCGATCCACTCAACCAGCTCGTCATCGCCATCGACCAGGGGTCGCCGTACTTCCTGCGCCTGTCGTTCCCCGACCTTCAGGGCTACGACGATGCCGTGTGGCGGCTGCGCCTGTCCAAGCCCGGTGCGACCTACTCGTTCTACGAGTCGGAGGAAGCGGACTGGACGATCATCGAACCGACCACGCGCGACCTCCGCATCGACGCCAGCATCACGGCGGCGTTCGCGGCGGGCGACTGCTTCTATCAACTGGACGTGCTCCAGGATTCCACCGATTACCCCTCGTTCCGCGTCCACGCCATGTTCACCACCGGCTCCGTGCAGGCCACCCTCGGCGGCACCGCCCCCTGACCCGAAAGCAAGACCATGCCCATCCCGCAGACCGTCATCCTCAACGCATACCAGGGCATCCCCGGCATCGGCGTGCCCACCGGAGGCACGTCCGGGCAGGTGCTGGCGAAGGCCAGCAGCACGCCGTACGACACCGAATGGGTGGACGTGGCGGGCACCTCCGTGACCTCGTTCAACGGTCGCACGGGTGCGGTGGTCCCCACCTCGGGCGACTACACCGCCACGCTCGTCGGCGCGACCACCATCGGCGCGGCGATCTTCGGCCTCACGAACCCCAGCGCGATCACCTTCCTGCGGATGAACGCCGACAACACGGCCTCCGCGCTCTCGGCCAGCGCCTTCCGCACCGCCATCGGCGCGGGCACGGGCGACGGCGACATGACGCTGGCGGGCGTGCAGACCGTCACCGGGGCCAAGTCGTTCAACAGCACGAAGCTGATCCTGAACGGCTCCACCAGCGGCACCACCACGCTCAACAGCGCGGCCACGGCGGGCACCAGCGTCCTCACCCTGCCCGCAGGCACGGGCACCCTGCTCTCGACCATCTCGGCGGTCACGGTCGCGCAGGGCGGCACAGGGGCCACCACGCTCACGGGCTACGTCAAGGCCAGCGGCACCAGCGCGATGACCGCCAGCGCCACGGTTCCCTACGCGGACCTCTCGGGCGTGGGGGACATGGCTACGCAGTCCTCCAGCGCGGTCAGCATCTCGGGCGGCGCGGCGCTGTTCACGAACAACCAGCTCGGCATCAACGACACGGCGGTCAACGCGGGAATCATGTTCGGCGTGGTCAACACGCACACCGCGTTCCGCACGCTGACCTTCGACCTTTCCAACGCCAACCGCACGCTCACCATCCCCGCCAACGCCACGATCAGCGGATCGAACACCGGGGACCAGACCATCACCCTGACCGGGGACGTGACCGGAAGCGGCACCGGATCGTTCGCGGCCACCATCGCAAACAACGCCGTGACGCTCGCCAAGATGGCGACGCAGGCATCGCTCACCGTGCTTGGCAACGCCACGGGCGGAAGCGCGGTCCCGACCGCCATGAGCGCGTCCACCACCAAGACGCTGCTCGCCATCACGAACACCGATGTCAGCGGCCTCGGCACGATGTCCACGCAGAACGCCAACGCCGTCACGATCAGCGGCGGCAGCATCACGGGCATCACGGACCTCGCGGTGGCCGATGGCGGCACCGGGGCCAGCACCGCGGCAGGCGCGCGCACCAACCTCGGACTCGGCACGATGGCGGTTCAGGACGCCAGCGCGGTCGCCATCACGGGCGGCACGATCACCGGGCTCGGCTCGGCCATCCCCGTGGCATCGGGCGGCACGGGCGCGGTCACGCACACCAGCGGCAACTACCTGAAGGGCGCAGGGACCAGCGCGATCACCAGCGTGGCGACCATCCCGAACACGGACATCACCGGGCTTGGCACCATGTCCACGCAGGCCGCGTCCGCCGTGGCGATCACGGGCGGAACGATCAACGGCACGACCATCGGCGCGACCACGGCGACCAGCGGCCTGTTCACGACCATCGGCGCAACGGGCGTGGCGTCCTTCGCGGACGGCACCGTGAGCCTGCCTTCGCTGGCGTTCACCAGCGACCCCGACACGGGCGTCTACCGCGTGAGCGCCAACGTCCTCGGCCTCACCGCCGGGGGCGTTCAGGTGGCGCAGTTCACGACCACGGGGACATACGCCACCGCGATCATCGCTGGCGTTGCGATCAGCCGCGGCGCGGCCACCAGCCCCCCCATCGCCACGAACCTGGCCGTGGGCAACACCACGATGACGGGCAACACGACCGGGTTCAGCAACACGGCGTACGGCCACAATTGCCTTGACCTGAACTCCACGGGCGGGCAGATCACCGCCGTGGGCTACACCGCAGGCCGCTACGTCAAGGGCGACAACAACGCCGCCTTCGGCTACGCGGCGCTCACGGGCAACTCGGGCGGCACCACCACGGGAACGGCGAACGCCGCCTTCGGCGCGGCATCGCTGAACAAGGTCACGACCGGGACAGAGAACATGGGCGTCGGCTACGGCGCTGGCTTCAACCTGACCACGGGAAGCCAGAACTGCTGCATCGGCGCGTACGCGCTCTTCAGCGCCACGGCCAACAACTACAACACCGCCGTTGGCGAGTCGGCGTTGATCTACATCGCGGGCAGCACCTCGGGGAACACGGCCATCGGCTACTTCGCCGGGGCGTACTACGCGACCGCCACGAACCTGACCGATGCGACCGATTCCATCTTCATCGGGCGCGCGACCCGCGCGGCGGCGGCGACCGGGACGAACGAAATCGTCATCGGCATCAACGTGGCGGGCCTCGGGTCGAACACGACCGCCATCGGCAACAGCAGCACCACGGCCACCACCCTGTACGGCCAGGTGACCAGCGACTACGCCACCCCGGCGTTCCTGACGCCCAGCGGAAAGACGAACACGGGATTCCTGCAAGTCTCCGGCAAGACCTCTGGCGCGCTGAAGATCACCACCGCCGACGCCACCGCGCAGACGCTGACCATCTCGGCGGCGGCGCAGACCACGGGCGCGGCGACCATCACCATCCCGGACGCAGCGGGCAGCGCGCGCACCTTCGCCACCCTGACGAACACGCAGACGTTCACGAACAAGACCTACAGCGCGCCGATCCTGACGGGCGACGTAACCGTCGACAAGACGATCACGGCGACCGTGGGCGCGGTGACGATCAACAAGACGGCGGGGCGGTGCATCATGGCGAACGGGGCCTCCTCTGTCGTGGTGACAAACAGCCTTGCCACCGCCAACAGCGTGATCCTCATTACCCCGGCGCTGGTGGACGTAACTTCGACCCAGCTCGCTGTTGCCGCAGGGTCGGGATCGTTCACCATCAGCGCCAACGACACCGCGAGCGCAGACCTCCCGATCAACTTCATTGTCTTCAACTGACGCAAGCACGTTTCCCCGCCAATGAATAACCTAGAGCCATGATTACCGAACACCTGACCGGAAACACCATCAGCCCGATCCTCGCGCAAGCGGGTGCAGTTTCGTGCAGCGCCGTCACGTGGATAGCCTGTGGCATCATCAACGCGGACACCGTGACGGAAGCGGAAATCAAGGTGAGCCTCCCGATCTTCATCACCAGCATCATCGCCACCGCCGGGTTCACGTGGGTTGTCGCCAAGTACGACAACGCCCGCCTGCGGAAGATGGACGAATTGCAACAGCAGATGAAAGACCTGACGGCGATGATGGAGCACCGCGTCCAGCAGCCCCCCACCAAATGAACAAGCTCCTCCTCATCCTCCTGTTCGTGCTCTCCATGATCGCCATTGCCCGGTGCAGCGGCACGCCGGAGCCAGTCAAGCAGCCCGCCGCATACCCCGTCAGCAGCGACATCGGCGGGAGCATCGGGGACGCCCGGAAGAACCTGGCGCGCATCCGCGAGTCCGCCGCCGCCGTGCAGAAGGCGTCCCTTGACGTGCGCGCGGCGGCGAAGGCGACCGAATCCGATGCGGCGTGGGCGGCGATCTTCGACGTGGAGCGCGAGGCGATCAGCCTGCGGGCATTTGCGTCCGACATCGAATCAAGCCTCGCGGAAGTCGAGCAGGAAGCCAAGCGCATCCACGGGCTTGAAGCGGAGAACGCGCGCATGGCCGCGCTGGTGGCGTCGAAGGAAGCAGAGATTCAGGCGGAATCCGCGCGCCGGATGGCCGGATTCGCCGTGGCGTTCGGCGTGGTGGGCCTGCTGGTGTTCGTCGGCGGGCTTGCCGTGGCGTTCTTCCTCCAGTCCCCGGTCAAGGGCGGCGCGCTCTGCGCCATCGGCAGCATCATGGTGGTGGCCGCATACGCCGCGCAGCAGCACGCGCGGGACTTCGGAACCATCGGCCTGTGGGTGGTCGCCGGGTCCGTCGCCATCGGCGTGGTGTGGTTCATCCGGGAGATGGCGACCGCCAAGCGCGGGCTGGTCGCCGCCGAACGCATGACCGGGCTCATCGAACGGCTGAAGCAGTACCTGACGCCCGAGGAGGCGGACGCGGTGTTCAAGGGCGAACCGCTGTACGATCCCGCCACCTACCGATTCGTGGAGGCGGCGCGCAACCGCGTGGCCGCGCAGGCAACCCCAACGGAGACAAAGCCATGATGACCCTCGCAGACTTCTCGGGATTCCTCACCTCGTCCACCATGCTCATCGGCGGCGCGGCCATCGGTGCCGTCGCCCTGCTGGCGTTCTGGTGGTTCAAGATCCGCAACCGCAAGTAAGGGGCAGACAATGGGCGCAGACTTCGTAGAAACCCGGTCGCAGTCATCGTCCGTCGAAGTCGGCGGCGAGAGGATCGTGTTCACCGCCAACGATGTGCCTTCCGAGACGGTGCGCGTCTGCATCGTCCGACCCGGCGACATCGGGGAGTGGTGCATCACCCCGACCCGCGAGCAGGCCAAGCACATCGGTGTGCGCCTGCTGGCGTTCGCGGACACCGGGACGCTGGAGCAGTAGCCGTGTCCGGCGCGATCATGGCGTACGCCTGCTGCTGCGGCACACCGCCGCCGTCGCAGGTGACCATCGACGTGTACCGCGCGCTGGACACCTACGGGTACGCATCGCGCAAGTACAACAGCGGCGTCATCGCGGACCCGTCCAACTGCTCCGAGGCTGGGCAGGGCGGCCTGCCGATCTACGAAGGCGAGTCCGCCGTGTCGTGGTCGTGCAACTTCGCGCGGGTGCATGAGCCGTTCGATGCCTACCCCGGGCCGCCCGCCGCGCACTGGAACCTCTGCACCGAGAACGTCAACAGCGAGTCGTACTGGTTCGCGGCGCGCCTCTGGACGCTGCCCTACGCCAGCACCACGAGCAGCAATTCGTCGGGGTTCTGGAAGATCGACACCGGGAGCGGCATCGTCACCACCACCGTGACGGCGTTCGTCTCGCAGGACATCGACCACTACTCCACCACGGAACTGCTGCCCGCCATCGCGCAGTCCGGCGACCTCTGCAACGTGTGCAGCACGGAGACGGGCGCGGACGTGAGCACCACCGTCACGTGCGACTACTGGCACCGGGCCACCTACCGATTCGACATCGCCGCGTTCCAGGTCTACTCCACCAGCGGCGCGGAGGCAGCGTGGACCATCGAAGTCGGCGGCGGGAACATCACGGTGAAGAACGGCGGCACCACCGTCTACACCTTCGCGCAGGCCTCGTACACCATCCTCAGCATCCGCACCGCGATCAACGCCACGGCGGAACTGTCCGCCATCGGCGGCGTGGCCGCGAACGGAACCGTGGGGCCGCTGTCCGCAACGCTGATCCCCGACGCATCGCCCGTGGCGGTGGGCACCAGCGTTTCCCCGGCGACGATCTTCATGCGGACGGTCGGGCAGACCTTCGAGGAGTACCAGTCCTTCGGCTACCCGCGCTACGAGGTGTCCGACCTTGCCGTGGACGCGCCGGGATTCACCGGGACCGAATCGCAGTTCGCCACGGGCTTCGAGCTGTACTGGACCGCGCCGCTCATCGACGATGGCACGGTGTTCACCTACCCCGCGATGCCGGACGTGGAAACCACGCTGTCAGGGCAGGGTGATTGCTTCGACGGCGAGGGCGCGGCCATCGACCCTCCGACGTACGTGGAGCCCGTGTGCAGCCTGTCGGGCGGCGGCATCGACAGCATTCCCGCCGGGAGCGGGCGAGCGAACTTCAACGGCCTGAACTGGCGCGCGAGGACGGGCAGCACCTACGAGTTCCAGACAGGCGGCATCACGGACCAGTTCTGGCTGGCCGACAACAGCGCGTGCGGGCCAAGCGCGCCGTACCACTGCGCCGGGTACACGGCGGGCACCTTCTACGGGAAGCGGAGCAAATGGCAGCTCACGAGGACATAACGCACACCAGCCCTGCGGGTCACTGGCGGCTCCGGCTGCACGCGGACGGGCGGGCGGAAGTGCTGGAGCACCGCCCGTTCACGGTCAAGAGCGGGCGCGTCAGCGGGCTTGGCGACCTGATCGCGGCGGGGACGGGCGCGCTGGGGGTGCCGGAATGCAAGGGATGCGGCGGCCGGCGGGCGGCGCTGAACCGCGCGGTGCCGTTTCGCGTCCGGTAGCGGTACACTTCGCGCCTGAAGAGAGCACGCGCCGCGCCCCCGTCCACGAGCGGGGGCGTGGTGTTTAGGGGCGCAAAAACGAAACCGCCCCTGGATGCGTAGGGGCGGCTTCGGACTCCGCTTGCGCGGGTCTTGGGGTCCGTGAGTCTACGGCGCGGATTCGATTCCCGCCAAGCGCGCGAGTTCCTGATCCGACTGGCTGGCGCGGAGCTTGCCGTCATGCGGGCCAAGTTCCCAGCAAAGCGCGCCGCCGTCCCAAATCTGGAGCGGGATATGTCCCATCGCCTTGCGCCGGATCGCCTCTGCCGCCGCATCGCGAACGGTGGCAAAGTGCAGCGTCATCTCCTCGCGCGTGGCGAGGATGGCGAGTACGAGCGAGACGGGCGGGGGTGGGGTGTTCATTAGTGGCACACGCGCCAGACTGTCACAGGGCGACCATGATTCTCCGTCCGCACGCTAGCTTTCACGCGGTCGGTTTTCTCGATCAGGCCGCACTTCGCCGCGCGGCGCATGACCGCAGCGATGGCGCGCGGCTCACGCGGAGGTGGCACGCCGTCTTTCTCCAGCACGCACCAGATGGCGTCCGTGGTCAGGCCTTCGCCAGCCGCGCGCATCGCGCACACCTTGCCGATGGCTGCGTATGCCGCCGCAAGCCATGCGGGATCGGCTGCGCCCTCCGCGCGGTCGATGGCTAGTTCGGCTTCCCTGGTGGTCATGCCGTCTCCTCCGTCGAAGGTGGCCGCGTGCCGAACGTCTGCGCCTGCGTCTGCCGCGAGGTGGACATCCACGCCGCGCGGTGCATGGGCGCAACCGTGGACCCCGCGAGAAGGTCGTGCATCGCATCGCCCGCCGCGATGGTGTCCGCGATGCCGTGCATCGCCCGCCGCGATGGTGGCCGCGATGCCGTCCCTGCACAGGTCAAGCGCGTCCGCCATGTCGAACAGCGCCGCCGCCTCCACCGGGTCCGTCTCCGTGTGCGCCCGGTCGCGCAATTTCTCCGCGACCCCGACCATCGAGTCTGTCATCGTTCGCTCCTGTTGGCCGTCATCCGAACTTCCACGCGCCCGACGCGGGGCATGGCACCACTTCCACGATCACGCGATCCTCGAAGCCGTAGGCACACGCCACCGCGTGCGCGCGCACCTGCTTGTCATTGGCGTAGCACACGCCGGGGAGCGAGTCCAGGACGGAACGCGCGATTTTGTCGCTGTCACCCTTCCACGGGCGCACCGGTGCGGACGCCAGCAGGCCGAAGCCGTTCGCCCGGTAGTGGCTCTTGGGCCTGCGGTACTCGCAGACCACGGAGATGAGGACATCGCCCTCCAGCAACGGGCAGCGCGCGGCGATGGCCGCTGCGCGGACGGCGCGCATGAACGGTTTCGTGTACTTGCCGGATTCGCGCATGAAGGTAGTGCCGTCATTGCGGACGCCGCGCGTCTTGCTGCCCTTCGTTCGGGCGGGCTTGTTCACGGTGAATGTGGTCACGAATCTCCATCGGCCTCAACCAGCGCGCTGATCGAATCTGCCATCCGCGCGATGGCGTCAAGCGCGTCTTTGTGGTCGCGCGCCACCTTGCTTGGCATCGTCCCTGGTGAGGGGTCGCCTGTGTCGCACCGTTCCTTGATCTTGCCCACGATTGCGAGAATGGCCTTGTCGTGCTTCATTCGTCCGGTTCCTCGCAGGCCACGTCGAACGTGGCGTTGCACTTGGCGCAGGTTACTTCGGTGGGCCGCATCACCCAATCTCCAATGATGCCCTCATCCTCAGCCTGCGCGATGATGTCGTTCATGCCCTCGTACTCGTCCACGTTCGGCGCTTCGGCGGCAATGCCACGGTGGAAGTTGTCCGCTCCGCACTCGTCGCAGATCCAGAAGAATGCGTGGTGAAGTTCGACGGTGGGTTTGTTCATTTACACCCCCGAGATATGCGCCGCGCCAGCCGCGCCCTTGCACCCGCCGCCTGCGCCGCAGACAGGATGCCGCGAGTCTGGAGGCGGTACACCTGCGCCACGTCGTGGCACCAGCCCTCGATCACCGCATCGTCGGCGCGCCAGCCGCGGCGGTCGAGCTGCGCGCGGAGGTTGCTGCCGCCCGTGAGGTTGAGCGGGGGGTGGCGCTTCTCGCTCACTTCCCCCTCGCAATCTCGCGCACGCGGGCGCGGTCGATCTGCCCCGCCGCGTCCATCTCCGCACGAATCTCGCGCGCCGTCTGCTTGTGGCGGTACTGCTCCGACACCGTGCCGGAGACGCGCGCCGCCTCCTCTGCGACCAGCAACGCGTCGTACCGCGCAAGGTCCGCCGCCGCAAGGTCGCCCATCGGCGCGGGCGCGCGTGGCTCCTGCTGCGGTTCCGCGAAGTCGCCTGCGTCATCGTCCCCGGCAAGCGCGGGCTTCACCGGGCGCGGTGCGCTGGCGCGGGATGGGTACACGCGGACGCGCTCTGGAATGGTGGGTGCGTCTGCCCACTTGGGATCGTTTGGGTCTTTGCGGGGCCGTGGCATCAGGTTCCTTTCGCCGCGCGTGCGGCATAGCGGGCGTTGCGGCGCGCCTGCGAGAGTTGGATGGCGTTGAACTCGTCAACGGAGATTTCCACGCCGCGCATGGCGTCTTCGCTGATCGTAAACGCGCGGTACTTGCGATTCGCGTCGTTCGTGCAGAGTCCCAGCCGCACCATGACGGAAAACAGCCTGTCGGCGTTGTTGACCGTCTTCGGCGGCTTCTTGTTCGTGCGCTTGCGCTGGGGGGAGGTCACGGAAACTCCTCCCTGTCCATCGTCCGGTGCAGCGCGTCGATGTCCTCCTCCAAGCGCCCGACCTTCACCACCGCCGCGAACAGCAGCGCGGTGACGAAGGCGGCGTACACGCCGATGGCTACGGCGATGGCGCCTTGGGTGGTCATGGGGTGGCCTTGCCCTTCGCAATATCGTCGTTCTTTATGGTGCGCTTGAACAGGCTGCCGGACGCCGAGTGGAACACGACGATCCCCTCAGGGTCCATGAATCCTGGAGCGGCCCTGCTGCCCCAATGAGCCAATTCGCCAAGATGCAGCGTAACCAGATCCATGTCGAAGGGGCCTTCAGAAAGGATCGGCACCAGCCCCACGCACGCCGGGAGCCGCGTCTGCGACTTGAACACCGCCGGATCTTCGGTGGGGTACTGCTTCGGCTCGTCGCCGTGCAGGCACCATCGGTAGGTGTTGAACATGGAGAATCGCTTGTCCTTCAGGCCGTAGCGGCGACCGATTCCGGCGCCCCACCACTCCCCAAAGTGCCTGCCGGGGCCAAGCTGGCGGAGTTCGTCGGCATGGTCGCGCACCCACGCCGCGAAGCCGAAGTTGTCCTTCTCGGGGGTGATCCACCCGGAACGGCTCCCGGCGAGCACCGTGCCGTCTGCGTCGATGCCGATGCACCCGTTCGTGCCGTCGATCTTCTCGGTAACGACGATGTTCCGCATCAGGCGGGCGATCTTGGGGAAGGGGGTGAAGTCCATCACCCCTGCCTTCCCTTCGCAATCTCAGCCGTCCGCGCCACCGCGCCCGATTCGACCGCCGCCGCGACCGCTTGCTGCTGCCGCGCCTGCGCGCGCTGCATCGCCTGCATCGCGTTGATCGCCTCTTCGTGCGCGGAAACGAGGTCGAGCAAGCGGCAGTTGTCGGCCTCCAGTTGGCTAAGCGCCTCCGCGTGCGCCGCCTTCAGTTCCGCCAGCAGCGCGGGGGACGCTTCCTCCGTCGATTGCGCGAGTCCGAGTTCCTTGTTCTTCGCCATGTTCGTCCAATTCCCGGCCATCAGGCCGATTAGTAACCCCAACCCGTACGCCACCAGTCCGCGCCGCAACAAGCGGCGGCGGA
>ERZ869921.680-NODE-680-length-17717-cov-189.913713_pt1 | contig 17717 bp, 18 predicted proteins | sample MGYA00579310_ERZ869921 | MGnify/ENA primary metagenome ERZ869921 (study PRJEB32216, sample SAMN09231816) | wastewater metagenome | place: USA: Maryland | collected 2016-06-21 | study: EMG produced TPA metagenomics assembly of the PRJNA472060 data set (Reclaimed...
AGCGTTAACGATAGAGATTATTGGATGCGCTGCGAACTTGCGGGGATGTTAAGTTACTACATTCCAGGTACAGCCGAACACATCGGGCATGATGTGGGAGAGAAAACAGACTACCGATTAATGAAAGATAAAAGCCTAAATGAGAAATGGCGTAAGGGTGAGCAATGGTTAGAGTACTACAAAAGAACGGGCAATATCTATTTAGGATATAAACAAGATTAGATTATGAGAAGAAAGTTAGAACCGCCGAAAGGCGTACCAACTAAAGGAATAGGACTAAAGGGAGAAGACAAGCCGAACACCTCACCGACTAAACAGCATTACGTTGGAGTGAATCAGTTGATTGATTTGTTTTATGAATACTGCGAAGATGTTAAAGCAAATCCTATACTTGAGGAAGATTATGTAGGTGGTGCGGGAATAAAGGTATTGAAGCAAAAACAAAGACCGTACACTAAACAGGGGTTTTACGTATTTGTTAAAAAGAAAACGGGCTTCAATGTATCTCACTACTTTAGACCTTCAACTCAACACGACTACTCAGCTTATAAAGATGTTATTGAAGAAATCGAACTAACTATTGCCGACAATCAAATTAGCGGCGGCATGGTTGGTATATTTAACGCTCGTATGTCATCACTTATGCAAGGTTTGGTTGAAAAGACCGAAAACAAAAACGACAATAAGATAACCGTAACCGTAGAATATGCCGACAGAAGTAAAGGTAGTATTGAATAAACCTCACGCAGGGCAGCAAAAGGTACTAGATGAAGCGCAGCGTTTTAACGTGCTTTGTTGTGGTAGACGATTCGGTAAGTCTGCATTAGCGGTAAACCTGCTGAGTGAAACAGCATTAGACGGGTTTCCTGCGGGTTATTTTGCGCCTACGTATAAACTTTTAGATGGCACGTATAACGAATGTTTACACGCATTAGAGCCGATTGTTAAGCGCAAGAACGAACATCAGTTTATTGAATTATTGAACGGAGGTCGTATTGAGTTTTGGTCGTTAGAGAATGAATTGGCGGGTCGTTCACGTAAATACAAACGAGCCATCTTGGATGAGGTTGCGTTTGCAAAGTCTTTGTATAAACTTTGGACTGAATCAATCCGTGCGACACTATCGGATATGAAAGGGGATGCTTGGTTTATGTCAACACCAAAGGGTAAAAATGATTTTCATAAGTTGTTTATGCGGGGGGTTATGGAACACCCAAATTGGCAGTCATGGCAGATGTCAACCTACACTAACCCGTTTATTGATCCGTCTGAGATTGACGATGCAAAGGCCGATTTACCAGAGTTAGCATTCTCTCAGGAGTACATGGCGGAGTTTAACGATAATGTAGCTAATCCATTCGGTACGGCTTATATTGCTCAATGTACGTTTCCGATGTCAACACTACCAGCCGTATGTTATGGTGTTGACCTTGCTAAGTCTTTTGACTTTAGCGTCATTGTTGGCTTAGATAAACATGGCAGCGTGTGTTATTTAGACCGTTGGCAGTCGGACTGGAGAACGACAAAGGAGAAGATATTGAGATTGCCACAAGCAGCCATTGCGATAGATAGTACTGGCGTAGGCGACCCGATAGGAGAGGACTTGCAAAGGGTAAGGGGCAATATTGAAGCGTTTAAATTCACGGCTGCATCAAAACAGCAATTGATGGAGGGCTTAGCCGTTGCTATACAAAGCAGAATTATAACATTTCCTGAGGGAGTTATTACAGAAGAATTAAATAACTTTGAGTATATTTACACGCGTACTGGAGTCCGATATTCCGCGCCAACTGGCTTACATGATGACGTGGTTTGTGCTTTGGCTTTGGCATGGAAGAAGTATCAGGAGGTTGGAAAGGGTGCGGGGCAATATTCATTCGCTTAACTATGTGGAACAAACTAACAATACAACAAGCGCAAGAGATTGATAAGCTAAGACGCAACGTATCTAAAGACGATACTGAAATTGATATTGAAACAAAGCTATTATCAATTATCTTAAACAAGAATCAATCCGAAATTGACAGCTTAGGATGGCAGGAGTATTTAGACCAACGGGCAGCGTTAAAGTTCTTAGAACAAGAACCTGAGGGTACGCCAATTCAGCACGTTACTATCGGCAAACGTAAGTACCGTTTTGTTTACGATATTAGGCAAATACCATTTGCTAGGTACATTGAAAGCAAAACATTCGCTAAAGACTTTATAGGTAACCTGCATAAGTTAGCCGCTTCAATGGTTATACCGCAGCGCAAAACATGGTACGGCAAATGGAAAGATACAAAGTACGATGCGAGTAAGCATATTGAATATTCTAACGATATGCTTCAAGCACCGTTTGAGGCTGTTTACGGATCAGCGGTTTTTTTTTATCATCTATACAAGAATTGGATAATAGCTTCAAAGGACTATATGATAGCCGAACAAGTGAAGACGGGAAAGAGTCAGGAAGAAGCCGAAAAGCTGGTGAACGATTTGCTAAGGTCTATGGATGGTATCACGCTTCTGAGGAAATTAAAAACTATCTCGGAATCCCGCTAAGAGAAGTATTTGAATTGCCTACAATAGAGGCGGTAAATGCAATGGCTTACTTGAAAGCAAAATCTAATTATGAAAGAGAATTGGCTCGTCAAACGTAAATAAAATTAGTCTTATTTGGGTTTTGACCGCTAAGCATTGCTGATAGTCTTCTATAATTAAATCCTATTGCACCTGATGCTTGTTTTGCGTTATCGTAAAATATTCCAGTTTTCGTGTCTAATACTAGTTTGCTTTTTATTTCTGATGCTGCGCTTCTTTGGCTTAAAGTATTTTTCCTAAGACCGATATTTATTGCGTGTTGGTTATTTTCTAGATAAGTTGACCATTCTAGATTATCAACATGGTTATTTGTTTTGTTGCCGTCTTTATGGTTAACGGTTCGTTTGTTTTCTGGGTTTGGGATAAAAGCCATGGCTATTAATCTGTGAACCTTATATGTTTTATTATTAATAGTTACCCTTAAGTATTCGTTTTTACTTTTATCAAACTGTACTTTTACAAAAGGCTTATGGCTGTATCTTAAATCTCTACGGTAAACATTACCATCATAATCTACCCAAACGCCAAATATATACTTCATAATAAAAAAAGTGGCATCAATTAGTCAAAGTGGTACGAACACTAAGACCAAAAGATGCCAATAAGTTTGTAATCGGTATTCGTACTACCAAAACAAATATACAAAATATTTACAAGAATTACAAAGAAATGCTTAGATTTGTAATCATAGCAATTTTGATTCATGTTTGAAAGGTTTACTCCTATCGTTTACACGGTGGGAGTTTTTTATTTTGCGAATTGAGAAATAGTTGTATATTTGAAACGTAATCGCTTGATGTTTAAAAGGCGTATGTTTGGACACGGGTTCGACTCCCGTCATCTCCACTTGGATTCCAATTAAGGCTAACCTGCCGCCTTAGTGCAGTTGCGGTGTAAAAACCGCTTTTTGGGGATGTTTGGTTTTGACAGCATAATGGCAGTAAACGTAGATTGCAAAACAATAAAAGGCAAAGTAATTGCTTTTGGACAGCCGCAGCTTATAGCCGCCGCATAGTTCACGAAATTTAGCCCCTGCGACAATGGGGCTTTTTTATTGCCAACAGCCGCCCATGCCCACAATCCCAACTTTTCTATTTAATGTATGGGTATTACGGCAAATCAGGTAAAGTTTTTAAAGGACAATCTTTTGAGCAAGTTAGGCTCAGAGCGTCCTAGTAATAACCTGCCCGTAGTTGAACAGATATTAGCCGACTATGCTAAGGAGTTTTTAGATACGGCCAATGCTAATGCCGATGCTGCGGGGCTGACCTACAAGGGTGCAATACAATCCAACCTAACATTCAAGGTAACACAAAACGGATCAAGCTACGAAATAGCCATCGGATACCCTGCAACAAGTCCTGCGGCTGAATATTACGACTTTCAAAACAAGGGGGTGGCTGGAGTTGGGAAGTCCATTGCTTCCCCCTATTCTTTTAAAACACTTTACCCATCCCGCAAAATGGTATCGGCCATTGAAGAATGGGTTAGGTTTAACGGTATATCAAATAGAGCCGAAGACCAAACACGCAACCTATCTACATTACAAACTAAGCGCAAACGATTAAGCGATACGCAAGAAACAGCTTTTGCAATAGCAATGGGAATTAAGCGCAAGGGTATTAAGCAAACCCTATACTTTGACAACGCAATAACATCAACTTTTAATAAAGACTTTGTGAACGTACTAAGCAAGGCATTAGCCGCCGATGTTTCACTAAAACTAATACAGACAAATGGCAATAACAATTAATTCAGTACCCGCTACTTTTGCTTCGTTGCATGACGATGCTTGGTTTGTTGTGAGTAGCGATAATGCAACGCAAGATAATTTCAAGTACGTTTTTGATGCTTACGTGTCGGGTGAACTTACAAGCAGGGTAAAGGTAATACCCGCCGCATCTGCTGAGGGAAGTTATGGAATATACAACTCAGCGCCGATTATCCGTAATTACATGACCAACTATTTTAAGCCAGTTGAGGGTAGTGTATTACAGCATAGTTCGGATGAGATTAAGGTTCAATACGATATACGGTATGGAGAAGAAGTTTCGGGAGTATTAACAACAAATTTGGCATCGGGAACGTATGAGGGGTATAACTACTATTCACCGCTATTCTTTGACGGTATATTGTTGTTAGGCGGCGGGGATGGTGACCTATTGCTATCGGATCAATACGATAACTTACTTATTTCAAACTATGCAGACGATTGGTTAACAGAACGTAAGATTGACGAGGTTGAACTGATATTTGGCAAAAGATTGTTTATATCTTTTCTATCTAACGAAGTAACGGGCGGTAAGATAGAGGTGCAAAAAATAGACGGTAACGGAGATTTAGGAACAGCCGCTACGGGTGGGGATATTACATTTACGGGTGAGTTTAATTTGTTTGAGTTTGGGCAGGATAGCATTAACAATTATTTAGGTACTGAGTTTATTACCGAAAACGATTACGGGTACAAGGTACGATTGAATCATGATGGAATTGCTACCAACTGGATTGTTATAAAGCACGTTTGTTATGATAGAAGTAATCCCATTAACGTTCACTTCCTAAACCGTTTAGGCGGGTGGGATACGTTTGGATTCAACCTAATAAACAAGCGGCAAACTGAGTTTATTCGCAGGTCGTTTAGAAGATTACAGTATCAGCTATCAGGCGACCAAATGTCAAACAACGATGTTTACAACCGATACAATGAGGGTACAATAAACTTCAGTACAGAGCATCGGGATAATTACCGATTAATATCGGACTATGTACGTGAGGAAGATTATACATGGTTGGCTCAGTTAGTAGCTTCGCCTTTGGTTTACCTTGAGGTTAGAGGGGCTTATTTCCCTGTAACGGTTACGGAGAATAACTACGAGTATAAGACGGAGAAATCAGACCAACTGTTCAACCTTGAACTTACAATAGAAGTTTCCAAATATGTAAACAGCCAATACAGATAAGATGCGTACACGGTTATATTTAGAGGGCATTAACTTAGATTTATACGAGGATATTGATACTACTTTCACGTATGTCATTGATGATATTAGGGAATTTGGAAGCCGTAATACATCGTTTAGTAAGACAATTACAATACCTGGAAACGCAACAAATAATAAGGCTTTTGGGCATATCTTCAACTTAGGTAGCGCAAACGATTACACAGACCAAGAGCCGAATATCGGGTATAACTTTAACGCTTCGGTTTCTGCCCGTTGTATTGTGTTTATAGACCAAGTGCAGGTATTTAAAGGTTCGCTAAGGCTATTAGAAATTACCGATACGGCAGGGGAATTAGAGTACCAATGCTTTGTTTTTGGAGAATTAGGCGGACTATTTTACCAGATAGGAAATAAGCGGTTAACAGATTTAGATTTCAGCGCATACGATAGAGAGTACAGTTATGCCAATATCATTGCAAGTTGGGACGATATTAACGGGTCAGGGGTTTACTTTCCTTTGACGGATTACGGTAATGTATCTACCAACAAAGAAGATTTCCAATATATAGCGTTTAGACCTGCATTGTATGTACGGGAATATTTAGAAAAAATATTTGCTCAAACGGATTATACAATTGAAAGCAATTTCCTATTAAGTAGCGTATTTGACAATTTAGTCATTCCGCATAACCAAAAGGAGCTTACTAAATACTCAAGCAACTTCTTTCAAGGCGCTCCTGCATTTACAACTTATAATAGTACTGGCAATCAGATACAATTAACTTTCACAGCATCTGCTTTAGGTTCATTTAGTTTACAGTCAGGCAATACGCAAATAAGAAACGATGGCGGTAACATAACTACAAACCTTGTATTTATCGTAACTGGTCTATGGTCGCAGGGCGGTTCGGCTACGTTTAACCTTAGACAGAATGGAACAATAATAGGTTCAACTTTTTTAGGTAGCGCATTTAGCGGTAGATTCTTTAGCAGCACAATAACTGCATCAAACGTATCAATCGCGACAAATGACCTAATTACTTTAACATTGGATTGGTCAACTTCTCAGCCATATAACTTGCAAGTAAGCGCAGGAAGTATCAACTTTCAGTCCTCCACACCTACACGGGTACGGGTTAATTTAGGTGACGAGATTGTCATAAACGATACAATTCCGCAAGGTATATTTCAAAAGGACTTTGTACTAAGTATCATAAAGATGTTTAACCTTTATGTTTACGAGTCACAGTTTGATGAAAAGAAGTTAATCATAACGCCTTATGTGGATTTCTATTCAAGCGAAACGCCGTTGGATTGGACTGATAAGATAGACCGTTCAAAGCCTATTAAGCAAATTCCAATGAGTGAATTAAATGCACGATACTATCAGTACAAGTTTAGAGAGGACAATGATTTCTACAACGAGGACTACCGTAAGGCATTTAACGAAGGGTACGGAGACAGGATATTTGATACAGAGTTTGAGTTTAGCAGCGAAACTGATGTATTGCAAGTAATATTTGCAGCATCTGTATTGTATCAGAACGTAGGAACGGATAAGATTTACCCTGCTATTTACAAGCTGTCAGGAACTACGGAAACACCTATGGATCATGTTATTCGCATTGGCAGAGCAAAGAAAATAACCTGCAACGGTTACGATATATTAGATTCTGCAACGGTATTGGGTTCGCCAACTGCTTACGGGTATGTAGGTCATTTAGATGACCCGAACAACCCTACATCTGATATAAACTTTGGAGCGCCAGAGGTATTGCAGTTTACACCAACGGGTCAGTATCCAACTGCTAACCTATTTAACAGTTTTCATTCAAGTTACATAGAAGAGATTACCGATAAGGACAGCAAGTTGGTTGTAGCGTATGCCTATCTAAATACAGTTGATATAATGAACTTAGATTTTAGTAAGTTGATTTATATTGACGGGGTACTATTTAGGTTAAACAAGGTTAACGAGTACAATCCTACTGATTTAGGTACTACTCAGATTCAATTATTAAAAGTTATAAATACAGCATAATGGCAGAAGAAATAGTTGGTTTAAAGGTTGTAATAAACGGGCAGGAAAAAGTAGTCGGCTCGGTTGGCGAGATGCGTAAGCTACTAAAAGAGGCGCAGTTTGAGGCACTAAAACTTTCACAGCAATTTGGCGAAACATCAGCCGAAGCATTGGCAGCGGCCAAACAGATTGCTTTAATGAAAGACCAAATTAAAGACGCTTCTGAAAGAGTTGATTTATTTGACCCTGGAAAGAAGTTCCAAGTATTTGCTAACGCCGTTTCAGCAGCGGGCGGTGGCATTTCCGCCTTGCAAGGCGCTATGGGTTTATTAGGTAGCGAGTCTGAAGATGTGCAAAAGGCACTATTAAAGGTTCAGTCTGCTTTGGCATTGTCTCAGGGATTAAGCACCATTGCGGATGCGCAAAAAGACTTTGAAAGATTAGGGGCGGTTATACAACAAACAACCGTATTTACTAAAGCCAATGATTTAGCCAACAAAGCAACGGCTGCGTCTTTGCGCTTTATGGGCATTAGTGCTGAGGCATCAAGCGTATCATTCAAGGTGCTGAAAGGCGCTATTGCGGCAACTGGTATCGGTGTATTGGTCATTCTATTAGGTGAAGCAGTTGCAGCGTTTCAGAACTATACATCGGCGGCCGAGGATGCAGCTAAGGCGCAGGAGGAACTGAATAAAAAAATAAGCGAAACAGCTAAGGGAGCGTTAAAGGCCGAATTGGATACCTTGGACCGTGAGAACAAGTTATTACTTGCCCGTGCCAAGGCAAGAGGGGCAAGTGAAGCAGAACTGTTTAAGATTGAACAAGATGGCAGAAGGTTAAAGGCTCAAGCGTTACAGCGTTATTATGCTGAGGTTAAAGATGCGGATAAAGCAGCGGCAGATGATGCAAAAACGGAACTTGCCAACGTAAATAATGATGCGTTAATTGCTCAGGCTAATTTTGATGAAGCAAAGAGAAAACAGCGTGAAGAAGAGGAAAAGAAACAAGCTGAGGAGAGTAAGAAAAACAATGAAAAACGGATAGCTGAGGAAAAGAAGACTCAGGAAATGATTGACGAGGCGCGTAAGCGTGTTCGCGGTTCAATCCCAGAGGCAACCGGTATAAGTCAAGATACATTAGCAGAGGAGCAACAAGCATTACGAGATGCGGAAATAAAAGCGGAGGAAGAAAAACAAGCTAAGATATTGGCGGCTCAGATGAAAACAGTAGAGGGTAAAAAGAATTTACTGTTAGAAGATGCAGCTAACGTTAGAGCCATTTCGGATGCAAATGTAGAAGTTGCACGTAAAGAAGCGGAAGCTAAGGAGGTTTTATTGCAAACAACAGCCTCAGCGCTTACTAACCTTTCCCTTGTGGCGGGGCGTGAAACAGTAGCGGGTAAAGCATTAGCTATTGCATCGTCTATTATTAACACTTATCAAGGCGCTACAAAGGCATTGGCTCAAGGTGGTATTGCAGGGCCAATTGCTGCTGCGGGTATTATTGCGGCGGGTTTAGCATCTGTAAAGCAAATTGTATCTGTTAAAGTTCCGGGTGCATCGGGTGGCACTCCTGCCATTACAGCACCTACACTTAACGCAGGTTCACCGTTAGCGCCTACAACTATTGCGGCTAATCAGGTTACATTAGACCAAAGGAGCATTAACGCAATAGGCAATAAGGCAATAAGAGCATATGTAGTTGAGTCGGAAATATCCGCAGCACAACAAAAGGTTAGGAGAATACAAAAACAGACTACGTTTGGTTAGAAATAAAAATAGGGGTAACAATGGGTAAAACATTGATACCCCCAAAAATGCTGCATAAAAGACAATGCGAATATAGTGAAAAAAGTGAAATAAAAAATGAATTTAGTGAAGTTTGGGAAAATTGGGAAAATTGGGAAAATAAAAACCAGCAAATAGTAGAAACTAAGCGGGGGTTGTTAACGAAATTTACATTACGAAATTACGAAAGCCTTACGAATATGCTACGAAAGTAACAAGTAAGTAACAAGTAAGTAACAAGTGTTACTCCTATTTGACCAACAAATTACTGGCAATCTATTTATATCATGGATTTGCCCGTTTTTTTATTAGATATATCTGAAGACCAATCAGCGGAAACTGAGGTTAATTACATTGCCTTAGTAGACAAACCCGCTATTAAAATGAATTGGACAGCGTTTAAAGAAGCGCCCCAACGCTTCGCAATAGACGAAGAGAAGCGCATAGTATCTGGGCCTTTAATGGTTGCGGATATGAAAATTTACCGTAAAGACGAAGAGTTCGGAGAATATTGGGCGGTATTTACAGCCGATGCCATAGAAAAGATTGCACAGAAATTTTACCAAAAAGGATTTCAATCTAACGTGAATTTAATGCACGATGGGGGTATGCAAGTTGAAGGCGCTACCATGTTTGAATCGTGGATAGTGGATAGGGATAACGGAAAGATGCCGCTTAAAGGTTACGAAGATATTTCCAATGGATCATGGTTCGGTTCATTTAAAGTAGACAATGAATCAGTATGGCAGATGGTAAAAGACGGCTTAATTAAAGGGTTTAGCGTAGAGGGAATGTTCCAATACAAGCCGAAGAAACAAGAAATGAATGAAGAGCAAGTGTTAGAAAAGATAAAGAATTTACTCAGTCAAATTTCTATTTGACCATATTAACAAACAAATACTATTTAGATTATGAACGCAAAAGAAATTTTGAAAAACATCAATGCTTTTTTTAGCGAATTACCAGCCGAACCTGCTCCAGCTCCTGCTCCTGCACCTGAACCCGTGCAAGTTGAAATGAAAGAGTACGCTTTGGCAGATGGTACTATCGTAAAGCTAGATAAGCTAGAAATCGGCGGTATGGTTACCGTAAACGATTTACCTGCACCAATGGGCGAACATATGTTAGCCGATGGTACTAAGATTCAATTAGATGAAGCTGGTAAGATTGTTGAGATTGAAGCTGCTGAGCCTGCTCCTGCTCCTGCCGAATTAAAAACTCCTGAGCAAATGCAAGTTGCTTTAGCAGCATTTGCAGATGGTGTTACTAACCCTGATATGCAAAAAATGGCTACTATCCTAAAAGCTGTTTTTGAAAATGTATTTGGTTGGCAACTTAGAGAGGCTCAAGAAAAAGCCGCACGAGATCAAGCAATTGCATTGTATCAAGCTGGGTTTAAAGAGCAAGAAAAATTAAAGGATGGATTTAAACAGTTGGTTGCTTTAGTTGAAGCATTAACTGAAACTCCAGCAGCAGAACCTATTGAGCCACAAAAGACTCAGTTTGGCGAAGTAATTGAAGCAAAGAAAGCACGTTACAAAGAGATTCAGGCAGTATTAGCAAAACACAAAAACAAATAGTTTAAAATTTAAAATTAGATAACAATGGCATTTAATGTATCAGCCCTAACAAACTACGTAAAAGAAGACGAAAGGTCACTCTTTACATCATCTTTGTTTGACGCAAAGACCCAGCAATTAATTCAATCAGCGGGTAACGTTATGGTTGAAGTTAAGTCTGCTGCTACCGTAAACATTATGGACACAGACGCTGCGTTCCAAGACGATAGCGGTTGTGCTTTTAACGCATCAGGTACAACTACCTTTACTCAGCGTACACTAACCGTTGGTAAAATTAAAGTACAAGAGGCTTTGTGTCCTAAAGACCTAGAAGCTAAGTACTTGCAAAAGGCTTTACCAGCAGGAACCAACTATACCGAAATCATCTTTGCTCAAGAGTACACTAACCGCAAGGCTGGTAAGATTGCTGAGCAATTAGAAACTGCTATCTGGCAAGGTGATACCGATAGCGTAAACATCAACCTAAATAAGTTTAATGGTTTCCAAAAGATTATCGCAAACGCTGCTGGTGTAGTTGATGCAAACACTACTCCTTACGTATCTGCGACTTTAACAAGTCTTACCGTAAGCAATATCCTTAGCGCTGTTAAAGCAGTTAAAAACGCTCTACCTGCAAGAGTTAAGGGTAAGGACGATGTTAAAATCTTCTGCGGATGGGATACCTTTGATTTGATTGTGGATGCTCACGTAAACGCAAACTTGTTCAACTACGGTTCTCAGAACATCGGAGATGGTGAGTTTATCATCCCTGGTACTCGTTACACAGTTGTAGCGGTTCACGGATTGGATGGCACAAGCGATATGTACGCAATGAGAACTTCAAATATGTTCTTAGGTACTGACCTTCTTTCTGACCAAGATCAGTTTGAAATGTGGTACTCTCAGGATGACAGAAACGTGAAGTTTCATGTTGGATTCAAGATGGGAGTTCAGATTGCGTTCCCAAGCGAAGTGGTTAAATTCATCGTATAACTAATAGGGTAGGTGTAAAAGCCTACCCATTTTAAAACACAATATTATGGCATGTGCCTTAACATCAGGATACACTTTAGACTGCCGAGATTCGGTTGGTGGTGTAATTGAACTGTACTTTATTGAGGCAGGGAATGTTACTACCATCACGGAAGCATCTGGCAATGTTACTGGTATCACTAAAGCAGCAGGAAAGGTATTCCGTAAGTATGAGCAAGAGCAAGATACAGCGTTCTTTGTTGAGAATTTAAACAGCAACGTTCAAAACGGTACTGTTTTCTATCAGCAGGAACTTACTTTGGTAATCAATAAGATGGCAACAGCAGTTCGCAACGAATTGTTATTGCTAAATAAAAACCGCTTAATTGCTGTTGTAAAAGACGCAAACGGTACTTATTGGTTATTAGGCAAAACACGTTTCTTACGCTCAACTGCTGGTAACTCAGGTACTGGTACTGCATCTGCGGACCGTAACGGATATACATTCACTTACACAGCATTAGAGCCTGAACTTGCTCCAACTGTTGACAGTTCTATTATCGCAGGATTACTTTCTTAGATTTAATTGAATGATTAGCGAAGCCTCACTATTACGTGGGGCTTTGTTGTTTTGGCTAAAAACAAGGCTTTTTCTATTTAGTTTATGCTGAATTTAGTAAAAGGTGTTACTTCTACAATAGTTGTTACGCTGACAGAAAAACAACTGTTAGCTGCACCTAATTACCTTTTTGTATTTACGGGCAGAACTACCAATAAACAGACAAAGTTTGTACTGCTAAATAATGCAGATATAAGCCAATTTAAGGATAGATACAACAAGTTTTCAATAGATAAAGCGCTATTTGCAACCGCTAAGGATGACGAATACGTATACAATATTTACGAACAAGCAAGTACAACAAATACAGACCCTACAGGGTTAAATCTTTTAGAAACGGGCATAGCTAAGTTAAGCCAACCTGATACGGTATTTACTGAGCCAAATGCCACAACTGAATTTATTATACCATGACAGAGCCAAATTTGATTATATTAAACTTTGCTGAGGCAAGGCAACCTGAATACAAAGAAAAGAAGGGAGTAGGGTATATGGAGTTCGGCGAAAGAAACGACTATCCAACTTACCTGCTTGATCTTGCCCAAAAGTCAACTAAGCACGGGGCAATCATAAACAATAAGGCTAAGTATATTAGCGGAAATGGTTGGACTACTGAAAGCGGAGAGCCTTCCCCTATCATGCAGAAGCTAATGCTTGATGTGCTATTAAGAAAGGTTGTATTAGATATTGAAACATTTGGCGGATGTTATTTGGAAGTAATATGGTCGCAGTTAGGCAGAACTATTGCTCAGGTTAACCATTTAGATTATACTCGCGTAAGAACCAATCAGGATAATACGCAATTTTGGTACAAAAAGGAATGGAAACAATACAGCCGTAATCAGGAAGAGGCAATAGTGTTAAACGCTTTCAACCCTGCAACCAACGATAAAAAGCAGATACTATTTATTAAGGAATACAGACCTGGCTCTAAGGCTTACCCATTGCCAGGGTATATATCTGCATTGAACTTCATTGAGTCGGATATTGAGGTCAGTAAGCACGTTTTAGGTAATGCATCTACTGGGTTTACTCCGTCTAAGATGATAACAATGACAAACGGAGAACCTGCACCTGAGCAAAAAGGGCAGATTACATCTATGTTTGAAAAGCGATTCACTGGCTCAGATGGAAAGAAGTTTATCCTAAACTTTGTACAAAACAAAGACCAAGCGCCTATTATTGAAGATTTAGGTAATTCTGATTTAACCAAAGAGGATTTTACAGCGATTGATACGCTTATACAAAATAACATATTTGCAGGGCATGAGATTACTTCTCCATCGTTATTCGGTATTGCACAGCCAGGCAAGTTAGGTGGCACTACTGAGTTAAGGGATGCTTATGAGATATTTAAAAACACTTACGTAAACGATAAGCAGCGTTTAATTGAGGGTGTGTTTAATTTATTGGTAAGATATGCAGGGGGAACAGAGGTATTGAAAATACAGCCTGTCAACCCGGTTGGATTGCAAGTAACAATGAGCGACTTAATTACAATGGGAGCGCCTAAAGAGTATTTGTATGAGGTTGCTGGTATTGATGCTACTAAGTACGGTATTGAACCAAGCGCAACATCCACTCCGCAAGGAACTAACGAGGCTTTGCGCTCACTAACTGGCAAACAGCATCAGCAATTACTTCGCATTATTAGACAAGTGGGGCAGGGCAAATTAACCCGTGAGGCTGCTACCGTAATGCTGAAAAGCGCATTAGGACTAAATGATACAGAGATTGAAACTATGTTAGGTGTGGATGAAATTCCGCAACAAATGAGTTCACAAGATGCATTAGAAGTATTCGCAGCCTTTGGTGAATCTAAATCCAACTACAATGTACTTGCTTCCCGTGTACGTTTTAACGATAACTCTGAATACGAAGCGTTTGCAGATGTGACACAAACTGAAAGCAATGTGTTAGATCTGATTGCTAAAGACAAACGCATTACTCCCGAAGTCATAGCAGATACGCTAAAGTTGACAGTTGCAAGAGTTAAGGGTGTTATTGATAGCGCAGTTGAAAAGGGTTTAATTGAAACTAAAGAAACAGTTGAAGGTAAAGGTTTGCAAAAGAACGTGATTATTGAACGCAAACTAACGCAGCCATTAAGTAAGATTGTTGAGCAGATTAAGCCAAAAACAACCGAGTTTTTAATCCGCTACTCTTACGAATGGAGACCAGAAATACCTGCAAACGAACGTAACACAGCAGCGCATCCTAGCCGTGCATTTTGTAAGGCGTTAATGGCATTAGATAAGGTTTACAGTCGTGCAGATATTGAGCAAATTAGTAACCGTTTAGGGTATAGCGTATTTGACCGTCAGGGCGGTTGGTGGAACGATGACGGCGATATTAAACCACATTGCCGTCACACATGGGTAAGTCAGGTAGTAATTAAAAAATCATAAGAAATGAGCAGCAACACACTACTAATAACAGTACAGCAAATAAAGGATAGAACTTCTTTACATTCAAACGTTGATGAAAAGATGGTTAAGCCTGATATTAAATACGCTCAAGATGCCTATATCCTGCCAATGTTGGGAACGGCTTTAATGCTGAAACTACAAACAGATATTGAGGGTGCAGGGGTTACGGGTAACTATGAAACTTTATTAAATGATTACATTGTTGATGCTTTGGTTTATCACACGTTGGCGGAATCGCCAATGACTTTATCGTACCAACTTTACAATAAAGGCGCAGTTAGAAAGACGGGGGTTGACACAGATACGCCAAACGTTAACGAGGTTATACAGTTAGCTCACAAATACCGTAAACGTGCAGAATGGTACACACAAAGACTTGCAGACTACCTATTGGAGAATCACGAACTGTTTACCGAATATGACAATCCAGGAACGGGCATTGATGTATTTATTCCTGAGGTTGCTCAGTATAATACGCCGTTCTTTTTGGGTGACGATTGCAAATGTACTGATGGCAGTTTTGATGTAGCACCAAGTAAATATAAAAAAGGATGCAGATGAGCAATAAGACTTATCATTTAAAGAATCAGGAAAAGTTAGCAAAGTTTATAGAACAACAAAAAAAGCAGAATGAGCCTAACGTTAAATCAAATAGTAGCAAGAATAAAAGCAATAGCAGAGGCTCACGAACAAATTAATACGTTTGTCTTTGGCGACTTAGACGAAGTTTTGCGTAGTGAGGTTGTTTATCCTGCTTGTTTTATGCCTTACCCTAGAGAGCGCGGTAATGGCAGCGATTTGCTTATGAGTTGCACTTTATTTTTTATGGATAGGGTTATTGTCGGCGGCGGCGAAATAGATAAGACGTTTAATGAATTAGAAGTTACTAGCGATATGCGAGAGGTTGCTAAAGATATTTACGCTCAACTTCGATATCAAAAGTTTGACCCACGTTGGAATGTGCAAACTGACTTTGCTATTAACCTGGCCAATGAAGCGCAACCTGATTATTTAGCAGGTGCGCAGTTAGAATTTACTATTAAATTACCGTACAATACAGATAGATGTAGCGTACCAACAACTTACACGTATGGCAATTGATAAACGGATAGACCAACTTGCAGCAGCCGTACCTGAGTTATCAGACCTATTGGCATTGTACGACCTTAGTAATCCAGGTACTAAAAAGATTACCATTAGTCAACTTGTTTCATTGATTAGCCTTGCAAACGGGGTAACTACCATTTGGGCAACCGCTACCGATAGCAATAGCTTTTATGATGCTCGTTTAATTGGGCGTGATATTAGGTTGGTTTTATTAGGTGGCATCGGCTCAGGCGAGATAATTACAAGCGGAACTCCTACGGGTAATCAATTATACTTTGATTCTTTAGCGGGTACAATATACAGACCTAGCGGTGTAAATTTCGCAGATGGCGAAGAATTGACAATAATGTATTTATAATATGAATATGAGATACCTATTAATACTTTTACTATTCATTTCGGGTGCTGCATCGGCACAGTTTGCACCGACATCAGCTAAGACCGCTTTCAAATGGGGTGTATCAATCGGTACACGAGATTCATCCGCATACGCAGCAAATGACAGCCTTGTAGTTACTATTAACCGCGCAGGGCGCATGATGTACCGTTCAACTGATGGATATTGGAAGTTGTTGGCAAACGCTGCATCGTCTGACTATGTACCCTATACGGGGGCGGTTGATAATGTGAATTTAGGAAACTTCAGACTAACGGCACGTTCCATTCGTACCGATTCTGTTTACGCTAACAGTTCGGCTGGGATGTATTTATTGACTAATTCAGGTTCAGCCGTTGCGCATTGGGGTAGCGGCGGCTCCGTTGAGGTTGACTTTAAAGGCTTTGCAGGTTACGATGCAAATAGGTCGGCATCTTATACGGTTCGTAGCTTTACTGATAAGAATTATGTAGATAGTGCGGATGGGTTGAGGGTAAGGTACACAGATACGGCTGCAATGTTATCTAATTACAGAAGAACAACAACGAAGATAACAAATAGCGACCTTGTTAATAGTACCATTTCGGGTATTTCATTAGGCAGCAACTTAAACAGCTTAACAGCTGGAAACGGATTAAGCGGTACGGCCTATAATGGTAGTGCAGGGCAAACTTTTCAAGTGGATACTTCTGTAATAAGCACAAAAGCAAACGTAACGGGTGCTTTGGTAGGTTATACCGCAACGGGTAGGTTTACAGATAGTATAGCTGCGGTTCGTGCATTAGCTAATACAAAAGGAACGGGTACTGTAACTTCGGTAGCTACGGGTGTAGGCTTATCAGGAGGAACTATTACAACAAGTGGTACAATTTCAGCAGACACAACCACTCTTTCAACAAGGGCTTATGTTACGGGTCAATTAGTGGGTTACGCAACTACGGGTAATTTAGCCTTAAAACTAAACATTTCAGACACTTCTGCAATGCTATCCAATTACCGAAGAAAAACAACCTTAATTGAAAACGCTGACCTAAGAAATAGCGCAATAACAATTAATGGAACTTCTACGTCATTAGGCGGCTCTATTTCAGTTGGTACGGTTACTTCTGTTAGTGCGGGAACTGGTATGAATTTTACAACAATTACAAGCACAGGTGCGGTTAATGCAGATACAACCGTTTTGGCAACAAGGGCATTTACAACGGGTGGATTGGTAGCTAAAGCCAACACTTCGCTAAATAACGTAAACGGTGTCCTATCTTCTACCTATGGTGGTGCAGGTTCGGTGAATGGTATTTTAAAAGCCAATGGAAGTGGGGTGGTAAG
>ERZ869921.681-NODE-681-length-17612-cov-8.566213_pt1 | contig 17612 bp, 40 predicted proteins | sample MGYA00579310_ERZ869921 | MGnify/ENA primary metagenome ERZ869921 (study PRJEB32216, sample SAMN09231816) | wastewater metagenome | place: USA: Maryland | collected 2016-06-21 | study: EMG produced TPA metagenomics assembly of the PRJNA472060 data set (Reclaimed...
AGATCCGCAACTCGTGCTACGGCGAAGACCGGAACTACATCAGCATCCCGAACCTGCCTCTCGCGGGCTCAGCGACACTGACCTGCACGATCTACCAGCAGTCGGGCGGTGCCGTGAACCTGAACTCGGCCTGGCTCAACATGACCTGGAAGGGGCCGTAATCCGATGCTCTACCACAACTGGCAGAAGGACGCAGGGCCCGGTGCCCCGTACGACAAGGCGTCCCCGAACCTCAAGGCTCTGCTCGCCTACGCTCTCGCCAACTTCGGTGGTTACAACCTGGGCATCTACTTCGTCCGACCGATCACGGGCGGCACCGCCTGGTCGTCGCACGCGTATGGTGCTGCGAACGACTGGGGCTACCTGCGCGACCCGAAGGCACCCAAGAAGGGCGAGGACCGGCTGGCCGCCCTGCGTTACATCGAGTTCCTCATCGAGCACCACGAGGTGCTGGGCGTGCAGATGATCGTCGACGAGGCGTACGACCGCACCTGGAGGTGCTCGCGCCCTGAGCCGCCCTTCAATGGTGGTCCCGGCTGGAAGCCCGGCAAAGTCACGGGCGGCGGTTCGTGGCTGCACATCGAGACCACCCAGGCCGACTGGTTCAACGACACCCCCATCGACGAGCGTCTCGCTCCCCCCGACCCCGACCCCGACCCCACTCCCCAGGAGGACCCTGACATGCTCGCCCTCGATTACAAGGAGCATACGCCCGACTACACGGCGTTCTGCTGGACCGGCACCCACCTGTCGTGGGTAGCCGACGGCTTCGCCGATGCCGTCCTGCGCCGCTCTGGTACCGTCCGTCAGACCGTGGATCGCACCGAACTGCTCGGCATCATCCGGTCCTCGACGAAGACGTCGACGGCCCCTCCGGTCGTGGTGGCCGACGCTGACCTGAAGGCCGCCTGGGGCTGACCCCCTCGCCACAAATGCGGGTGAGGCTCTACTACCTCGCCGCTGCGGTCGGATTCGCGCTGTCCGCAGCGGGAACATGGCTCGGTTCTGGCCCTCAGTGGCCGAACCGGGTCACGTTCGGCTTTCTCGCCGCGATCGCCTCACTGTTCACCGTCCTGCACGTTGCGCTCGGGGGCGAAGTGCTCCGTCGCCTGATGGTCGCGTCGGTGATCATCGCTGCATCCACCCGCGGACTGGGCTGGTGGGTGACTGCCGAGGCGTCGGTGAGCCTCAGGCTCGGGGCGGTCGGAGCGATGATCCCTATCGTTGCTCTGATGCTGATCGCCAACTCGGCGGCACGGAAGGGGTTGTAGCGGGATGGACATCCGGGCTGCTGGTGGATCGCTGGCAATCACGGGGATGGCGGGGTTGGCGAAGCTGACGGCCCAGGGCGTGACCGCCGGGACGAGCGACGGGTCGATGTCGGACATCTTCACCTCGATGGGGGTCTTCGGCGCTGCCCTCGGCATCGCCTACTTCATGCTCCGGCGTGGGGATCGGCGCGAGCGGGAGGTGCTCGATGCCGCCACCCGGGAGATGGAGCAGATGCGCGCCGACCTCATCGCGGTGCAGCGTCACAGCGAGACGATCACTGACAAGTACATCGAGGCCCTGGTAGAAATCGGGGCGTTGAAGGCCGAGGCTCATCTTCGGCGCAAGGACGACGAAAGGTAGGGCAACCATGAAGCCCGTCAATGTGTCCACCAAGCGGACCGCGGTGAACTTCACCGTGATCACCGCGATCGTCGGCGTGATCGCCAAGGTCACCGGCTGGCAGCTCACCATCGAGCCCGAAGACCTGATCTGGCTGTCGCCGCTCATCGGTGCCGTCGGTGGTGCTGGCTACCGGTTGTCGCGTGCGATCACCACGAAGTGGCCGTGGGTCGGCTGGGTCGTGTTCGGTTCCGGCAAGGAGCCTGCGGGCCTGCGCCCGATCACCTCGAACCCGCCGGAAGGGTCGTGACCCTCAGCTTGCGTCAGCGCTTCGTCAGGTGGCTGATGGAGCCGTTGGCCAACCCGCAGGAGATGCCCCGGCTGGAAGAGTGTTTGCATCCCGCAAACGGGCATGGCATGATGGAGGGCATGGACACCTCGACCGCGCGCTTCGCTCTGGTCCCCACCCGGGAGCTGGACGACCTCCTGGAGCTGGCGCGCCTGGCCGCCGGTCGGCTGCCCGACTCGGACTCGCTCGGCGTCGCTCTGCGTGGCTCGGCTGCCCAGGTGCGGCTCGTCGCAGTCCTCGAACCCTGGGAGGGCTGAGGTGTCGGCCCCCTGCAACTGCGGACGGCGCGCCACCCGCGTCGAGACGCTGCGCACGCTGAGGTCGTTCCCCACCCGCAGCGGTGGCTACCTGCTCGGCACGTACCCGGACTGCACCGACCTGCACAAGGGGGCGTGGGTCGGGTACAACATCTACGTCGTCGGCCGCAACACCGAGTTCGAGCGCCTCTTCAAGCGCACCCTGCTCGCCGAGGCGTCGGCGTACGCGCGGGAGACCCGGCAGGCGATCGAGAACCTGCCGACCCAGGCGCTGTGCGACCAGGCCGTCCTCGACGTCTACGCGGGCTGACGTTCCGACATGATGTGCTGGATGAGGCCGTAGCCCTCCAGCCCATCGAGCAGTCGTTCGACCTGCTGCTCGGTCAGACACTTCCACGACGGGACGTCCTGGCGAAGGATCATCTGCGTGAAGTTCAGCCGCTCCTCACGGTTCAGGTCGTAGAGGTTGCAGTAGTGGAACGCCTTGCGCAGCTTGAGAGTGCGACTATCCATGTCGGCCATCCTGTTATCGTATGTCACTAGTTGTCCAAGGTAAAGAACACAGACGGAGCCATCGACGATCTCGGCGTGTTGATCACGGCCGCGATCGGACTCGACCGTTCCTGGATGGAACGAGGCACCTGTTACGGGTGGGGTTCCCAGCGACCGGGGCAACCCACACCTTGGCAGGTGAGCCCGAGCCAGAAGGCCAACGGCATCTCCGGCCACGAGCTGGTGAAGTACGCGGCGATGATCTGCTTCGCGTGCCCCGCCCAGTACGACTGCCTGGAGTTCGCCGTCAAGGGCAAGATCAACGCTGGCACCTGGGCGGTGCGGCTGAAGACCCTCGAATGGCTGCAAGGCGAAGAGGACGCCCTCGACCTGATCGCCATCGCACGCTCCGAGCGCATCCCGGTACAGACGATCGCCGCTGAGTTGATGGCGGACCGCACCATCGACGCGTAGTATGCGCTCATGCTGAAGTCGCAGATCGGTCCCGTCAACGTCAAGGTGTTCGCCGGTCTCGGCCCCGATGGGGACGAGTACCCGAAGTGCCGGATCACCACCCTCGGCTCGAACCCTGTCACCGCGAAGCTGTGGCAGCGCTGGGACGGCCGCTGGCACGAGGTCGACACCCTGTCGAACGCCTCGTACACCGAGTCGGGTTCCACCATGACGTTCCTGGGTACCAGCCGTTCGCTGGTCACCGAGGTCGGCCTCGCCCCGAGCAACGCCCAGGCGCGTTGGGAAGTGGAGTTCATCGGATGCAAGTCCTGCAACTGACCATCCTGTTGTCGCTGGTTGCCTACCGGGCCACCCGCTTCGCGATCAAGGACACCCTGATCGACGGCATCCGCATCCGGGTGCAGAACGCTGTGCTGGGCACCAAGCCCCGCCTGTGGCGCGAGAAGCTGCACGAGCTGATCTCCTGCCCGTACTGCATCTCCTGGTGGATCGCTGGCATCTGCGTCGCGCTGGCCGACTGGCAGACGTCGGTACCGCTGCCGTTCTTCCAGTGGGCCGCTGTCGCCGCTGGCGCAGTGCTGATCTGGCGGATCATCGAGGAGTAGGCTCCCCCGCATGGGCATCACCGACGATCCTTCTGACCCCCGGCTCGGACACGGCTCCGACGACGAGCCGACCGGCATGAACGACGCGTACCTGGTGCTCCCGGAGGCGGTCCGCGTCCCACTCACCCGCCCCGTCCTCGTCAAGTACATCCACGACCTGGAACTCGGTGGCTGTGGGACGGTCACGACGATGGGTCGCGCGATCGCCGAGACGTACGCCACCCGCCCCTCGTTCTACGGAGCCACCTACTGCGCCGGGTGCATGAAGCACCGGCCCGTCGGCATCCACGGCGAGTTCTACTGGGTCGGCACAGAGCGCGTCACCTGGGAGCCGGGTCAGGACATGGGACCCTGCGGCACGTCGGTCACCGCCAACAAGCTGAAGGTCGGGACGTGAGCAACGTCCTGTTCGACGACATGGTTGCGAGGGAGACCTTCGTCGAACTCGTCGCAGCAGGCGTGTCGCCGATCAACGCCGGGATCGAGGTCGGCTGGACGCCCCGCCAGACGAAGGCGAACCTGGCGGACCCCGAGTTCCAGGAGCTGGTCGACTTCGCCGAGCAGCGGCTCATCGGGTCGATGGAACAGACGCTCGTCGCCGTCGCCCAGCGTGGCAACGTCGCCGCCCTCACCCTGTTCCTGTTCAACCGTGCCCCCGACCGCTGGCGCGACATCAAGCGCATCGAGGTCAAGGCCGACATCAAGGTCACGCAGGGGATGGTCGAAGCGGTGAAGACCGGGGCGCTCGAACTGCTGCGCGAGCATGGCGTCGGGGCGATGCAGGCGCTCGAAGCTGGCGACATCGAGGACGCTGAGATCGTCGAATGACCGCCCTCACCCCCGAACAGGAGCACCTCCAGCGCATCGCGCTGCCGTCGAGGGTCGGCCAGTACATCGGCCAGGAGGTGTTCGGCGAACCGTACGTGATGTTCCCGTTCGTCGCCTACGCCGAGCAGCGCATCGTCGACGCGATCATGGACACCGACCACGAGCGGTACCTGATCATCAACGCCCCGCCGCAGGTCGGCAAGTCCACCTACTGCGGCATCCTGCTCCCGTTCTGGATCACCGGCATGTTCCCGCACTGGCAGGTCATGTACATCTCGTACTCGGATGACTTCTCGACCGCCCGCGGCAAGGACGTCCGAGCCCTCCACCAGCTCTACGGCAAGGAGCTGTTCGGCACCGCGATCGACCCGGACTTCACGTCGGCCACCGACTGGAGGACCGCCAAGAGTCGCGGCGGGATGCTGTCCGTCGGCATCGGCGGTCTGATCACCGGTCGCCCCGGCCACGTCATCATCATCGACGACCTGATCAAGAACGCCCAGGAGGCGTCGTCGGCCGCGACGAAGCGCACCCACCTCGCAGAGTGGGACGGCACCATCAACCGCCGCATCCAGCCCGGCGGCACCGTCATCATGATCGCCACCCGCTGGGCGGAAGACGACCTGTCGGGTGCGCTGATCGAGCGGATGAAGCAGCCCGGCTACACCGGCCCCCAGTGGGAGGTCATCGAGTTCCCGGCGTTCGCCGAGCCGTCCGACGACGTCGAGCTGTCCGACGAGGAGCTGGAGTCGTGGCGGGACATCATCGGCCGCGAGTTCGGCGAGGTGCTCGACTGCCGGTTCTCCCGCATCCCGAACCGTGCCCCCGAAGACTTCTTCACCCTGGTGCGGGCGGGCATGGACCTGTACGCCTGGTCGTGCCTGTACCAGCAGAAGCCGTCGGCACGCGAGGGCGGCATGTTCCCGGTGGTGAACTGGCAGTTCTACGACCCGAACGAAGTCCCTCCGATGGATCGGCGGGTGCGCCTGTGGGACCTCGCCGCGACCGAAGGGGGTGGTGACTGGACGGTCGGGTCGCTCGTCGGCAAGTCGGGGTCCAACATCTACGTGCTCGACGTGAGGCGGTTCCGCAAGAGCGCTGGCGGTGTGCAGGATGAGGTCGTCAAGACCGCCGCCCGCGACGGCTACACCCCGAAGATCAAGTTCGAGGAGGAGAAGGGCGGCTCCGGCAAGTCGGTCACCGAGGCGTACCGCCGTCTGCTGACCGGCCATGTCGTCGAGGCTGCGAAGGCGGAGGGCGACAAGGAGTCGCGCGCCACCCCGTACTCGGCGGAGCAGAACAAGCGCCGGGTGTTCCTGCCGCGCATCGGCACGGTCGACTGGGACGTCAAGGCGTTCATTGAGGAACACCGCAAGATGATGGGCGATGGTCGTCGGCCGAAACACGACGACCAGATCGACACCGTCGCCTACGCGGTACTCGAACTGCTCGGCCACGGGAACGTGGAGATGTGGATTCCGTCCGAGGAGACCTGGATGTCAGCCGAACAGCAGATGAACGTGCTCCTCAGCCGGGGAGCCCTCTGACTCCTCCCACCGAGTCACGCGAGTCCCGTTGCGGCTCGTCTCCCACACCGGCTTCAGGATCACGAACTCGTGCCCGATAACCGGGTACGGGACGTAGCGGCCGTTCAGTCTCCACGCCGGAATCCGGATTCCCTGCCACCCGATCACCCCGCGGCATCTCAACGCCGGGTGGGTGTCGATGAAGTTCAGCGCCTTCGTGATCGCCTGCAACGCCTTCACCGTGCTGCCCCGCACTTCCCGCCGCTTGCCACCGTTCGGTCCGAACGCCTCGTTGATGAGGAGCCGCTGGAAGTGCCGCCACAGGGTGTACGGAGCGTCCACGTCCCAGCGGTCACGTCTCGACGAAGGCGGGATGCGCGTCAGGTGCTGGATCGCCGGGGGGTCGAGACGCTCCAGGGTCTGCATCCCGCGGGTGGTGAGCCGCACCCACATCAGTCGCCTGCCAGCGCTTCGAGTTCCTCGACGAGCAGGTCGAACATCTCCGGGCGGTGCCGGGCGAGCGCCCCAACGTTCGGCTGGCTCTCCGCCTGGAGGACGATCCGCACCATCTGCTCCAGGTCCCGGTCCTTCCGCGTCAGGTCGCGCAGCCGCAGTAGTGCGTCGAGACGTTCCTGCTCCGTCATGCCGGGCTCGCCTGCTGGATCAAGGCGAGCGTGAAGCCGTGGAACTGCACGACCATCTCGTCGGCGCAGAGGTCGCTGACGCCGCCAGCGATGAGCAGGGCGCGGTAGCCGAGCATCGCCTCACGGATCGGGCTGAACATGTCGAGGGCTGTCGCCATCGCCTGGGCGACAGCGTCTGTGGGGTTCGGGATATCAGTCACTTCGTTCTCCTATTCCGGGGCCATTCGGTCATCGGCCGCCGCGACCACTCTTCATGGAACAACCGGTTCTGTCGGTCGCAGTAGTCGCCCAGCTTGTGGGGGATGCAGCGAGGGAACCGGCGGATGCGCTCCCGGTAGGCGATGGCCTGGTTGGGCGTCATGTCGTCGCTGATCCCGAAGTCGCCGACCTTCCACAGGAACGTCGTCCACCACTCCCACCAGGAGTAGTTGAAGATCATCGACAGTAGACGCTGCTCATCGGCGGGGGTCATCCGAGCACCTCCGTCAGCGCCTTCATCCCCGACTCTGTCACCGATACCGCACGCGGCGAGCCGGGCAGCATCCTGATCAGTCCCTGTGCTTCGAGCTGGTGCAGCAGAGCGTTGACGGTCGCGGCCGAACAACCGAGCGCCTCCCCCATCTCCCGTTGGGTGGGACCCCAGCCAACAGACGAGGTCGACTTGATGATCGTCAGCAGCGCATCACGCGTGCGGCGGCCCTGCTTCTCGCTCATCTTCCGGCCCCCTGGGAGGCAGGGAGGTAGACGAGATGCCTCGTGCCGAGGTCCACGGTGACCCCGCCCCCGCCGAACAGGTGCCACAGCAGCTTCCCGGCCTGCCTGTCCCGGAGGGCGATGCCAAAGATGATCCGGGCCATCGGGTCCAAGGCCATCGCCGTCCGCTCGTCGGCGTCGTGGCGGTCGGGTCGGAGGCCGGTGGTCTCCGTATCGAGGAACACGAGGTTCGTCATGCTTCCTTCTTCCTCCGCGCCTTGCGCGGCTTGGGCTCCCGACGCGGACGGGGCACGCGGAAGATGAAAAGAACGCTGTAGTTGTTGCGGGCGTGCTTCACCTTGCGAGGGATGCGGCCAGTGCCCGAGCACTTCGGGCAGCGATCGAGTTCTCCTGCGATCCACGCCTCACCCGAAGCGTTGCAGCTCTTGCACGGGCCGTCCTTCGGCTGGGCGCGCACGTCGCCGATGTGGATCAGCATGTCTTCGACCTTCAACCCCATCTCGATCGCAGCGTCACGCGCCCACCAGTCGCCTTCCTTGCGGACACCGGACGAGATGTACGGGGCGCACTTCGCCAAGATCAGCCCGCCCGGCTTCACGATCCGCATCGCTTCCGCGAGGCCGCGGACGTTGTCGGCGTGCAACAGCTCGGGCGTGGTGGCGGCGTTCTCCAGGCCGTAGCGGTTCATGAAGTCCGGCAGGCCAGAGGTCGCCCGGCCACCCATGCTCACGTACGGCGGGTCGAACAGGGCGACGTCGAAGCTGCCCCACTCTTCGCCGAGATCGCGGAAGTCGCGGCACATCCACGCGTTCATGTACGGGGGCAACTCGCCCATCTCGTCGTCGGGGGAGAGGTTCGCCCAGAACTCGCCGGGGTGCTGGTACTTCGTCCACCAGGCCCCCCGACCGTACGTCAGGTCGATGATCACGTCGGTCGGCCGGATGTAGCCCAGCTCGACGATGTCGAGGATCATCTCAGCGTTCGTGTCCCACTTGGTTGCAGCCGTGACCGTCATCCTTGCTCCTTCTCTGTGAGTTCCAGCACGCGCCGCCGCATGGTGATCGCCCGGACCACGGCCTGGTACTCCAGGTTCAGGCGGCGGAGGCGGACTTCCGCCAGCCGCAACATCTCGCGCTGGATGGCGAGCAGTTGCTCGGCCCCCTTCTGGTTCCCCTCTTCAACGCAGGAGCGGATGTCCAAGACGCACATGTTGGCCAAGTGTTCGTCGGAGTCGCTGAGTGTCCAGTCGATGTCGGTCATTCCTCAACGTCCTTGTGGAGCGCGTAGCGGAACAGCTTGTAGACCAGGAAGCCGATAATGGCCACCCCAACCCACGCGTTCCACGAGGAGATGGCGATGATGACCAGGAGTCCGGTGATGCCGATGACTCCCAGGGAGAGGATCGACGCGACCACCACCGCGTCGGAGACGTCCTTGTTGTTGAAGGAGCAGTTCCAGATCAACTGGCGGAGCAGGGACCTCACGGCAGCACCACCATCCCCTTGTCCGGGCGTTCCTGCTCGACGATCGCGTCGGCGAGCGATGCGATGCGTCCCTTCGTCTTCGAGCCGGTGATCTGTACCGTCGACTTCGCGGCACCACCGAAGTAGATGAACCCGGTCTTATCGTTGTTCAACGACACCGTCATCGCCGCCTTCGGCAAGCTGATCAGCATCGAACCACTGGAACCGCCGAGGAACAGGCGTCGGCCGGGCCACACCTCCACGGTGCTGTAGTCGTCGAGTTGGATGAGTCTCACTGTTCTCCTTCTTCCCAGGTCAGTGTGATCCGCAGGGAATCTGCGGGGATGTCCGCGGTGAACGTCGGCTCGTAGGTGCGAACATACTTCGAGCTGTCATCCGGCCAGACGGCTGCATCGGTGAACCCGTCGCAGTACGCCTTCACGGTCGGCGACCAGTTGATGGGGTCGCGACGGTGGTTCGGCCTGTTCGTGCCGATCTCCGTCCACACCTCCACCTGTGTTCCGGGGGCGGGGCGGGTGCGGATTGCGTGTTGCTTCGCCCACCAGAACCCGGCGTTGCGCCACTCCGACACCTTCCCGGCCTTCGTGTAGCGGCCGTCGCCGTCGTTGAGGTTCAACATCTTGTCCGGCTTGCGGACGGTGATCGAAATCGTACGCAGCATCAGAACGCCACCCCGCCCATCGAGGTCAGCATGTCGACCAACCACAGCATGTCGACCGTCTCTCCCGTCGTATCAGAGGCGAGCATGATGTTGCACGTCTCTCGCGTCCCGACGACCTTCGGCGACGTCTCAGCACGCAGCGACACTCCGAGGATCGTCACCCCGAACGCGTCGACCACCGTCCTGCGGTCCGGCATCATCGCCGGGTCGGGCAGCATCCACATGCGCCTCACCGCTGCGATCAGGTTGGCCAGCATCCAAGTCTGCGGTCGCTTCCCGTACAGGTGGTTCACCAGATACGGGCCGGTGGACTCGTACTCGAACGACGGCGGGGCGGGCAGCGGCAGCACCGTCACAGCTCCACCTTCTTCAACTCGAACCCGGTGTGTTCGTCGCGCATCACATCCTTCATCTCGGCCCCCAACGCCTTCACCCCGCCGACCTTCGGTACCGTCGACGGCGACACGTACAACCCCTCCATCAGTGCGATCGCCGCCGCCGCCGCTGCGTCCGGGTCGATCTCGCCTGTCTCCTTGTTGAGCGCCCGTGCGTGGGCTTCGCCGGTGACGAGCTGACGGATCGCCGTCTGGTTCGGGCGGCGCTTGAACGTCGGGGCCTTCGACCAGGCGATCCGGCCGACCAGCACCGGGTTGTCCTCCAGTTGGCTGATCGCCCGCGACTGGAGGAACGCGATCGCATCCCCCAGTGCCTTGTGCGCAGCCTGCGCAGCGTCGAGCAGCACCAGCGCCTGTTCAGCCGACAGGCCCGTCGACGCGTCCATCAGCCCTTCGGCGACGTCCTTCATTGCGAGCAGATCGCCAACCCCGATGTCGTAGCTCACACCCGATCCCTCTCGATCCGTTCGACCGTCGCCGTGGCCCAGCGCAGCTCTACGCCGACAGCGTCAGCGACACAGACCATCTTCGTGCGCTTCTTCCCGGTCTCCCGATCGTCCCACTCCTCCTGCTTCACCCTGCCGGTCACGATGACCCGGGTGCCTTTCGGGCAGGAAGCGGCGACGTTCTCGCCCAGCGCCCCCCAGGCGATCACATCCCACCAGGCGGTCTCTTCCGCCCAGTCGTCGCCCTTGCGGTAGCGGTGGGATACCGCCATCGTGAACTCGGCGAGCGACTTGCCGGAGTTGGTGAACTTCAACTCCGGTTCCTTGCCGAGCGATCCGATGATCGTCAGTGTGCAGTCAGCCATGTGTGCTCTCTTCCTTCCAGTGTCGCCCGTTGGCGACCTCGCTGATCGTCGACCGGCTGACGCCGTAGCGCTCAGCCAGTACCGCCAAGGGGACTGCCGGGCGGTCCGCCCGAACGACCTGCAAGAAGCGCCGGGCCTCCCCCCAGGCGGCTCCCCTACTCACCGGCCAGGTCCCATCCGTGGTCGAAGTCGGCCCGCTCCCCGGCCGTCATGTCGTTCGCCCCCGGCATGTCGCACAGGGCGTCGAACTGGCGCTGCGTCAGTGCCCTGGTGAAGCTCTCCATCTCTCGGTCGGCGTCAGTCATCAGAACGATTCCTCCTCTTCCTCTGGATGGCCAGCAGGTTCAGGCGGGCTGCCATCCGTGGGGTTGTCGACGCCCGTGCGGCCGATATACGCGAGCAGCGCCTCGGCGTGTTCGCCGGAACGCATCACGTTCGTCACGCCCTGTTCCTTCGCCCACTGGTTGACGGCCTTCTTGTCGTCCGGGCCGAGCGCCGAGAACGCCTGAGCGGCGACCTGTTCGGCGGTCAGTTCCTTCGGACCGGTCGCCTTCGAGCCAGCGGGACGGGCGCGTTCACGGTCGACCTCGTCGCGTTCGTAGGTGTGGCCATCGGTGTCATCCTCCGGGTCACCGATGCAGAGCAGCCGCAGCAGCAAGTTCTTGTACGCCTGGGTGATGGCCTTCGGATAGCCCTTGTCGGTCGAGTCGCGACCCATTCCGACGGTGCGAGCCTGGATGACGTCCCCCGTTCCGCCCGGCCCGTAGATCGACCATGCCACGGCGACGGTGGCGTCCGTCCAGGGCTTGCCGTTGACGGTGATCTCGTTCAGTGAGTAGCTCTCCACGAGAGGGACGATCACGACCCCATGCTTCGCGAACAGCGGCTGGACCTGCGTGGAGATGGCGTCGATGCCGCGGAAGGGGTACTGGATGCCGCCGTCGCCGCCTCGGCGCTTCTCGATGCCACCGATCTCCGCCTCAACCAGCGCCAGCGCTGCGATCACGTTGGCGGGCATTGCGGGGGCAGGCTGTGCGGTCATTCGTCTCTCCAGTACTCGATCACCAAGGACATATCATACCGCGTATCGAACAGGCATTCAATACGCTCCGGGGTCTTGTGGAAGGTCAACCCGTCGATCACCGACAGCGTCTCCGAGATCGCCTTCACACCGTCCGCGTTGTGACGCTGACACCACAGCATCAGCTCCTGCAACTCGTCGACCATCTTCGCCTTCGCCTTCGGCTCCGTAGTGAACCGATGCACCGGACCCAACTGGTTCCGGCCACCGAAGCGCACCTTGATCGGTGTCGGCTTCACAACAGCCGACTTCGTCTTCGCCGGGGACTTCGCCTTCGTCAGTCTCTTCGCCATCAGCGATCCCCGATCAACCCGTCGAGGTCATCGCGACGGCGGATCGCCTCGCTCTTGGCGATCAGGTCGATCTGACCCCGCGTCGGCCCCGCCTCGATCCGGGTGACGTAGTAGTCCCGGCCGTCGATAGTGATGGTGTCGCCTCTCGTGATCATCTGTTCTCCTCCAGTTGTGAGGCGAGGCGCGCCAGGGTGGCGGCGACCTCGCGGAGCACGATGTCGGTGTGCGTCGCGCGGTGATGGTTGCACCGCTCGGCCAGTTCCAGCCGGAGGGCGCGTTGCGCCTCCGTGAACGTCTGGCCCGCCGGGACGTGAGTTATCTTGACGGTCAGATAGTCCGGGTGCTCCTGCCAGTGCTTGGCCTCGACCAAGAGCACGCGGCTTGCCTCCCTGAGGCGGTGGGCAACGTCGTCCGTGTTCATCTCACCCTCCTCCGTGTTGTCAGGATGTAGTAACGGGTCACCGGAATGCTCCGTGGAACAGGTCGTCGATCGAGTCGCCCCACGTCCAGCGGGGCAGCGTTGCCCACTCGGGCGACGAGTTGAACGGGACGGCGAACAGGACGGGACGCCAGGTGGCGTAGTCGAACCACTCGACCTTCGGCGCATCGTCGAGAAGGATGTCGCCGTGGATCATGCCCTTGTTTGGAGCAAGGATCAGCTTGTCCTCCAACTGCGGGAAGTGCCGACGCAACCAGGCGCCCTTGTCGTCGCGGCAGGTCGGGTTGCGTTCCAGGGGCTTCGTGCAGACCCAGATGTCGATCCCGGCGGCCTCCAACTCTGCCACGCCTTCCTTCGCGCCCTCCACGACGGGGAGTTGGGCAAACCAGCCAGCAGCGTCGATCATCTTGCGGGCCTCGCGGCGCTGGCGGGGGTCGGGGATGTGCTCCGTGAAGTACCGCTCCGTCTGCTCGTGCGGACCGGCGACGTCGAACTCGATGCCGCCCATCTCCACGCAGCGATCGTGGAAGTGCCGGTCGAAGTCCGCGAGCGGTCCGTCCATGTCGAGCAACAGCACCAGCGGGCGGTTCAGGCGCAGCTTCATCCTGCCACCGCCTCGACCATGCGCTTCGTGGCTTCGATCCACGGGGCGATGACACGCAGATGCTTCGCCTGGAACCCGTTGGGTAGCAGCAGGTCGAGTACAGCTTCGATCACGTCGTCCACCGACTCGGCAGCGGCCTGATCGGCGGGTGCAGGTGGGGCTTCGACGGGTTGGGGTGTGAGCACGGCGACCTCCTGGGGTGCGGGCTGAACTTCAGGTGCGGCAGGTGCCGCCGGGGTGACGTCTTTGGCCAGTCGGCGGTAGACGCCCTTGGCGGGGCGGGTGATCTTGCCCTCTCGGGCGAGAGCCGAGAGGGACTGGATCAGGCGACGGTGTTCTCCGGGATCAGATACGTCCAGCCCGATCCGGCTGGCCACCTGACGGATCGTCATCGACCGCGGCGACGCGTTGACCGCGTCGAGAACACTGGACGTACGCCCCTTCGTGTACGGGCGGGTCACGAACACGACGGTCGGCGGCTCGGGCGTCGGCTCCGCCTTCGGGGCGGCGGTCGGAACGACGACCAGTTGGCCGGGCGGCTTCAGGTTGGACACCGACGTCGGCGGTGCCGGGGCAGCAGCAGCCCGCTCGGCAGCCACAGCCGCCTGCTTCTCCCGCTCGGCGGCTTCCCTGGCCTGCTTCTCCTTCTTCTTCGCCAGGAGATGTTCGTTCAACATGTCGATCGCCAGCCGTGACGGGCCACGCCAGAACAGCTCCGGGTCACCAGCCGACGTCAACCGGTACACGTCCAAGAACACCGACGTCGGGTTCGCCTCATGTAGCGCGGGCGGCATGACCTCAACGCGGCCGTCGCCGTACGGTGCTTCCAGCACCCACCGCTTCGAGCCTTGCTTGACGATCCGCCACCCCCACTCGCCCATCTTCTCGACCAGGCTTCGGTTCGACGGATGCCGGGGCACCCTCGACTCCCGCTGGTCACGCGGTCGTTCGATCACTGTCATCCTGACCTCCTGTCAGCTTGCGACGCCCGGCGGGCGTCAACTGCCACACCACCGCAGGGCGACCGTTCGTCACCCTGCGCAACCCGCTGTCCTCCAGCCAGCCGCCCTTGCACAACCAGTTGCGCGCACTCGACACCGTCTGATGCGACCCGTGGAGACGGGCTTCCAACTGGCGGTCCGTGTAGCCGGGATGGGCGAGCGGTGGGACGTTCACCATCAACGCCAGGATTTCGTAGCGCACCGTCGCCTGCAACGGTGCGGCGAGGAAGGCGGCCTGACGTGATGTCTCCGATCCCTCGGCCCACTGTGCCCCCGCACCGGTCAGAACAGCGGCGTCGAACGCGTCGTGGGCGGTGACGGCAGCGACCAGTTTGGCGAAGCAGTCGTCGGCTGCGGCCGTCAGGCCCGGGACCTTGTCATCCTGCCCGGCGTGGACAGCCACGGTCAGCCAGTAGTCGGCGGCGACGTAATCGCGCGCGGCGATCAGCACGGCGTCTGTCAGTTCCTTGCGCTTACCCCTCACAGGTAGTACCTCACTTCCAGCAGGTCATCCAGGTCGATCTCCACCGCGCCGAGGCAGCCCTCCATCTCGTCACCGTTGGCGTCGAGTTCGGTCAGCAACAGGTTCCACTCGGTGCATTCCAGGATGCGAGCCACGATCGGTTTGGCGTTGACCGCCGACACCCGGACGCAGCATCCAGCGATCCGGTTGAGGATCATCCGCGGCCCGTCGTAGTCGCAGGACTCGTCGAACGTGATGGTCAGCTTCACTCGCCCCTCCTTCCGGGGGCATAGACGCTGACGGACTCGTCGTTGCAGTCATCGAGCGCCGCGTTCACCTCAGGGAACCCGAGATCGTCGAAGAACGATCCGATCGTGCCGGACCTGGAGCTCGTCGAGGGTGAGCTGGACGACGCTGGCGAGCAGTTGGGGACCGTCGCCTCAAGGCGGGCCATATCGGCTCGTAGCCTGGTGATGAGATGCTCGGCGTGGGCGAGGTTGTCGGCGTCCCGGAAGAACGGCCATTCCATCATTCCTCCCTTCTGAGGGTGAGTTCGAGAACGTTCGGTGAGTCGTTCGAGTAGCGGGTCTCCGGTGTCGCCGGTTCACCATCGACGAACATGTGCAACTCCAAGTGCAGCACATCGGCGCTGACAACCGGGAGCAACATCACGTCGATCGCATGGTCCGACGTCAGTCTGACCGCGGTCGCCAGATGTTCTTCCGGGGTGAAGTCGACGGTGCACAACCCGCGCACCCCCGGGTCGACACGCTCTGCGAGCAGGTCGTCCAGTGGGGTCACACGAACCTCCAGCAGACGCCGCCCGGCGTGTCGTTCAGGTCGTGCTGGCACATCTCTTCCGCGGTGAGGAAGAAGGTTGCGGCGTCTACGAAGTCCTCGGAGAACCAGCCGCCGTCGCCGTCTAGGTCCTCGCACCAGTACGAACGGGTGCGAGCGTTGTAGGCGCAGACATTCCAGCGCGTCTGCCTCGTGGACGCGACGGCCGGTGGGGTCGGCACGTCGAGGACGTACCGTTCGCACGGGTCCGCCTCGGTCGACTCCAAGAAGTCGAACACGTCCCACCCTTCCGGGTGCAGCGAGCCGCCGAGCACCTCATCGGCGCGAGTGTTGAGCGACAGTCGCCCGTCGCCGAGGACGGAACCCCAGGGGACGGGACGGTCGGGGCGCAGGTTGCGACCGGTGAGGATCGACAGCGTCCCGACGGTGCGCGCCAGGGAACCGTCGAACCCGTCGACCGACAACTGCCCGTAGCGCGCCCGCAACGGGACCCGTTCCTCGCCTCGCAGCAGGCCAGCGGTCGACCCGCTGTTGACCGCTGCGTTCAACAGGTTCTGGTCTTCGACCGTGACGTACAGAAGCGTCTCGGGTTCGCCGACCGGCACGATGATCGTCTTGGACATGGTTGGGTCCTTTCGGTTGAAGGAGGAAGGGCGGCCGTCGGGGCAGACTCACGCCTGCCCCGACGGTCACCTCCCTTACATCCGGGCCGAACTTACGACCCGAGGGTCAGCTTGCGAAGCGCTCGCTGTCGCCCGTGTTGGCGTCGACGATGACGTATCCCTTGGGGCAGAACTTCTTGCCCCGCTTGATGGCGCGGTCGCGGTCGGCGTAGCCGTCGACGCGGGTGCCGTCGAGGCGGTACACGACGTGCGGGTGCAGCACCGAGAAGGCCGGGGTGGCCTCCGAGGCGAGCATCCACGCGTCGAGCTGGTCGGCGGAGAGCGCGAACTCCCCGGAGGCGGCCTCGGCGACGACGAACGTCTCCGAGCTGTACTTGACGGTTGCCGTGGTGGCGCCGTCGGTGATGACGTCGTTCGGGTTGAACATGTCATCCCCCTTTCATGGTTGGTGGCCCGGATAGGGCCGCGGCCCCGGCAGGGCTGCCGGGAGTGGACGACACAGGTTCGACCCTGTGCCGCCCGGATCGCCTAGGCGATCATCTTTGCGTAGCGCGCCCGCATGTACGACCGCTGCCTGGCGATCAGCGGCTCCAGGGCCGGATCGACTCCACAGAGGACGGCGACGAACTGATCCATCGGCACGATGGGCCGCTTCGTCGGGTGTGGTGCCGGGAGCGTCGACCACGCCGGTCGGGCGATTTCACCCCACGGCGAGTCGCAGCCGACCGGCCACCCCGGGTCGCCCCGGAGGGTCGACTCGACGAGTGCGACCAACTGCTCGGATGCGGCGACGAACGCCACCGACATGCGAGCGGCCAGCTCGATGCGCCAGGTCGCGTTGGTGGCGTTGAACACCCGGAACTCCCAGGTGCTCGCCCGCTGCGAGAAGTTCAGGTCGACGTGGCGGTCACGTCCGATCACGGCCATCAGCAGGTCGCACAGGTTGGCACGGCTGATGGACTTCCAGAACTCCGGTTCGCCGGAGCTGTACCCGTCGACCACGTACTGCCGGAGCGACTGCATCAGCGTCGTGTTCATGTCACGCTTCTGCTGCGCCCGACCGGGAGCGATGATCTCCGTGAAGAACCGCTCGAACGCCAGGTAGGCGATCGCCACCCTGCGCAGCCGGTACACGTCCATGTCCTGGGTGCCGACGTGGACGTGCAGGCCGCATCGGGCCGACGTGGTCGCCCCGGCGAGCGTGGCGGACGCCGTCAACCCTTCGGCGATGCGCTGGAAGTCGCCCCAGTCGCTGAGGACCCGGGTGATGAACTCGCCGTCGGCGGTCGAGTCGGTCTGCGCGTGCAGGTCCGGCGGCTTCGTCACCGTGACGTACCGGTCTGCCCGGGGACGGTACTGCTCCCCGGGGATGACGGCGCAGTGTTCGCAGTCGCAGTGGTACCGGTGCAACGTGTCGCACGTTGCCAGGCCGAGGCCGCGCAGGTGGTCGAGTGTTGCT
>ERZ869921.683-NODE-683-length-17604-cov-4.586472_pt1 | contig 17604 bp, 34 predicted proteins | sample MGYA00579310_ERZ869921 | MGnify/ENA primary metagenome ERZ869921 (study PRJEB32216, sample SAMN09231816) | wastewater metagenome | place: USA: Maryland | collected 2016-06-21 | study: EMG produced TPA metagenomics assembly of the PRJNA472060 data set (Reclaimed...
GGAGCGCCTCGTAATCAAAGCGGAAGCCCACATCCTTTTCTACTGTGCGCAAAATGGCCCGCGGCGGCAGGGCGGCGGGATGCCGCGCGGCCAGATAGGCCAATACGGCGTGGCGGAGTTCTTCGGCCTGTTCTTTTGAAATCTCGATCATGATCAGTTCCGGTCGCTGATGGCTTTGGCCAGGTTCCCTTCGATCCGGCCCAGGCTGCGCTGAATGCCCTCGAATTTGTCTGCGATGTCCTTGCGAATCGAGGCGTCCTCCGTGCGCATGGTGTTCCAGAGTTCGGAGATTTGGTTTTCCGTCGTAGCCAGCCGGTGCTCAAAGTCACGATGTTGCGTGTCGCACATGGAGCGGGAGACGGAGTGTTCTTCGAGCGCGTCCAACCGGCGGGCGAGTTCGCTGGATTCCGAGGCCAGTTGTTCGCCCGGTGGTTTGCTCTTGAGCCGGTCGGTCAGTCGAAGGATCTGATTGATGCTGGCCGCCAGCGCCGCCAGGGCGACGAGTGCCCACCCTGCGCTTTGGGCCGTGTTGGGATCCGGGAGCATTCGTAGGGAATCAGGAGTTGGGAGGTTTGGAGGCCGGCGTTTTCTGGCCGAAGTAGTAACCGACGGCCAGCAGGCAGAGGTCGTGAACCGGCGCAATCACGGAGGGAGCGGATCCCGTGCTGAGCGCCTGCCAGGCCGCGGCGATGGCAATGATGCACGCCGTGGCCACGAGCATCAAGACGAGGGCCGCCCGGACGCCCATGCGGCGCAAAGTGCTTTCGTTCGCGCCGTCCGAGCTGTCGATCGGCGCGGGGGGAGGGGTCTCGACCGCAGTCACGCGCGCTTTTTACCAGGCGACGTAGTCGCCTGAGAAGCGACCGCGGGGATGGCGGGGACGGGACGGAAGATTTAAGCGCGACGGAGCCCGGCCCCGTTATTCACCGGGCGGCCCCTTGCGCGCGAGGACGCTGGAGAGCTTGATTTTCCAATGCCCCTTTTTGCCGCCGGGCTGTTCGGCTTCGAGCAACCCTTCGGCACACATGCACTCGATGCGACTGACGCTCAACCCCAGCAGCTCGCTCGCGCGCCGGGTGCTGATCCGGTGTTCGGCCTGCTCGATCATGGGCTTGCCCGCGCGCACCTCGAAACGTCCGTTGCCGAGATCGAGCACGATGGGATGGAAGGTGACCACGGGCTGGAAGAGCGGCAGTTCGGGTTGATCGTGTTGGGGACTCATAAGTCAACAGAGAGCGAGTTGCGACGAGACCGGGAGGCCGCGCTCCGCGTGGAACCGGGCGGCCTCGGCCCAGGTGCGGGCGCGGTACCGGCCCTGGCCGGCGGCATCCTGTGTGTCGCTCAGGACCACGAAGCCCATTTGGACCAGCTCGGTGGTGCGCGGGCGCAGGGTAAGCAGGTCCATGCCCCCCCGTTGCGCGGCCTCGCGCGTGGTGCAATCGGGATGGTGCAGCCAGATTTCATACGCGCGCATCCGGTCGCCGGTCATGCGCGTTTCCAGTTCGCGGAAGGTGACGTTGCGGAAATCGGACGGGGTCATCGCGCCAAAATCTTTCGTTCCTTGCGCCGCCATTCGCGCTCCGAATCCCAGGCGCGAATCACGACCTCGCGCACGTCGCGTTCGTGGTCGATGACCACGATGCGGCGGACGATGCGATCCATGCACAGCTCGGCGCTCAGGGCGGCGAGTTGGTTGCGCCGCTCTCGATCTTTGGCCCATCGGGCGGACGCCATGCGCTTTCCTCGTTCTGTAGCTCGGACTTGCAACCGCCTGCTGAATGGTCCTTTCCAGTCTCTAGGCATACGTCACTTGTCGTATATCTCCTTGTTAGTCGCAGCAGTCCACGCCACCAGATTCATGCACTTCAAATCCAAAGTTTTCACCGTAGAACGTGTGCTTGGCAGCATCCTCCGCTTCCTCTTTGGTTGCATACATCATCAGTTCGTTTTCAGGGTCAGCCATCGGCACGAGCCGAGTTCCCTTTTGGTTGTTGAGCATCACAAAGTATGGTTTTTCCATTTGGCGTCTAACCAGGGCGCTGCAGCGAACTGCCGCCCCGCTGGTAAGTTTATGGTTTCTGGTTTATCGGAGAGTTTGGTTTGCAGGCGACCACCGTCCCCGGCGGCAGTCGCTGAGCTTGGTCGTTATGCGGCGCGAAGAAGTCGCGTTCAGGTTGGTCGCGTCTTTCGGAAGTGCAGATGGTGTCGTTGTGGTCGCTGCCATGACACACAAGCAGTATTTCCTCTTGCGTCCAGCCCTTTCCCATTCCGACCGTGTTCCAGCCGAATTGCAGCACTTCGCCACCAGGAGGCACAAGTTGTTCGATTAGTTTCTTGCGCCGCTTGCGGGTTGCGCCCCCCATCGCGTCCTCTTGCTTCATCGCCAGCCCTATCGAGTCGTAGCACTCCTTGATTTGTCGTGGGCTGTATGGCGGGTCGAGTATCACCAGGTCTGCCGTGACGCCTCTCTGGACGAGCATAGATAGAAAGTCTTCGGCGTCCATGTGCCACTCCGCTACGGTTGCAGGGTTGAGATCATTCGTATAGGTCGCCCATCTCTTGTTCCTGGCGTATGGGTCTATCGAGCATTTGCTGTGCTTTAGACGCCACTTCACGAAGTCGGCGATCACTGGAATATCGAATGTGTCGGAGCTAGGCATGGCCCACACGCGCCGCATAACCAATCGCTGATCCGAATGGCCCTTAGCCTCGGCAGTTGCGACCGTTTCGGATTCTCGGATGTCAGCGGCTTCGATCATGGTTTCAGGTTTTCGACGGGCCATCGGATAGCTCGTCGTTGGGCCGCGCAGTCACGTCACCGGCTTTCGAGCGCAACCACTCGCAGTAGAGTTTCACTTCGTTGGCCAGTCCGTCCGTCAGGAAGCCCACCGACGCATCCGGGCTTGCCGCGCTTCCGTTGCCCAGGCTCGCGGCTATTTGACTGCACCCGTTACGCAGCAGGCGGTTTTCGGTTTCGAGTTCCTTTGCCGTGCCGAGCAGGTCGGAGACGAGTGACTTCACAGCGGACTTGTAGTCATCGGCAGACCCGCACGCTTGCAGTTGTTCGAGTGCCCGCTTTGCAGCGGCGCTTGTCTTCGGAGTTTCCAGTTTCATGTTTTCGGGTGCGACGGCCCAACCATGCGCTTCAGCGAACGGCGGCATCGCGTCTCGGTTTCAATCGGGCCGTTTCGTGGCCGCCGTCGCTGAGCTTGGGGCGTTCGGCGATGACGGTTTCCTTGCAATATGAACCATGATGAAATGATGAATGCGGCCCAGAAAGAGCAGCGCCGCTTGCTTGATTTGATGTGCGAACTTGGCTGGATAACCAGCTATGGCATCAACGATGCGACGGGGAAGTGGGGCTGCACGCCGACAGAAGCAGGTGCCGCACGCTTCAAAGTTTTTCGGGAAGTGAGAGAGAAACTCGGCTACCGCGACCTCTCGACTTGGGTAGCGTTGGAGGGAATAGCTCATGGGAGACTGATTGGCGATTGATTCCCATTCTGCTTCGGAGATTGTGCGCTCACATATTTTTCCATCGGGTCCAAGCGAGCGATACCGGACGCCGAACAAGGGCGATGCAGCGGACAGCCGCCCCGCCTTCAGTTTCACGTTGGGTTCAGTCATGGGGTTCCTTTCGTGGTTCCAGCGGCGCCGCCAGGCTGCCGCTGATCTGGGTCGTTCGAGCGCCGGGCGACGCGCTTCGGTTTGCGTTTGGCTTTGGCCCACCGAGCAAGCACCGCCGCCCTTGCTTGCTCGCTGCTGCGGGCCTTGGCCGCGCCCGTCCCGGCTTTGCCGCCGAGTTTTCCGAGTGCGACTGCGGCAGGGTTTTTAACCATTGGACACCTCCCACACGACCTTGACATCAACCCTGCGCCACACACACTCAACCTTGTCCCACGACATGGTAGGTGGCAGCGTTAGGTAAATGCTCGGCTCTGGAGATGTCCACGGGAAGCACTTAATGCGCAGCGTCTCGATTGTCGTCAACTGCTCAACCAGCTTGTCCGCAGCGATCTCTTTATTGGCGGCATCAATCCATACCTCGCGCAATCCGCTTTTGTAGGAGGTGTCAGGCACATCAAATCGGTATTTTTTCATTTGCTTTTGGTGTCTCGGGTTACTGGCCCTCAACTGCAAATACAATACGCAAGCGGTTGCGTATGCGCAAGCATTATTTTCACATTTCTTCCGATTTTTTGTAAGTCGTTGACCGGACGCTCGAACCAATCGGTGCAGCGAATCCGGGCGGGCGATGGCATTTGGAGTGTTCACGCTTTTGGGCCGCCCGGCTCGCTGACCTCTGCGTTCGGCGTCTTTGGCACGTCCACCCATTCGGCCTCTTTGAAATTTCCGTCACACACTTTTCCATTAACGGCGTGCCACCTCGGCCACCTGGCGCTTGTGTCTCCCTCGTTCCGCGAGTTTATCCTCGGCATCCTTCCAGCCGACATCTTTCCGCAGACCGCGCACTTGAACCGCGTTACCATCGCCGAACCAAGCTGCTGGAGCGAAGCGCCGTCGTTGCTTTGGGGTGTATTCATGGCTTGGGGTCCGGCGCCCGCTCAGCAGCGACGTTAGCAGCCTGACGACGCTGCTTGGCTCGCCACGCTTTTCGTTTCGCGTTTCGCCGCTTCTGGTTCTTTTTTATCCACGCCAGCCCTTTTGGTGATTTGAACCAGTCGTTCTTTCGAGCTTGAGCACGTTCGGGATTTCGGCGCTCCCAGTCTTTGACGTGCTCAAGCTGCTCTTTCGAGGTTTTCACAGGTCGAGCGCGTTAGCGAAGCTCAGAGCGCCGAGCTTGGCATTGATGGCGGCTTGTTTCTCCGACGTTCCGGTTTGGCTGTTCGTGATTTTCCGGCCATTCACAAATGCGGTCACAGTGGCTTTGCCACCGAACGGATGCCACGCGGTTTCGATTTTACGGACTGTCAGTTTCGAGCCTTTGTTAGTTGTCATTTTGTTCTTTCTTCGAGGCGGCTTACTGGGCCGCTCTCATTTACAGGCTCACTTTACTTTGTCTTGATTCCACAGTCAAAGAAAATCGCAAAGTTTATTTGTCTTGATTCCAATGGTTTACGACGGCTGCTAACAAATCGGTGCAGCCAATGAGTGCCGCGTTCACGGTTTTCGAGGAATCAGGCATCATTGGCGCGTCACTCACGGCTGACCTCTCCGTTGTGCCGCTTGCGTTCTTTGGCCGCGCTCCGCTCGATGAGCATTCCGACCGGGCGCAGCAGTATGCAGGCTGTCAGCGTTACGACGGCCAGCGTGCCGATGATGCACACGCACACGGTCATCTCGCCGAGATAGCGAAGGCGGCACAACCATGCGGTCGAGCGAATGGCCGCTGGCGCGGTCATTCGCAAATTCGTGGAGTTCGTTTCAGCGGCCATCGCTCACCTCAGTGTTACACATCTTCGTGCGCAGCCGTCTCCTTTTCGGCCTTGAGCTTTTTGAGTTCTAGCCGGGCGACGCGGGCGACCCGATAGGCGCTATTTTTCTCCGCGAAATTGTCCACGATGGCATACTTGCCGTCGTCGGTTTCGATGGCTTCCCCGATGGGCACGGCCTTCGCCAATTCGGAGAAGATTACGTCGGCTTTTTCGTAGCACGCACGCCCGCGTGCGAGAAGGCGAGTGATGCTGCGGACTTTGGTTTTTTTCGTTCGTGAGTTCATAATGTGTAACAATTCGCTGATGTGAACGCCGCCCCGTTCACGGTTTCTCTGCTTTCGACGCCGCTGGCGGGGCGGCGTCACATAGCTCTGCGGTTATGGCCTTCGCGTTTTGCGCTTCTTGGCCGTGTTGCGTTTGATGGCGTCCAGCTTTCGCGGGATTGCCACAAAGTTCGAGCAGTGCAGCAGCGAGTTGAGTCGTTGCAGTTCGTCGCGGATGTCCATGAGGGTTGCAAGGTGGGCATCAGGCGTTGGAGTCGTTCCATCGTCATTCGTTTTGATGCTCCAGTCCGCGTTCTTTTTACGAGTGTCGGCCATAACAAGTCAGTTCTGCGAATGGCGGTTCGCGTCAGGGTTGCAATTCGGAAGTCGTGCGTCCGCCATCGCAGACTTCCACGTTCGGCGGATAGAGCAGCTTGGCACTTGCGGCGAACATCTCGCAGACAGTAGCCGCCGTTCTTAGTGCTTCGGGTTCTGCTGGTCCGAATAGAAAAAGCCACCATTTAGCTCGCGGCACTTTTGCATCAAGCGCGGTGGCCAGTTTGCGATTGACCCTGATGGCGGTTTCGATGTCCTCCAAAGATATTCCCGAATCCTCCGAACCAGCCGGTGCAGACGAACCATGCTTTGCCTCCAAGTCGGCAAGCACGTCGTCTGGCTTCTCGGCGTTCATCTGGTCCATCACGGTTTTGGTTCTTATTCGCATGGTCGCTGACCTTTCTCGTTCGGTGAAAACAGGCGGCAGTTCCATTTCATAGTCGCTTCCTCAACCGATGCGGCTTCTGGGCCTAGAGTGCCGCAGTTTAGGCACCGTCGAAAATATCCGATCCGTCCGTCAAGTCGCTGATGCCGGTCCCACGGCAGCATTGCGTGCGTATGTGTAGTCGAGCAGAACGGACATGGAAGCACCGAACCAACCGGATGCAGCGAACCCGCCGATTGCGTCTCAGGTGTAATCATGGCGTCTTGGCGGCGGGCCGCTGATCCGGGTCGTTCGGCGTCTTGCGCCGCTTGTTGGGTTGTTTAACCGGCCCATTGCAAAAGAAGCCCGTTGTCTGCGCGTCAGGATATGCGGCCTGAAAGTGTGCGCGTGCCGTCGCTTCGTCAGGCGCCTCACAGGCGTCCGAGAGGTGATAGACGACGCGATGGAGTTTGCGCGGGAATCGGAAATCATTCCGGAGTTCCATGAACATCTGGCGACCATGCCATTGCCACTCAAACAACGCCGAATCATGGCGCTGGAGCGAATGCCGGGGAGCGCGAGTCACGTCACTCGGCAAGTCGAACGTCAGTTGCGCGCTCCCCGTCATCGCTCAGCTTGGGCGTTCGGCCACTTTGGAGCGCGCATTGAAATCCCGCCAGCCATGATCCTCGCCCGCATAATCGCGTCGAACTCTTCTTCCTCTTGTTCCACTTCGAGCGGCCGCGCCGGTCTGTGCGCTCAAAGTCTCAGGTTGATTCATCCTTTCCTTTCCGCCGCGGCCCGCATGGCCTCGATCACTTGCCCCACTGGAATGCTCGTTTCCGCGGTGCCGGGATTCGCCACCCGGCGCGTGGTCGGGCCGGTGCTGACCGTAATCGTGCCTGGCGGGCGCGCCCGGCCTTGGGCGCGCGAGAGGGCCAGATCCTCCTCGAAATAATCCGGCTGGCCAATGACGTTGCTGAACTTGAGCGCGCCGGGGTTGCGCGATCCCCCCGCGATGGCCTTGCGGAGATGCCGCAAGACGAGCGCAAGATCCTCCGCCGTGAAGCCGCGGCGCAGCCACTCGAACCAGACCGCCTCGCGGTGCATGTCCAGCCGCATTGGCAGGCCGCTCAGTTTGCAGTAGAGCCCGTGCAGGTGTTCGATCTGCCGGCGCGCGGGCAGGGGCTGGTGGAGGTTGGGATCAGTCATGGTGCGGGAGTTCCTGCGGGCGGTCCGGTCCAACCAGGTTGGCCACGTTTCGGGCGGTGCGGCGGGTGGTTTTGGGGCACGCGTCCACCCGGTAGCCGCGGTGTTTGAATCCTGTAAGACCCACGTTCCAGGCCGCATAGTATTCCGCCGGCGTGGCCTCGCGCCCGAGCGCGGCGCGCAGGATGTAGCGCAGATAGTCCAGCCGCTTGCTCGCGTACAACCGGCTCACGTTCGGATCGTGCGCGAAGCGGAAGGGATGTGTGCGGAGGTGCAGCCGGCGGAGTTGCTGCGTGGTCTCGTCCCAGGCGCCGCGTGTCATTTGCCAGGCGCCGCGTTCTCCCAGGCGCCCGATGGCCTCGTGCCGCCCGCGGCTTTCCACCAGCGCAATGGCATCCAGCAGCCGGTCTGCGGGAGCGGCGGCGTTGCCGGCCAGGGTGGTGTAGAGGCTCACGAGGATGATCAGGTGCGCGCGGGGAAACACAGCCGTCACGCCGCGGCCTCGATGTCCGCCAGGCGATTGCTGGCCTCGGTGAGCACGGCCAGGAGGTCGATGACGTTTTGGAACTCAGGCGTGGCGGGAGCTTGGTCAGTGGTGCGTTTCATTTTGGTTGGGATGTTGGATTTGGTTTTCGGTGAGGTGTTGAAAGGGTTCCAACTGCTTTTCCAAATCGCCGGTCCAGGCGTAATAGAAGCGGGGTTCATTCAAGATCCGGCGCGCGATCGTCACGAGGTTGCGCACCGCGACAGGATCGAAGGATGGGCCTTCCTGCACCATCAAGTCCGGCGCGGGCAGGGCGCAAAACCAGCAGTGCATTTCGGGACGGTATTGGAGGTCGGCCCCGCGCCGGCGCAGAAATTGCAAATCGCGCCGGATGGTTTTATGCGAGACCCCCAACATCCGGGCGAGGGCGCTGCAGGAGGCAAATTCCCCCGACCGGAGCACCCCGAGGATGCGGCCGATCCGGTGCAACGCGATGCGCGAGGCCCCTTTCACAACAGTTGCTCCGCCGCCGGGGCGCTTCCCGCACACGGACGGTGTTTGGGAATCCCGGCGGCGGAGTGCTCTACATTCGCAGCGCGGTGTGGGATGAAGCACCCGTCCGCGTTGCAAGGAACAGCCCCCGCCGGCAAACAGGCCGGCGGTTCGGCAGCGGAGCCCCGCTGCGGGGAAAGAGTTTTCCCTGCCGCCGCGCATGGATCGGGACGCTTGGGAGAGGGCCGCAGAGGGTGCGGGCTTGAAGTAGGCGGCAGGGGAAAGGAAGCCGGGGCGGCCTGGGCGGAGCACGAAGCACATTTGCACGCGGCCAGCATGATGAGCGCGGCGGCGAATACGCCCAGGCACGCGGCGGTGGCGATGATCTCAAACACAGGCCGTGGTGGGTTTAGGTTGGGACACGGGTTGGCCCGCGCCTCGGACAATGCGCGCCTGGTGATCTCTCAAACCGTGCTCGCGCATCCGGCGCCGCGCGGCGGCCACGGTGGCAAAGCGCGTGGCCTTGGCGTCCGGCACCACGCAAAAGACCCGGGCGAAACAGGCATTGGAGTAAAAGCTCACCGCGGGTTGCTGCGGGCTGACCATGCGGACGATGAAGTCACACGCCATGTCGCCGTCGAGACGCGCCCAGCAGTTGCGGCAGACCTCATCCTGTCGCACGTCGCACAGGCCGTTTTGGCAGAAGTCGGGAATTGGATTCATGGGAAATTGGAAATGGGAAATGGCAAATCGCAAAATCAGTGCCGGTGCCAGCGGTGATCGTCATCGCGTGAAGCCAGGAGGAAAATAACGGCGAGGCCCCAGGCGATGCCCGTGGGCAGTCGCCAGCCGAGAATCAAAAACAGGAGGCCGGTGAGAAAGGCGGTGAGGGTGACGAGTTTCATAAGGCTTGGGCGGGACGGGTGTCAGGGAAACGAGCATCCGCATTTGCGACACCGAAGGACTCGGATGGTAAAATCGCGCTGCCACGCATGGTGTTGTTGATGAAAGAACCAACACCAAAGCCTGAACAGGGTGAACACGAACGCAGCGACTCTCATTTTTCCTTCCTCCCGGCAATCCACCACAGGACGTGCATTACGACGATAAGCACGGCGGCGAGGTGTAGCAGCGTGTTGACCAACTCACCTAGATTCTCTGTGTTCATTTGGGTTGGAATTGAGTCCGTGTCTGCCGCGGCTGGCTGCTCCCCTGGGCGACGCGGGAGCGCGAACGGTTTTTGACGGTGTAGTAGAGTTTCCAGAGTTGATCGACCGAGGCCTCCTGCAAACCGCACTTCCACATATTCCGGCAGATGGCCGCCGCGTAACCAATCTTGAGCCCGGCCTTGGAGAGCGCGTCCGTGATTTTCCATTCGACCTGCCTGCGTTCATTCGCTCGCGGGTCTCGGGCGAGGAGGTTGAAGGCGATGTCTGGCCGCCCGCGGAGATCCCAGCAACGCGCGAGAATGGCCGTATAGTCCTCCTGCGAGCAGCAGCGCAGGCCGAACTTTCCGCAGGCCGCCGCTACCGTCTCCCGCCGCCAGTAATCAAAGGCGGCGGGAGTATCAATCCACGGTTTCCCCTGCGCCCGTGCGGCGGCGCCGGCGGCCTCGAAGGCCGGGCGCAGATGCTGCAGAATCAGCGTGCGCTTTTGCAGGATGGACAGGGGAGAGGGCATGTTACCTGGCCTCGGTGATCTCAGCCTCGAACCGGCCCTTGCCGGAATTGCGCCACTGGCCCAAGCCGCGCAACTCGCCGTACTTGAACGCGGCTTTCACGTACGGCAACAGGTCCTTGCTGAGAATGGCCAGGATGAATTGGATGCGGGATCCGGCGGGCACGGTTTCCGAACGGCAGAGGGAGACGCGCGGGCCTTGGGCGGTCTCCGCCCGCAACGGGCGCTCGCAGATGCCCAACCGCCCGCCTTCCGGCAGTTGAATGGGGATGACGCGGGCGAGCGGGAAGACGCAGCCATCCACCTTCGTCTTGTGCGCGGTGAGTTTCTCCAGGCCGGCCCGCATGTCCTTGTCCATGCGGTTGAGGCTGCCGAGGGCGTCCTTCAGAAATCCCTTGATCTGGTAGTCCCAGAGGATGGGCTGTCCCTCCACCTTATGAAAGACGGTGGTGCCCGCTTCCTCGATGTGTTCCGCGGTTTCGAGTTCTTCTTTGCGCTTGGAATCGTCCTCGCATTTCGAGGCGACGAAGTCCGCAAAGACGTTCGCGTTTGCCGGCTTGGTGCCGAGCATTTCTTCAGTAAGTGTGAGTGTGATGTTTAGTTTCATGCCCCGATCTTTCGTTTTGGTTTTTGTTGGTTTGGTTGGTTAGTGCTGCTGTGCCTTTGCTGAGCGTTGCCGGGCCGCGCGAAGCCTTTGCTCCGCGTCGTGTAGCGCCGCCACGCCGCGCCTTTGCTGCGCCTCGCGGTGCTGGGCCCAGCTTCGCCGTGCCTTTGCTTCGCAATACCCCGCGCGGCGATGCCTTTGCAACGCGGTGCATAGCGCGGCCCCGCCTTTGCCGTGTATAGCCCCGCGGCGCCACGCCGTGCCTTTGCTTCGCAGTGCAAAGCCTGGCCCGGCCCGGCCTTTGCTTCGCAATGCCCCGCGCGGCCCCGCCTTGCCTTCGCTTGGCCTCGCAGTGCATGACGGCGCCTTTGCTGCGCAACGAAAAGCCTCGCCCGGCCTGGCCTTTGCCTCGCCGATCTTCGCCATGCCGTGCCTTTGCTTCGTCTGGCCATGCGTCGCCTTTGCTGGGCTCCGCCCCGCGAGGCCTCGCATTGCCTTTGCTTCGCAATGCCGCGCTCGGCCCGGCCTTGCCTTTGCGGTTCGGAAATCGAGATCATCTTAGTTCCTCACGCCGCCGCAGATTCGCGAGACGCTGGCCTCCACGTCTTCCGGGGTGAGTTTGCGCCCGGCCTTGGCCGCCCGCTGCCGGGCGAGGTCGATGGCGTCCGAGAGCGTGCTCAGGTTGCCGTTGAGCCGCAGGCGGTCGACAATCGTCTCCGCCAGGGTCAAGGCCACGTCGCGCGTCCATTTCGTGCGATGCTGGAGCAGGAGGACCACGTCCCCGGAGTCGTCATCCGCGGACTCGCGTTCGATCTTGCGGAGCGTGCCGCAGGCGTAGTCTTCAAAGACCGGCTGGAGGCATCGCCGGGTGAACTGCCGCGCCTCCATCAGCGCGTCGCGGCTGGCGCTGCGAACGCGCTCGTATTCCGTGCGCAGGGCGACATAGACCACGCGGGCGAGCGAGGCGTTGACCAGGTCCTTAAGGATGCGCATGAGCATCACGCCGCCCTGGTGGGCTTCGTCGAAGATCAGCGTGGGATTGTCCGTGAGCCGGAGCTTGATGGCGTTCAGCAGGGGATCGGCCCCCAGGTTCGGATCGTCGCAATCCAGCGCGCGGGCGATGCCGTGCAGAATGGCCCCCTTGTTCTCGCGCCAGGTGATCGGCACGGTGATGAGGATGCGCCGGCGGATCTCGGCATCGTCCACCTGAATGGCTCCGGCGCAGGCGGTGGATTTGCCCACGCCCACGGCTGCAAGGACACAGAAAATGCGCCGGTCGGTCGTCTGCCCTTCGAGCTTTTGCAGCCCCTCCATGAACAATGAATAGAAGGGGAGGTCCTTGCAGGTGTCGCCGCTGGCACCGGTGGTTTGCAACACCTCGCACAACGCGCGCAACAGCGGCAACCGTTTGGCGGACACGTCGGCCAGTTCTCCGGCGCACAGGCGCCGGCGCCAGAGATCGGCGGTGCCGATGTAGCGGCTCCATTTGCGGCAGAATGCCGCGTCCGTGAGTCCGCCCTGATAGCTCTGGATGCGTACAACCAGTTCCTTGATTTCGCGAGTTTGTTCGGCAGTCAACATAGAGGTTTGGGGTTTGAGGTTGGCTAGGTGAAGGACGAAGCTACGATAGTTTCAAGACTTGTGCGAGCCGGCCCCTGCAATCTTGAATTTGAAATTTGAGATTTCACCGCGGCGCCCGCGTCCCGCTCGACGCGCGTGCTCTGGCTGAGGCCGTCGCGCACCTCGCTGACGGAGGCGCCGCGGCGACCTCGCGGGAGAATGGCGCGCAGCTCGCGGCGCACGGCGGCGGCATTGCGCTGGCGCTCGGTGAGGCCGATCGTGGCGGGATCATCCGCCCATTCGTTCACCAGCCGCGCGTAGCCGGCCACGTCATTGATCTGCCGCGCCACGCCGATCACCTGGCCCGCCGATTGTCCGTGGTGCGTTTCGGCCAGAACCACGGTGGCGACGCATTGTGGCGCCACGGGGTCGAAGTAGCAGTCCACCTGCGCGCCGTCGAAATGCCGCAGTTCGGGCGCGGTGAAATCGTAGGGCACGCTGAGATCCTCAAACACGCGCACGCGCCCGCCCACCTGGAAGCCGCGCACGGTCCAGCGGCGCACGCAGGGGGAGAAGAGCCAGGCGCTGGCGGGGTCGAGTCGCCGGATCGGGTTTGCGGCCAGGTCCGCCTCCCAGCGATCTTCCGGCACCCAAAGCCCGTATTGGCTGGAGTTCACCGGCGTGCTGTTTCGCTCCGTGATGGTTTCGAGCATGGCGGCCAGCGCGGTGGTGAGTGGTGGGAAGCAGCGGCGGGGGTCTTTCTCTCCCGCCTTGCAGGCTTCAAAAAGAAGCGCGGCCTCGCGTTCCTCGCCCTGGCTGCGACCGACGTGGGCGCCGGGAAAGTGGACACTGAGCTTGGTCCAGAGTTGCGAAAACAGCCCCTCGATGAAGGGCTTGGTGTGCGGCGAGAACACGGTGTGCAACCGGGCGCCCATGCGCTCCGCCGCGGTGGTGACGAGTTTGGACTTCCACACGCCTCGCTCGAAGAGCCACTCCCGCGGGATGCCGTGATGGGCGGTCACCAGGTGCATCAACCCCAACACATCCTCTCCTCGGTAGCTGCTGCGCGGGCGCGCGGTGTAGCTGAAGGCCGGCACAAACCGGCTGCTGCGGTCGATGGCCACGAGCCATTGGAAGCGCGAGACGCGCACGCCGAACTTCTCGGAGCACTTGTCCCCACGAATCTCCCACGGCACGCACACGGGGAAGTTGATGGTGGCATCATCCGCTTCAACCACGTCGCCGGCCTGGTACCATTCGCGGTCGCCGGTCACCGGATTGATCCGCCGCATTTGTGTTCCAGGGCTGTCCTGCCAGTCGAGCGAGAAGTTGCGGGCATTGCGGCGCATGACCACGGCGGCGGCGCTGGCGCGGATTTGCCGGGCCACGGTCTCCGGCACGAGCGGTTGGCCGGCACTCTGCCGGGCGAGGATGCGTTCGCGCAGTTCCGGCGGGCATTGGGGAACTTCCGTTTCCCCCAAGGCCCGCAAAAAATTTTGCCGGGTGAGTTGCGTCCAGCCCACCGGCAGATGCGGCAGGGAGATCACCCGGCGGATGGCTTCCGGCACCGAGCCGTCGCGCCAGGTGCGGTTGCTGAGCGTCCAAAAGTAGCGGGCCGCAGGCACAAACCAGGCCGGCAGGTCGAACTCTCGCTTGCGCCCGCAATGTCCGCGGCGCTCCGGCAGCAGGGCCGCGACCCCGCCGCGCTCGAACCGCGCCAGCGGCGAATCCACGCCGGAGAAGTTGCTGACGGATTTGCCCAGGAGACGCGCGGCGGACCTGCAGCTCATCCCCGGATGCTTCATCAGATCGAGGTATTGTTCGCAGACGAGCGCGCGGGCCTGGGCGGCCTCCCAGTCGGACCTTGAAACGGAAACCGGTGGCTGGTTGCGGCGCGGAGCTGAATACAGGGGTTCGCACCCTTCTCGGGACTCCGCACCGCTCGCGACGCCAGCCGCGCCGTCTATGTAACCCGAGAGCAGAGATTGGCCTTCCGCCACGGACCCGCGGGCGGAAGGGAGTTTGAAAGGCTCGGACGCAACGCGGTCGGGGTCGTCATTGTCCGGCGCCGGTGGGGTGGAGGTGGGTGCGGGACTTCCTCCCGCATGGCGTTGGGGTCTCGATGGCAAAAAAGGTCCCCCGCGGAAGGTCGCCTCGGGCGGCCGGGGCGTTGCCGGATTCTGTGGGGTATCCTGCTCAGGTTCGCAGGTCGCGCGGGGGAATGAATCGGTGGAGGGCATAAATCAGTTGCGGCCAAAGCAGCAAAGCTCGAATTGAAAATCGGCCCCTTTGCAGAAGATCACCATCACGGGCAGACTCAGGCTCGCGGGCCAGGTCGCGGGGAGCAGTCGCGCGCCGGAAAATGGCGTCAGCTCGTAAGGCACCCCCGGAAGTAACTTCGGAAAGAAAACCCCGGACGCTTCGAGCGCGGCGAAGAAAGGGAGCAGGCTGGCCAACTTCACCCCGGTCATGGATTCCTCCCGAGGCGCTCGATGTCGCTCCGTTTCGTCTCGCGTTTGATCGCTTCCGATACGACTTCCATGAGCCAGCGCGGCCAGGCTTGAACTGCGGCGTCGAACGCCGCGGAAATCCGCGCCTGCTGCCCGGCGCTCAGCTTGTGGTCCAGGTGCGAGGCGATGCCCACCAGCCCGCGGGAGATAAACTCGTCGAACGCCTTCCGGTCACCCCCGGCTCCACCCTTTTGCATTCCCCCGGCCGCGCGGCTGATGCGGTGGGGATCGTCCCCATCCACTACGCAGCCAGCCATGATGTCCTTAAGGGTCTTGTTGGACATGAAGTCGAGCAAGAGTTGATGTCCCTCGCGCGCGGCCTCGGGCAGTTTGTCGCTCTCCTGGGTGGCGAAGACTTCCTCAATCTCGATCGTCTCCGGCAATGCTTTTCGCACGCCGCTATCCGCAATCGCGCGCTGCGCGCATTCCATCCAACGCTGTGCCGTGCGGATGCTGATCTCGGGCAGGTTCTCCTCGATCCAGGCGAGAAAGTTGCCGTGCTTCCCCTCCTCCTTTTCGCGGAGCAGAAGACATCCGCAATAGAGTGCGCGTTGGACGGCCGTCTCGGCCAGGTCCACGGCCTTGCGGATTTCCGCGCGCAGGCGGGTGAGGGCGTCCTGTCTGAGTTGGATGGCGTTTGGATTTGGCTTCATTGAACGACATCCTTCTCAACCCGGCTTAACAAAACTAAACTCGATGGTACGACAAAACGTCTCGGCCTCGCTCAACGCGGATGCCATCTGGAGGTAAGCTTTCTCCTCCTTGGCGTCGCCGCAGATGGAGGCCAATCCGAGGTAAAGCCGGGCGCGATCCGCGGCGGGCTGCCGGGCGGCTTGGGCGAGGACGAACCCGATCAAGAACTCAGTGGGATTCATAGGCTCTGTTTGATGAGGGTGCGGATTTGACGGGCGCGCGGGCCGTTTCGCAGGCCGCGCACGGAAAGATAGACCGAGCCCACGGGGACGCCGTTGTCGAGCGCCCAGCGCCGCAGGCTGGTGTGGCGGGCGACCAGGTCCGCTTTCAGCCGGGCGTATTTTCGAGTTGCGCGATTTACTTTCATGCTCTAAAGTGTAAGAACTTTATTCAGGGCTATCGGATGAGTCAATAGAAAAGTTGAGAAATCTTTCGGAAAGTTTTTTGGGGTTGTGTTCGTATAGTGAGCGATGGTAAAAATGACTGAACCGGAGCGGCGCTTGTTTGGGCAGCGGCTAGAGCGGTTGCTCCGTCGTCGCGGCAAGCTACACAAGGAACTGGCGGAGGCGTGCCATGTGAGCACGTCCGCGGTGTCTCATTGGATTAAGGGGTTGAACGAAGTGCCGTCCAACAAACTGCCGGCGTTGTTCTCCTTTTTGAATACAGACATGGATCGGCTCTTCGGCGCCTCCGAAGACCCGGACTACGTGCTGCACGAAGACGCGATCGAAGGGGATTCCTTGCAGCAAGCCGTCCACCGAATGCGCCATGATCTCAAGGCGCTGAACGAGTCGGTGGACTTGATCGGCCGGGAACTCGTCAGGCGCCGCCGGGATCAGACAAAACAGTTATCTGCGGACCTGCTGCGCGGAGTTGTCTCCGCAACTCAAGATGCTGCTGAAGAAACGCCGCCAGCCGCCGCATCTCCTCCAGCACCAAAACCAGGTCCGCGTCAGAAAGCTGAATGATGGAACGCAGGCTGCACTCGCGATTTTGTGCCAGACAATCCCCGAGAGAACATGTCCCGTTGTGCATTGTGGTTTTGACTCGATTCAAGGTGGAGTGTTCAACTGATTTTTTCAAATGCGACACGTGTCGCATTTGGTCTGGAAGGGTCTTCAGGAAGGGTCTGTTTTTGATGAAAGAAGTGGGGTTTGTGAACTTATTAAAGGTGTGAAAACGATTGCTTTTGCTGGTGTGGTGCTGGTGTGTCTCGGTGTTCACGCGGCGGAGTTGGCCCCGCAGAAATTCAAGCCTGGCACGGTCTCCAGCGTGACGAATTTGACGGGCGAGGTCTGGACCAACGCGACGCTGATTCAAGCCGACAAGGCGGGCCTGCTCTTCAAGGTGAATCAAGTCTTCCACCGCGTGGACTATACGAACCTCGCAGCGTCGGAGATTGCACGGCTGGAAATCACCTGGAAGAATAGAGCGGAGCGCGAAGCGGAGATTAGAAAGCAGGGAGACGAGATGACGCACGGGTTGGTGCAACGCCAGGCGGCTGCGGACCGGGCGCGGCAGGAGCGCGATGCTTTGTATCTTTGGGCAAGAGAGGTCATGAACAGCGGCATTTTCACGAGCTGGCGCAGGATTGGGGACAACCTTGAATTGCGTTGCACCGCGGTCTTCAGGCTGCTCGACCTGGATCAGCGCAAGGTTGCAACTCACGCGGCCTTACTTCACTGCACCGCTGGAAGCGGCAAAAGAGTGACCTTTGTCGATTCCCACACCGGAAAAGAGATCGGCAGCGCCGGCCCGTGGGGGTGGAAATTCGAGGAATAGGTTGGCCGGGTCGCTGTCCAACCTTTTCCGGCCAAGTGCTGTAAAAAAGACCCTTTCTGCTGTTTGCGTTTGTCAATCGTTGGTCATGTGTTTGCATCCTGTTGATTTATCCGCACTTCGACCCATTTCTCCCCTGTTCTCCTTAATTCGCCGTGAGGTCGGACACCCTGTCCCCCAGCGGGGGAGAGGGATGGGGTGAGGCGGGGGTTTGAGGCGGTTACGGAGCAATCTTCC
>ERZ869921.684-NODE-684-length-17558-cov-23.028681_pt1 | contig 17558 bp, 29 predicted proteins | sample MGYA00579310_ERZ869921 | MGnify/ENA primary metagenome ERZ869921 (study PRJEB32216, sample SAMN09231816) | wastewater metagenome | place: USA: Maryland | collected 2016-06-21 | study: EMG produced TPA metagenomics assembly of the PRJNA472060 data set (Reclaimed...
CGCCGGGAGCGGGACGAGGCGCGCACGGGATGCGACGAAACCTCCGACGCATGGCATCGCGAGAGGGCCGCCCGCGCCGCCGCCGAGGCCAGAGCAGCGCGGCTGGAGGAGGCGCTGGCTGCAGTTCATGCGAAAGCGCTTGCAGGATTGACTAACCCCCTTGGATTGACGCGGGAAGACGCTGCGTTCGCCGCTTGCTCTTTCATCGAAGAAACGTCCCGCGTCGCGCTGGAGGCCAAATGAGCACCGCCAGCCCCGAACGGATTGTCGCAGCCGCGATCCAGTATGAAGGCGTGACCTTCAGCCTGCCGCAGCCGGCGCGCCACGCACAAGTCATGCATTCGCTGGACCTGCTGATGACGCCCGAGCAAATGGCCAGTGCGTGCCAAGGGTTCATCACCAGCGAGGGCCGCTTCGTCAACCGTGTGCAAGCGCGTCAAATAGCGTTCATCGCCGGGCAGGACCCGAAAACGACCGGGAACGCCATTCACCTGTTTTCGGAGGATTTGTGGTGAGCACCGCCAGCCCACGAGACGTAATCGTGAAGGCGTTATTCGATTGGGCCGGCAGCGGCCAAGGCGTTGACGACATGCTCGCGGAGATTGCGCAGGCGCAGTCCGACGCCATCCTCTCCGCCCTCGCCGCCGCCGGCTATCGCGTCGTGCGGGAGGGGGGACTGGACGCGGCGATAGAGGCCCTGCGCCACTTCGATCAGCTGTATTACCCGGTCAGCACGGAAATAAACCCGAAGGGCTACGCGTGGCACGTTACCGATGACGCGCTCGAATTCGTGAAAGAAGAACACGACGCCGCCCTCCGTGCTCTTGTTGGGGAAGCGAAATGAGCCTCGCATCCCTCATAGCGGAAGTGGAGAAGCTGACCGCCCCGAGCCGGCGCGTCGATGCGGAAGTGGCGGTTGCTCTCTGGCCGCTGACCCAGCCCGCTGACTCCGAAGCCCGCACGCTGGACGGCGGTTGCGATCGTGGCGGGTTCTATTACGAATACGGCTCCACAGAGGACGGCGACTGCGATAGTTTCGGCCTTGGCCTTGCGCCGTTCTACACCTCCGACATCGGCGTTGTCAGAGCGCTGTTCGAACACGTATTCCCCGGTAGACCGGCCGTGTTTGGGGGCGCAATCCCCGCGCTCGCCGCCTTCCTCCGCGCCATTGAAGCGAGGACCGGATGAGCGAGACGCCAAACCTTCGCTGGTTCGCTTGAAAGGACGGGAGATGGGCGTTATTCTCCGACCCGTCAGATGCGCCTCCAAGTGCTTTGATATCTCCGGCCCGGTGAGCGCCCGACAGCGCCACTGGGCCATTGCTTTTTTCAGCCATTGGCGGGCCCTCCGACGGGAAGGCTTTTGACGAGGCTCTCAAGCTCCGAGACGAGGATGAGCGTGCGCTTGCCGGCCTTGCGCGGCGTCAGCTTGCCCTCGTTGAAAAGCTTATAGAGCGACGTGCGCCCAATGCCGGAAAGCGCAGTTGCCTCCCGGAGAGTGACAGCGATTGGTTGCATGGAACCATCCTTCTTTGGTTAGGATGGTTCGCAATTACGCGCACAAAAGCGGCTCTATAACCCGCAATAAAATGGCCGATTAAATTACGGGCCTTCGCAGACGCCGGAACGGATTGTGCAGCCGGACACGCAGCCCGTATGCCTCGCTACCCTCGGGAGAAAGCAGACCGAAATACGGAGTAGCGTTTAGTACCTCAAGCCGCGCCGCGTCCTCCTTCGCCTCTTCCAGCCATGCGAATCGCTTTCGCAAAGTCTCGATTTGGAGCCGAAGCGATTCAGCACGCTGCCGCTTGAACTGTCGCTCGGCATTTTGCCAGACCCTCGCTCCTTTCCGCACCGACTCCACCAGCGTGCCAAAATCCACTTCAGCACGCCCGCGTCACGAAGGCGCTGCTTAAGCAAAGATGCGACTGTCGGGCGACGGCTCGATCTGGAAAACGATGGCACCATCTCCTCGAAGAGACGGTTCAAGTCAGCATCGGCATCCTTCACAAGGTACGGCAAAGGCCGAGACATCTGCACTTTGCCGGACCGCAGCTCAACGAAACGCTGGACATTGCTATGCGCCCATGACCGCCCGAATTCTGACTTTATGCGGTTTTCAATCGACTCCCTCATCATGCCGACATCGTATCGGTCCTGGCGACCAAACACCTTCTCGATACGCTTGTTGTCGCTATCGAGTCGAATCCTCACACCGCCACCGGGCATAAAAAGCACCACGCCGACGTTGACAAATTCGAACCGTTCCGGAAACGGCGAATACTGAATGACTGAGTAGTAGCCCTGACGGTCGGTCATGGTGTGAAATTTCGCAACAGAGGTCGGTCAACTAGTTTCATAGGCAGCGTGTCAGCCAAGAATTGGGCTCTTTTTTCCAGGAAATCCACGAGGCTGACTCGCTCTCTCTCCCCCAGCTCCCATTCTTCCGGGACCGAGTTAACAATTTCAGTCAAGGCTGGCCGATCGACCGACAGCATTGCCTGCACGGCAACCGCGACGGAATCCGGCTCTATATAGGGCGCAAACTCCGGGAAAAAGCCATAAACATTTTCGTCGCGGATTCGGGTTGCGTCCTGCAATTCGGCATCCTCGAAGCCAACATCAATGATGCAGTGCGAATGGTCGATGGGTGCCAATCGATACGCTTGGTTGCCGAGCGATTCGAATAGGAGATTGTCGCGGTTGTAGTCGATGACTCCGTCAAAGGCGCGATGGCAGCGGTCGCAGTTTCGAATCCATGTGTCCAGAACGATCAGCCGGGCCAAGTCGTCGCGTCGGTCAAGCCTTTTGACGAAATTGTCAGTTCCGTCGCTCGAAAACACCGAGCGTCAGGCCGGTGATGAGCGAGCCGATACCGGAAGACGTGATGCAGCGGGCGGAGGTGGCGTACCATCGTCAACTGCTTCGATACGACCGCGAGGACGGAATCGCCATCGTCGCCCGCGCCCTTATGGAGGAGCGGCTGGCGGAACGGGAAAGGTGCGCGAAGATTGCCGCCGCGCACAGCGAGAACGCCAGCCTGAAAAAGGTTGGCTATCTCACTGCGATTTCAATCGCCGCCGCCATCCGAGGCCAGCCATGAACCTGCGTTGGAAAGAGGACTGGATAGCCATCCGGCTATTGCTGGCGATTGTCGTGGTGCTCGTGTGGCAGGGAGGGAAGTGGGTGGGGTTGTGGTGAGAGGGCCGCTGACGATGATCCTGGCCAGGAGATAGTCAGCGGCTTCTGTTCCCAGCAAGCGCTAGAAGATACCCAAGACGGGCATGATGATAACCGCCATCCCGACCATGGAATGAACAGCCTACCCCTCTCTATAGCCCGGAACCGATGGAAATGCTAGCCCTGCTAGAAAATAGCTGTTGCAATTTGCAACGCCGCATGCGATACACGTTTTGCCAGTCGTGCTGAAGGCCTCGGGTACTTCACTTGAAATGAAAGACCCCCGAAGCCGTTTGTTGCCGGATGGTTCAAAACCGCAGGCGTGCTGAAGTTTAGAGTTACTTCTCATGCTAAGAGAGAGGCGGTGGTTCGAATCCACCTCGGGTGACCGCAAGCGATCCCGGTAGCTCAGGGGTAGAGCGCTACGTCACTCTAGGCGCCTGTTGCCGCCTGCGGTTCTGTTCCTTCGGCGTAATGGAGAGAAAACCATGCGCCTGAACGTCGCTTCCGCAGTCCCGAAGATATACACCGCCGAAGGTGCCCCGGCCAAGCACATCACGCCGGAACAGGCCCTTCGTCGCTCCGTTCTGTCCTGCCTGCTTTGGGAGCAGGAATTCTATGAGGACGGTAAGACCATCGCCGATCGCATCGCCGAAAATGCCGCGCAGTGCTCGACCGAAACCGTCGCGGCGCTTGCCAAGGAAGCGCGCCAGGTTCACGGGCTTCGTCACGCCCCGCTGATCCTGTTGCTCGATCTTGTGCGCCGTGGCGGCTCCGGTGTCGCCGACGCAATCGACGCGGCCATCCGCCGCCCGGATGAGATCGGCGAGCTTGTCGCGCTCTACTGGCGCAACGGCCGCAAGATGCTGCCGCGCCAGATGCGCCTTGGCATGGCGAAGGCGTTCAACCGCTTCTCGGAATACTCGCTCGCGAAGTACGACCGCGACGGGCCGGTGAAGCTGCGCGACGTGCTGTTCCTGTCGCACGCCAAGCCGAAGGACGATGAAACCGCGGCGCTATTCAAGAAGGTTGCCGACCGCGAACTGGCAACGCCGGATACGTGGGAGGTGAGCCTGTCGGCCGGCGCCGACAAGAAGGAGACGTTCGAGCGACTGATCCGCGACGGCAAGCTCGGCTATCTCGCCTTGCTGCGCAATCTGCGCAACATGGTGGACGCCGGGTGCGACCGCGGGCTGGTGACGGATGCCATCGTTGCTCGCAAGGGCGACGAACTGGTGTTCCCGTTCCGCTATGTCGCCGCGGCTCGCGCGGTGCCGCAGTTGGAGCCATACATCGACCAGGCTCTTTGCGAGGCCGTTGCGTCAGCGCCGCGCCTGTCCGGCATCACAGCCGTGCTGGTGGACGTGTCGGGGTCGATGGATGAAAGGCTTTCGGCCAAGTCCGACCTGAAGCGGATGGACGCGGCTGCGGCTCTGGCGTCGGTGATCAACGGCGATGTCCGCGTGTTCACCTTCTCCAATCAGGTGGTCGAAGTGCCGCCGCGCAGGGGCATGGCCGGGGTCGATGCCGTTATCCGTTCGCAGCCGCATTCCGGCACCTACCTTGGTCAGGCGGTGACGGCCATCAATGGGCAGGTGAAGCACGATCGTCTAATCGTTATCACCGACGAGCAGTCCGCCGACCGCGTACCCGATCCGGTAGCGGCCAAGGCGTACATGATCAACGTCGCTTCGAACAGGAACGGCGTTGGTTATGGGAGGTGGTGCCACATCGACGGCTTTTCGGAGGCCGTGATCCGGTTCATAGCGGAAAGCGAGAATGACCGGTGATCAACTAAGGCTGGCTGGTATCCAGCTTTTCGGCGAGCGCGGGTGGCAATCCGCGCTCGCTACGCATTTGGGAATCGATCGCACCCAAATCTGGCGCTACGTCACGACGGATAAGGTTCCGGGTCCGGTTGCGGCGGCTGTGGAATGCTGGCTGAAAAGTGGGCCGCCTACCGCTTCTGATTGAACGCCTTCAGCCCGGCGTGACCTTGTCCCGGATGATCTGCTTGATGTCGTCGCGCATTTCCTTAAGCGTGTCGTCTTGGCGTTTCATGTGGCTTTCGAGGTCAACGCGCCGGACATAATTGTTCGCGACATCCTCTCGGAGCCGGTTAATCCGGTCGTGGAGATGTTCTTCTCCTTGCTTAACTGCTGTGCGCATATTTTCCACCGCACCGTCGATTTTGTTGGATACCTTGTAGAAGGCACCGATGGCGATAGTTCCGATGCCGAGCACCACCGTAATGGCAATGCCCATGAGCCATTGGAGTTCCTGCACTGTCATCACGCATTTCCTATGGCTTCCAATGGCAAAGTTTTTGTCCGAGTTCGTTGTGGCGGAGCGCGTCGGCGACCTCGCTGTCAGTCATGGTGGCGACTGTCTGCTCGGATAGGCGGATTGGCTTGGATAGAGCACAGAAGCTGCCTTTCGTCGTGGTGCACGCCGCCAGGAAAAGCAGCGCGGAAAGCATGGTTATCCGTAGCATGGCGCGAGCCTTTATGCTATGATTTCAACGGTTTGATGGAGGTTTTCAGATGAGTATGGGCTTTTGCGAAACGCCGGGCATCCCTGAGGTTTCAGGCTATCCACGAACCGACGAATTGGTCCGGGAACTCGTCGCGCGAGTTTCTAAACTCGAAGGCGAATTGGCAGCTTTGAGAAAGCACACTGGCGGGGCATCAGCATTCCGGTTCCACGATCTAATCGTTATCGCCCACCCAGACATTCCGCCGCATATCTGGAACGGAAAGACACTGGAACGGCTGGAACCGATCCAAGTCACTTCCGCCCCCAGCGCTTCTTCAGAAGCTCCCGGTTCTCCCCCGCCGAGCGCCCCGCGATAGCGTCCTCTACCTCGTCTGCCTTTTCGCGGGCGCGGAGTTCGGCTTGGGCTTGCTTGGCGCGTTCCGACTTCACGCCCGAGCGGCGGGCGAAGAACAGCGCGGCCAGTCCGCCAATGCCGGCAACCAGATACGGCCATATTGTCGGAAGAAGGCCAAGGAGGAAGCTAATCATCGGAATTGCGTACCTGGTACACCCCGAACGCCTGTGCCGCGCCGATGATGAGCGTCAGCACCACGGCGTCATAGCCGGGAATGGAAATGTCGAAGTACTGCATGGCGACGAGCGCGCCGACGCCAAGCAGGCAGGCAATGAGCTTTCGATACCGGCGCATTTGCGTTGCCTTTCTATAGCAGAAATGCTAGAGTTTTCAAAGGTTTGATGGAGGTTTAAGGTGGATTTTGCCAAGGCAAGCACAAAGCCGGAAGACATGCAGGAAGCCGCTTACGAGCTACTGGAGCCGCTGCTCGGATATGAAGGCGCCATGAAAATCCTCGTGCCCGTAATGATGGCGCTCACCGCTCGGGATGTCCGCGCATCGTTAATCGCCAGAGAGCACGGCGCGCACAACATCGCGAACATCATCATGGGCTACGAGATCCAGTTACCGCCACCCCCGGAACAGGACCAGAAGCAGGTCGATGATGAGCGCTAGCCAGGAATACGAAAAGGCGCGCCTCCGAGCGCATTGCCGGTGGCTGCGCGCCGTTCTCGACGATTTGGCGTCCCGGCAGGTTCCAATGCCGCATGACATCGCGGCGGCAGTGTTTAGCAACCGCAGCGAACTTTACGTGCGGCAGCTACCGCCACGGCCTGAAGATGGCGAGAAGCAGGTCGGTGATGCCGGCTAGAACGCCGCGCTTCGGCGGAGGGAAGCGCACGGGCGGCAGGTTCTTGATGGCTTCCAGTTCCGGGTCCGGCGGGATTGCCGGCTTCGGCTTCGGAGCCTGCCCGAGATACCCGGCGGCCCGTAGCGCATGCTCAAAGCTCACGGCATAGGCGGCAATCAAGTCCGCCCTGTCCGTGCCGTTCACGATGCGCCGGGCACCGACATAATCGACATGCGGCGGGTTGATGTAGTCCCCGAGCGACTTGCCGGTGAACCAGCCGTCGAGCATGCCCTGAAACAAAATCATGGCCGCCGTCTTTGGCTCCATTGCCATGACGGGAAATTCGGCCAGCGGCAGGCCGAGCGCCTTCCCGGCCTTCACGTAATTTTCGAGGTGGGTGAGCTGGACGTAGCCGCGCCCGTAGTAAATCTGGTTGTACGGGCCGCGCGGCTGGCCGTAGGACCTGCCCTTGCCCTTCCCGTACTCGGCGATCGGGCGCATGGTGTGCGCCGTCTCGTGGTAGGTCGTGGCGAGGATGTAGGCGAGCTGGTAGATGTTCACGCCACGCCGCTGCGCCTCGTCCAGGATGCGCTCGCAGCCCGCCACCTGCCCGGAGGCCAGCGACTTGCCGAATGCGCGGGACTTGGCCGAGCGGAGGTGGGCATAGAACCGGGATCGGTCCATGTTCATTGCCTTTCGGGCTGGTTTTTGGTAGGGAGGACAATGCTCTAGCCGGACGGGAGCCAGAGGCGGCGGCGTGGAAAGTCGGAGACACGCAGCGGGTGGCTTGCCGTGACGGGCGAGCGCAAGACTTATGGCAGTCGCCCGACTCGCCCAGCCGGCGTCACGCCCGGCCCGCCTCACTTCCCCAGATAGTCCCGGACATCCTTCTCCATCGGGATTGCCACGCCCATGGCAACCAGTTCCTTCGCCGGAGGCACGATCGTGTTGATGAAGGCTTTCTGCACTTCGGTGCACAGCGACTTGTTGGCGATGAAGACCTGGCTTTCCAGCGGCCCCTTCATCTTCCCGCGCTCCGCGGCTGACTGCAGCCCGAGAGACGCGGCCTTGTAGAGCTTCCAGCCTTTTTCCAGCCAGTCTTTCATTTCGGTGCATCCCGGAACGCCACCGACCTTCACGGCCCCGGCAAGGCAGGCCACGTCATCGCGCAGCGAGACAGGGAAATCCAAGAGGCGGCGCTGATAAAGCGGATAATAGGCCGCGCGAACGGCCGCCAAAGTGTCGGACATGGTTTTGCCTCATGCAGGGGTGATTGAAAGGGAACCGTCAGCGATGTACCAAGGCGCTATCTGGCTTGTGCCGCTGGCGATCATCAGCCGGTTGTTTGTCGTATCCCAAACCGCCCGCCCGGCTTCCTTGTTCTCGGTATTCACGGCGTGATTGCCGTCTGCAATCTCCGCAGCAGTGAGCGCCTGAAAACCGAAGGTTGACGCGATCATGTCGGAAAAGTCGGTCATGGCGACATGCACCATGCGGCCGGACTGAAACAGGACAGCCCGCGTGCTCGTGAAGTCGGTAACGCCGGAAACTGCCGCTAGTGTGTTCATTCCATCGCCTTGACTGATTGGCCTTCGGGCTCACTGTCGCTTTCTGCCTTGCGAGCGACGGCTTGATCCGCTCGCGTGCGTTCCAGCGTTGCCGCAAGCACCTCGCGTTCGAAAATCACCGTGCCGAGCAGAAATTTCAGGCGGTCTTCCGCTGTCACCAGGACGATAGGCATTTTCTGGTTTTGTCCTTAGTTGGCGACGCGCAACAGGCGATAACCGGAGCCGCCGCTGTCAGCCGCACCGAGCGTCACCGCCGCTTGATTGGCGCCGGCATTATTGTTGACCCAAAGCGACAAGGTGGTATCCGCCAAGGTGCTGACATCGGATTTCAGTTTCATCAACTCCCCGACCTCGTTTGCAAGGATGCGAAAATAATCGCCGGTGCTGATGGCCTGGAGAATAAAGGTGCGGTTGCTGTTCTTGAGCGTAACAGTCGTCTGGTTGGTGGTCAGGCTTATGCTTCCGTCGCCCGCAATCTGCATGCCCGGAGACTTCCAAGCATTTCCGCTGATCGTCGTGGTAGATAGGTCGATGCCGTTGGTGACAGTGCCCCCGATGGTTCTCAGTACGTTGCCTGAGGTGTCGATCGGGAACTCGCCGTTCATATTGCCAATGAGAATTCCGTCTTCCCACTTGACGGCTCCTGTCTGGTTCGAAAGGGCCAGCATGCAGTCGTGAACGGTGCCCTGCACATCATCGGCAGCACCGCCAACCAGCGACCACAAGCTCTTGTACCAGATCGAACTCCCGGCAAGCGCCACGGTGTTGATTTCGCCGCCCGTGAGGTTAGTCAGCGCTACGGCGTCGGCGTCCGCGAGGGCTTCGACAGCTACTCCGAAATAGGCCCCCTTGGTTGTCCCCTGGGCGGACGGGTCCGTGCCCCCGTCGCCCTCTTCCGTCTGCACCCGGAACGCACCGCCGACATAATTGCGGTTAGCGTTGGCCGAGTTCGTCGCGGAGGTCTGGTTGAGGTAGCCGAAAACGGCCTGCCGACCGCCGGTAGCTGCCGAGCCGCCAAAACTGTGGCGCATCGAGAGCCCGTTGACGAAATTCTGATCCGCGACATCTAGATCGTCGGAGGATACCCTAAGTGAATATGCGTTCCACCCGAACGTGCCGGTACTCGATCCGGTCAGCGATAGCGTGGAAGAGCCGAATGTCGGATTGAGAAGCAACCACCCGCCCGCAGATGAATTGAGCGCCGTGTTATAGATACAGAGGAACACGCCACCCGCCTGGATTTCCCCGCCGCCAAGCGCGGTGTCACCCGACGAAGTCATCACGCGGACAGCCTTGGCCCCCGTCGAGTTGACGTTCATGGTGGTTGCGCCGGTATTGTCGCTGGCCGCGATGAAGGCAACGATGCGGCCATTAGCTAGCGTGGTAAAGGCCGAGTTTGCCGTGACCACAATGCCGTTTGCCGTGCCTGTGGCGGTGATGGCGCCGGAAATGTCGTCGCGGAACTCCGCAAGCCGGCCCATGACGGCACGCGCCGAGTTGTTTACCGAGCCTGGCACCTGACCTTCCGGCCATGAGATGCTGCTGTCGGAATTTCCATTAGACCCGGCTGATTTAGACCAGTCGTATATGCTGCTCATGCCCACGGCCCCACGGCAGCGACGGTGCTGCTGCCAATCGGTTCAAGTTCGAAATAGCTGTCGATTGCCGTCTCGCAGGTGCCTGTCGGCCCTGCACTGAAGGTGACTTGCGGAATGATTGTCCCGGCGGCATTAATCCGCATGGTTCCGTCGACAACGATGTTGGTTGTGGCCGCTGTTGAGGTGGCCGTGAGAACGGCAGCCGATGCCGTAGCCACATGGCGTGTCTGCGGCGTAGCAAGGGTGTCTGCAGCCGAGCTTGTGGCGTGCGCGGTGTAGGCGATGCTCGTGAACGTCGCGGTTCCGCCAAGCCCGAAGGCAGTCGTGTGCGTCGTTGTCCCAGTGTTGAACAGAAATCGGCCTCGGAACCGATAGGTGGTGGCCGCTACCACGGTCAGCGTGTCGTTGGCGGAGGCAAAGATGTTCTGCGCTGAAGTCGAACTGTTCGACAGAGAAACCGCCGAGCCTTGCACGGTGACAACCCACTTCCCGAGCACTGCCGGGTTGATGAGTTGCCAGCCGCCGGAACTCGAATTGAGCGCGGTGTTGTAGATGCAGAGGAACAGCCCGCCAGCCTGGATTTCCCCGCCGGACAAGGCCGTATCCCCGGCCCCGGTCATGATGCGGATCGACTTGGCCGTCAGGCTGTTCGCCGAGAGAGTGGCCGGCCCGGTGTTATCGGATGCCGCCACGAAGGAAACAATCAGTCCATTAGCAAGCGCTGAAAAAGCACTGTTGGCCGTGACGGTCAAAGCATTGGCCGTACCGCCTGCCGTGACGGTTGCGCCGAGGTCGCGACGGAATTTGGCAATCTGCGCCATGACGGCGCGCCCGCTGTCGTTAACGTCGCCGGGGTCCATGCCTTCCGCCCAGTTGATGGTGCTGTCGGAATTGGAGTTGGAACTGGCGGTCGTGCTCCAGTCGTAGATGCTTGGCATTTAGCGAATACCTTGCAGGCGCTTGCGAAGCAGCATGTCAGCCGCCGTGGGAGCGTTGAGGGCTTCGAGGAGCATGTTTCCAGTGGAACGCGCATCGCCGCCGCCGCCAGAGATGCGCGGTGCTTCGGCAAAGCCGAAGTCGAGGCCCTCGAACGGGTTGCCCCGGCGGCGTTCTTTCTTTTGCAGGAGCGCGGCCATGTCGGCGGCTTCCTCCGGCGTCATGCCGAGGCCGGAGCCGAGATTGTCACTGCCCGCGCCGCCCATGAGGCTATCAGAGCCGGGCGACGGCACGTTGGGCGAGCCGATGCCGGAGAGCGACGGAGGCGGCATGTCGCCAGGGCCGAGCGCGGACATCAGCGCGGCGGCTTTCTGCCGATGCCCGCCCATGCCCTGGACTTTGTCCATGACGGTGCCAGGCGCGCCGCCAGCGGCAGCGTCACTTGCGCCGTACCGGCCAACCCTGCCTGCGTTGATGGCGCTGTAGATGTCGGGAAGGCCCATGCCTGGCTTGACGCCAGCGTCCTTCAGGTACGCCACCGCGCCGCGCATCTGAGACGGGATGGAATAGTCGTTGTTGATGTACTTCGCTGCCTGCGGATCGCCCCACTGAAGCAGCCCTTCATGGGTGCCCCACTTGGTCGTCGGTCCCTTGATCGTCGGGTTGAACGTGCCGCCGGTTTCATAGGAAATGGCCGTCGCCAGATCGATCGGGTTGATGCCAAGTTGGCGCGCGGCTGCCGCAATGGCAGAGCGCAACTCTGTCGCCATCTTCAAGCCTCGGGTGAAATGGTGTATTCAGCGGCCGATGCAGATCGACCACGATCCAAACGAGCCCAAGCGGGGCCGCCCTTCGGCAACCCAGCTATTTGTCTCAGCGGCTATATTGGGCGGCGGCTTGGCACTCTATCGCGCCGATTGGGATGCGCTCGCGGCAAGCAATGAACCGTCCTACTGGGTAGTTTTCGGTATTCTCGGAGCCGTCGTCTACTTCTTGATAATCCACTACCTGTTGAAGGGCTGGGATTGGCTATGGGCTCGCCTTACCGGCGGGGCGTCACGGTGATTTCGAGCGGGCGGCGCGTCTGCGGAGCCATCGAAAGCGCCTGCACGATTTCCTTGGCACGGGCCGCCGTGATGTCGCCGCGCCTTTGAGCCGCCTGCACCATCTTGATTGTGCGCGTGAGCGCTTCCGGGTCTTTCGAGGTCAGGAGCCGCGCCAGTTCAGCGTTCGTGGTGCCCTGCACCTGTTCGCGTGAGGATGATGCGAGCTTGTCGCCAATGCGAGCCACGAAATCGCCCGGCTTGGACAGGTCGAAGTTGCGGATGAAACTGTCGGAGCCGCCGGGCGCGATTTCCTTCTGCGCCGCCTGCCTCGCCGCCGTCTCAGAATTGCCCGTCACCACGTCGCGCGTTTTCATGAAGGCCGTTTCCGCGTCCAGCGACTTCAGCAGTCGGCCGGCTTCGTCCTCGCCAAGCAGAATGGCGAGCTTTTCCTTGTTGTAGCCTTTTTGGAACATCGAGCGGGCCGCCAACGCATCGTTCCGCGCAGTGCCCATAATGTCGGCCACCTGCGCGCGAGCACCCTGGACAAAGGCTTCTTTCTCCGCATCCCCCATTTTCAGCATGCGGGTGCGCAGCTGGTTAGGCGTCATGGCGTCCTTGAACACCGCGCCGCCTTCTTCCAGAGCATCCTTTACCGCTGCCGGCCCGGCATAGGCCGCGCGCGCCTGCTTGTATTCAGGAACCGCATCGTCGATCATGCCGACAAGCCGATCCTTCATTTGCATGTAGATGCGCGCTTCGTTGTTGCTGCCGGCGCGCTTTGCAACGTCGATCATGTCGTCCAGAGCACGCTTGGTGAGGTCAAGTTGGCGGACATCGGGAACGTTCTTGATCGACACACCGCCATCGTCCGCGACGTTGGCGAACCACTGTTGGGAAGGAATGCCTTCATCGGCCGCGAGAGACTGCGCCTTGCGCAATGCCTTGGCAGCGGACGGACGGGTAAGCAATTCCTCTAGGTCTTGCGTGAACGGCACCGGCTTGGAATAGGCCGCGTCGTACAGCGGCTTGGCTGCCGCAGACTGCCGGGCGGAGATTTCGTCAGCCATCGCCAGCGTATCGACGTTCTGCCCTAGCGTATCGTCCAGAGCGCCTGCCACACGCCCGCCAGCTCCCGTCTGGCGATCCGTGATGGCAGAGCGGATGATCTGCTGCCCTTCGCCCGGAGAGGCAGCCAGGGCGCCAGCCTGACGCTGTAGGTTCGGCCCGAGGTCCATCGGCATGGCGTCCGGGCCAAGATTGTCGAGACTAGAGCCAACGTTATCCACATTATCGGCCGCCGCCGCGCGGGCGAAGTTCTGTTCTGCCGGTGTCCCCCCGCCGAAGTAGCTGGTGAACTTGCGCACGCCAGCGCCTATCAGGTCACCGGCCGCCGGGCCGATGGCGCCAAGCGCACCACCGATTCCGGCGCCGCGCGCCATTGCCATCGGGTCGAAATCGGAACGCACGCCAGCATCCGCGCCGCCGATTGCGGCGCCAGAAAGCGCCGACATGCCGGTGCGGCCAAGGAGAGAACCGCCCCCGACACCGAACGCGCCCGGAGCTGCAGCCATGGCCGGGAGAAGGCTGGCTGTCCCCACGAGAGCCCCCGCGCCCATGGTACTCCATGGATATTCCGCCTGCGACTGGTCGACCATGCCGCCCATTTCGCCGCGCACCTTGGCCTGGTCCTCACCGGTCAGTTGCGAGCCAAGATAGGCGGCTGCATTCTCGACGCCGCTTTGCAGATACGGGCCGGCGATCGGGATGCCTTCCACACCGCCCGAAAGCATTGCCGTTGTGCGCGACGGCTGCGGTGCGGGCCCGGCAAACTGGGAATGCCCAGTCGTGTCGCGCTCGGAAAGCGGCTTGGCCGCGCCAATCGCGCCGACTTCGCGCGGATACTTCTGCGCGATCAGGCCGCGGATTTGCGTGTCCGACATCGTGTCGGGAAACTCGACCTGCACGCCATCGGGCATTTCAACGATAGGCATCAGCGCTTGATCCACTCTTCCCAGGGAATGACCTTGCCGGGAATGCGTTGGCCGCCACCGGGAACGCGAGCGGCCGGCGGCGATGTGGGACGGGCGACTGGCGCGACCGGACTGCCCTGTGCGCCGGGGGCGGCTGACGGAGGTGGAGGCGCGCCGACTTGTGGCAAATCCCGAAGCTGCGGCATTGGCGGGAGCATAAGCGTCTCGTCTAGCCCGTAGGCCTGCGCAATCTTACGATACTGGCCCAGATCGTTGTCGTACATGCCCTTGTAGGCATCGATGCGGGAGCGGGCTTCACGGAGGATGGCGGCACGGGTTTCCGGCTGCAGTCGAGCACCGCCATTCACGCTCTGGATAGTGCCGATGAACCAGTCAGGCAGTGACGCGGTGTCCTTCACCATGATCATCTCGCCTTCGCGAACCACGGAGCCTGGGTCGAAAATCTTGCCGAGGCCGTAGACGAGATTGAGGTCGGCTGCCTTGTTGTCACGAGACGACGCGTCAACCATCGTGTCATAAATCGGGGCCGCCTGTGCGAAGTTCTTGTAGCTCGGAAGGCCCTGGATTTCCTTGCGGATGTCCTGCGTTCGCCCGAAGCCCGCATCTTGCTCGCGCGGCGTCACGGTCGGTTCGACCTTGCCATCCGGGCTCATCTGGTAAGAGCCGGGGGGGAGCCCCATTGCAGAGATTTCGGCAGCGGTCAGATTGCGCCACGGCTTCTTGTCTTCCTTCGGCGTGCTGAAATCCTTGATCACCTCATACGTGTTCGGGTCCACGAGCCGGCCGTTGATCTCGATTGGCTTCTGCGCTTCCTGCGGCTTCATCTTCTGCTTGAGGTAGTCCTGGAGCAATTCCGGGTTCGACGCCATCATCGTGGCCGTGCCCTCGTCCACGCCGTTGCGGACGAGATAGCCGACCGTGGCATTGCCTGCCTGACTTCGCCTGCCAAACAGATTGCCCAGAATGCCGCCTCCGGGGCTCGCTGGCTGACTTTGCGCAATTGCGCCAGACTGTAATTGTGCCGGCACATTTCCCGGCACAATTGGCCCGCCGCCCGTGTACTGGCCGCCCGGCCCGTAGCTGTAGCCGGCGTCTTCCGCGCGTGGCGACATGCCGACAGCCGAAAGCCGGTTCTGCGGTGCTGCAGTGCCAAGCAGCCGGGCGAGCAGTTCTTCGAGCATGGCTTACCTCTGGCCGCCGCGCATCGGCGGGATATGGCCGGCATCAATCCAACGCTGCACGCCCTGCGGGTTGGCTTCATTCCAGCCGCGGAGCTTCGCCATTGCGTTGCCGGCGCCGTAGGGCGTATCGCCAATCTGGCCCATGAACTGGGCAGCCCAATTGCCGGGAACCGGCGGACGGGCCGCAGCGGGATCAGGAGTTGGCGCTACCGGCGGGACAGGCGGCTGTGTCGGCAAATCCTGCCATGCCGGGTTCGGATTTGGCTGCGGCTGCATGATTGGTCCGGGCATGGACGGCGCCCCCGGAAACGGCATGCCGGGAGACGGAGCGCCGGACGCCGCCTGGTTGCCCATGAACATGCCGGCGAGCGGGGCAAGAGAGCCGAACATGGGCTGCATCTGCCCACCAGAGCCCGGCGTGACTGCCCCGCCGCTCCCGCCGGGTGTGAATGGACGCCCACCACCTCCTGCGCCTGGAGGGGGAGGCATCATCCCACCGTGGCCGCCGCCAACGATGAGACCGGGAGGCAGAGCGGACGAATCCATGTTCCCGAATAGGCCGCCACCACCACCCGTGTAATTGCCGCCGTGAGATGCACTCGCCGCTGCGAGGTCGACACCACCCGCGCCGCCGCCCGAGTTCATCATTCCGAGATTGCCGCCCATCTTAATCGATCCTCATCATCGGGAAGCCAAGCCGCCTGTAGTCGATCGCGTAGAAGCCGTCCGACTCCATGAACACAGCATCCGGCACGAGCTTCATGACCTCCTGTGCCATCGCTCCAAACCACCGGCCTGCTATTCCGATGTAGCGGAACGTGTAGACCGGGATGCCGCAGAGGATACCGACTGGCTCGATGTCCTCTTTCAACCGAATGTCAGACTTGCCTCCGAACATTGCCGGGTTGCCTGCCAGCGCCGACAGCGGGCTCATGAAGTTCATCGGTTGCCGGGAAGTCGCGACTTGCGTGCCATAAGGCCCGGCCGCACCCGCCGCCGCGCTCTGCAGCATGCCGAGGCGCGTCCAGTCCTGGTTATCGACAGCATAGAACTTCGCAATTTCGTCCGCCAGCAGACGACCGGCCTGCGTATCCATGATGCCGCCGGCAGAGAGCACGTCCTGTGCGCCCTGCCGCTCGTTCTGGAGGTTCTGCTGATCCAGCCCGGCCATGCGATCTGCCGCCGTGGTAGCCTGTCCGACGCCTTGTCCGTAGAGCGCGCCCGCCGTGCCATATGCGCCGGCCTGCGTTCCCGCCGCGGAAAGCCGATTGCCGATGTTCTGCCCCTGCACGCCCGAAATCCCCGAGACGGCCTGAAGCATGTTGCCGGTATTCGCATTCCGGCCGGCGTCAATCATGCCGGTAGCGGCGAACTGGTTGGCCTGTTCCCGGTTCCAGTCGTTTTCGAGAGCCCCGACGCGGGCCTGTGCAAGCCGGTCGGTCAGGACGCCCGTGTGAGCGCCTGAACCGAACCGGCCGGCCCCCGCCATTGAACTGTTCGTCAGCGCCGCCGTGTCGGCAAGCTCGCCCTCGAGCCGCTGGCGATAGAACGGATTGCCGTCGCCTTGGAGGTTGTCGCCGCGCGCGTATCCGGTAAGGTACTGCTCCGCCGCCGAAGGCCCGCCGGCCCTTTGCAGGATGTTGCGATAGTCCGCTTCCGTGCCGATGCCGGTCGCGCCCGAAGCAATGTCACCGACACTGCCGGCAACGTTGCCGAGAGCGCCAACCGCCGGGTTGGAAACCGCCGCCGCGCCGAGTTCGCCATACAAGGGCCGCGTGCCGGACGTGTTCCAGTTGTTTCCGGCCTGAGCCAGTCGGTTGACGCCCTGCATGGTGGTATCGGAAAGCGGCGCAACCGTGGAGCCGGTGTAGGTTTGCCCGCCGACGCCGCTGTCATAGAGGCGCTGCGCATCGGCCGCCGATGTTTCAAACAGGCCTTGCGCCCATGCGGGCGGCGAATTGGTCTGTGTGGTTCTTGACGTGGTGTTCATGCCGCCTTGCTCCAAAGCCGGGCAAACTCGCGGTAGCCGCGCTTTTTCAGGATGACGCCCCAGCCGCCCCGGCCTTCGACGCGGTAGAGGTCCGCGCCCTGCTCGACAGCCCAGCTTTCCAGCGCTTCACACACCGCGTCCGCCCATGCCTCCGGGTCTTCCCCGGCGAGGTCCATGAGCACCGCCGCCTTCTTTCCCGTCGCTGTGGGCCGTATCTGCGTCATGCAGACGGCCTTGAGGTCTTCCCCGTCCAGAACGAGCCAGAGAATGCGCTTGCCGGCGATGCATTCGCGCGCCAGCATTTCCGCCGTCACATCGTCAGGGAACTGTTCTTCCAGCTTGCGGAAAAGCGCGCTGATGCGTGCGGTGTAGGGCGAAATCTGTTCGAA
>ERZ869921.685-NODE-685-length-17526-cov-6.202736_pt1 | contig 17526 bp, 28 predicted proteins | sample MGYA00579310_ERZ869921 | MGnify/ENA primary metagenome ERZ869921 (study PRJEB32216, sample SAMN09231816) | wastewater metagenome | place: USA: Maryland | collected 2016-06-21 | study: EMG produced TPA metagenomics assembly of the PRJNA472060 data set (Reclaimed...
ACGCCGCGACAGGTTTAGTGGTGGAGGCCCTATTATTGCGCTCGCCAGCCCGCGCGGCCACAGGGCGCTTGGCTATTGGGGAAAGTGCCGGGATGGCCGCGAAGGATGGGTAAATCCACATGACCATTTAGTGATGGATTATTCTAAATCGTTTACCCACTGGATGCCGCTTCCGGAGGTGCCAAAATGAGCAAGTGGCATGACGACCGCCAACTTCTGCTACCGATCAAGAGCGCGGCCGAAGCATCAAAGCGTCTCGGCCTTCGCAGCATGATCGTTCTGCAGGAACTTCCCGACGGACGATGGGGCTACACGTCATACGGGGCTACACGCGCTCTTTGCCGCCGGGCCAAGCTGATCGCCGATGAGGCGATGAGTGGGGTTGAATATGCGGTTGCTGCAGCGGATGGCAAGATATGACCCGCATGTTCCGACAGGCCGAACTGCTGAAATCCGTCTCGGAATGGGTCAGGATGGGAATCGGCGCGATTTCCGGTCACATGTCGAAATCCATGATCGCGAAATATGCCGGTCAAGCCCGCCAAATAATGCTCGCCAAGGCCGCAATAGCGAAGCGCGGGGCTTGATGGTTTCCGGTAACTATGCCAGAATGTCGGCATGAGGAAATCGGATACGGACAAGGTGCGGGACTACCGCGAACGCCAGAAGGCCGAAGGTTGGGTCAGGCTGGAAATGTATGTGCCGAAGCATCTGCGCGCGGCAATCCGCAAGGTTGCGCTGGCGCTGGTCGAGGCTCTGGAACAGAAAGGCGACAGGCCGTGAACGTTGACAACCGGATTTTGAAAACGGCGTGGTGGCTGATCCCCGCCGCCCTCCTCGGCGCGGCCATCTGGGCGCTGCTGATCGTGGAGGTGATGGGGTGATGCCGACCTGCCGTTACTGCTGGACGCCATACGAAGCGGATAGGTGCCCACAATGCGAGAAAGACCACATGGCCGCGATCGGGCGCCCGGCGAAGGGTAGCCTCGGCCATAAGCGCGGCAGGCCGTTTCTCGATATTCAGGAGGGCAACAGCATCGAGCAATTCGGCGATCATGAACGGTGGGATGTGGAAGGCGGTGCGTGATGGCGCGAAAATCAATCCTTCGGCTTGCCAGATATGCGCCTAGAGACGGGCGCGTGTTCCTTGGCATTGAGCGCCCGCCGTTCGAAACAAAAACGTTCTACTCCACGTTCAGGTGGAACGCGGATGTCGAGGATTTTCGGACGTTTCCAGAGGGACACCATGGCTTTTTCTCGCACTTCATCGACTTCGACGATCTCCCTGAGCCGCCTCTAAACCCGAAGTCTTTTCGGGAGCGCTTCAACCTACCGGACGGTCTGCGCGCGAAAGGCGGTGCATGATGGCTGACCGTCCCATCATCTTCTCGGCGCCAATGATCCAGGCGCTGCTCGACCGGCGAAAGAGTCAGACGCGGCGGTTGCCAAAGATCGCGTGGGAAACAGGCGAAAACCAGAATTTCACGGGTTGGCGCTCAGAGCAGGTTGGCCCGCGAACATGGCGACTGATCGGCGGCATGGGAATTGGTGCAACGATCAAGACCGCCTACGCGGTGGGCGACCGGCTCTACGTTCGGGAGGCTCATGCGCTTGTCCCGGCCTCCGCGTATCGCATGAGCGATGGTGTGGAGCAGACGATAAACCCGTCCGATCGTGATCGCGCAGCGATCTACCGGACGGGCTTCGACCGCTCAAATGGAGGCATCCGTTGGCGCTCCCCCATCCACATGCCCCGCTGGGCCTCGCGCCTGACCCTGACCGCCACAGACGTGCGGGTCGAGCGCTTGCAGGAGATCAGCGAGGCGGATGCGCAGGCGGAAGGCTTCCCCATCAGTTGGGATGGTAAGCCATACGACCCGCCATCACCGCAAGAGGATAGCTGGCAGGGCTACGGACGAGCCTCAATGTCCCTCTATTGGAACAGCCTGCACGGCCCCGACGCATGGGCCGCCAATCCGTGGGTGGCGGCCATATCGTTCACCGTCTCGCGCGGGAACATCGACGGGGGTGACGCATGACCCCCATGAAGGTGCTGGTGGCTTGTGAATTTTCGGGGACGGTTCGCCGGGCCTTCGCCGCTCGGGGCCATGACGCTTGGTCCTGTGACCTGTTGCCCGCCGAAGATCGGTCGAACAAGCATATCGTCGGGGATGCCCGCGACATTCTGGGTGATGGATGGGATTTGCTCATGGTGGCGCATCCGCCTTGCACCAGGCTCACCAACAGCGGCGTTCGCTGGCTGTCTGTTCCCCCACCGGGTCGCACGAAAGACGACTTGTGGCGCGAACTGGATGAGGGGGCCGCTCTGTTCTCCGACTTCTGGAATGCACCGATTGACCGGATCGCCGTTGAAAACCCGGTCATGCACAAACATGCCAAGGCCCGGATCACGAACTATCGGGAACCGGCGCAATCGGTCCAGCCGTGGCAGTTCGGGCACGGGGAGACGAAACGCACCTGCCTCTGGCTCAAGGGACTGCCGTGCTTGACGCCGACCAACATCGTCGAGGGGCGCGAGGCGCGGGTTCATCGCATGTCGCCCGGCCCGGATCGCTGGAAGGAGCGCAGCCGCTTCTTCCCCGGAATCGCCGAGGCGATGGCCGATCAATGGGGCGGCTGGGCCGAGGAACAGATGATGGCAGCGGAATGAGGGACATTTTTGGCAACGAAATCCCCGAAGATGAAGCGCGGCGCAAGGTTAAGGCCCGCGATCCGCAGCCACAGGGTTATGCCGCGCTGCCCGGAACCGGTCCGGCGGGAGAGACGTGCAGGACGTGCAAGCACCTGACCCGCGTCACCTACGCCAAGACCTATCTCAAGTGCCAGTTGATGCTTGGGCGCTGGACTAAAGGAACCGCGACCGACATCCGCGCCAAATCCCCGGCCTGTCGGCGCTGGGAGGCCGCACAATGAGAGACATATTTGATGGTGACATTATGAAAATTGGCTATGCCGACCCTCCATATGTCAACTGCGCACATCTCTATCGGGATCACCCAGACTATGCCGGCGAGGTCGATCACGTCGGACTAATCGACCGCTTGCAGCAGGCATATGATGGATGGGTGCTGCACGCTGCGGCCACGCCCGCTTCTATGGCTGTCCTCGCGCCATTGGTCGAGGGGACGGGTGCCCGCTGGATGGCCTGGGTCAAGCCGTTCGCCGCTTTCAAGCGGAACGTCCCGGTGGCCTATGCCTGGGAGCCGGTAATCGTGAAACCGGCTCGTAAGCCGGTTGTCTCCAAACGACTCGTGATGAGGGATTGGACCCAGTGTCCAATTACGATGAAGCGGGGCCTTACCGGAGCAAAACCGGAGGCGGTATGCCACTGGGCATTTGAAATGGCGGCAGCTCGTCCTGATGACGATCTGGACGACCTATTCCCCGGAACTGGCGCTGTGATGCAGGCATGGCGAACCTGGCAGCAGAAATTCACGCTCCCATCTGAGGCCGCGCGATGACCCCCTTCATCGTGGCCCTGATCGTGAGCGCCAACTGGAACGGCCAGCCGACCGTCATGGCGATGATCCCGTTCCCGAGCCGTGCCGAATGCGAGGCGGCGATGGAGCCTGTCTGGGGCGCGATGCACGGGGCCTTCCCGGACGTGGCGGTGCAATGCGTGGACAGTCAGGCACTGGCGTCCAGCCCCGTGCCGCCGATGAAAACCGCAAGGGGTGGATGATGACCCTCAAAGGCTATGACGCATGGCGTCTGCAAGGCCCGGCGGATGACCAGTGCCCCGACTGCTACGGCCACAAGGCCCTAGACTGCATGAATTGCGAGGATTGCGGGTGGAGCGTGATAGGAGTGACGAGCGATGAGTGATCTTGTTGCCGTCGGAAGGCGAGATATGGAATTAGCGCTAGGCCAATGGTTCTCGGGTTTGCTGGGGCTGGTTTCACGGGCGATGAAGCGGCGGTCTTCGTTCCTAAAGCGTTCATTTGCACGGCGTGCGGTGAAGTGTTCCCGCAAAACAAATACCATGCCGATGAAGATTGCGCGAAAGGCCGGTCGTCTTGGGATCGCGCGAGTGGCGATCAGATTGCGGTCTATCTCCGCACCCTCGCCGACCAGATCGAAAAGGAGGGCGCGTGATGCGGTGGTATTGGACGGTTATGGGGACCATTCTCATGCTCGCCCAGCTAGCCTATGCTTGGAGAGGAGAGACGGGTTATGCCCTCACCTGCATCGCGCTAGCCATCTTCTGCATGGCGATTTCCAACATCCTCGACGCTCTCCGCGCCCCGCGCGAAACCATCGTGACGATCATCCATGAACACAAGGACGCCGCCTGATGTTTGTCGTTTTTGACCTCGACGGGACCCTCGCGCTGAACGAGCACCGCCAGCACTTCATCGACCGCCCGGTAGGCCAGAAGGATTGGGACTCATTCCACGCGGCTTGTGGACTGGATAGGGTCAACTGGCAGGTGGCTGAAGTCGCTCGGGCTATCCATGTCATGGGAAACAGGGTTTCGATCTGGACCGGACGTTCCGACGCCATGTGGTTTAAAACGACGCAGTGGCTCTATGCCAATGACCTTGGGATGATGGTCAAGCGCCTCAAGATGCGCCCGGAGGATGATCACTCCAAGGATACCGACCTGAAGAAGCGGTGGCTGGACGAAGCCCTTTACAAGCCCGATCTGGTATTTGAAGACCGTTCGTCGGTCGTTCAAATGTGGCGTGCGAACGGCATCAACTGCATTCAGGTCGCCGATGGGGATTTCTGATGCTGGTGGCCACGACCGACCTATCGCGCTGCCAGAAATGCGGCGGCCAGATGCGCCCCGGCATCGCTATGGCGCAGACGTTTATCGCAGGCGTCAGAAGCGCGGATTGCGAAGCTGGTGGAGGCGCTGAAGGATAGCGTCGCAAGCCTAGCAGCAGCAATAAGCCTCTTGGAACATGGGTCTAAGAAAGCGGCACCGTCCGACAGGATGTTTGATCAGATGCTGACCGATTACCGTGCATCACTGGCGCGCACCCGCGCAGCCCTACGGGAGAACGGCGATTAGTGATGACCTGGTCGAGAGACTCGCTCGCTTCCTGTGCAACTGCTGGGGTGACGTGTGGTCAGACGCATTGGGGCGGTGAGCACCTAGTCGGCTCTGGCGCCGAGATCGGCTAGGCCGCCAGAGTTCTTTGCACTTTCTGCAAGAAAGTCATCCGCTGACGATAGCCGCCAGCCCGCGCACCTTACCCCCACACTCCCTGAGCGCGGACCGATCCCGGCCCCACAGCGTCTCGACCTCGCCCTGCATCAGGCCGCGATCCGGCAGCGCCACGGGCGCGCGGCAGGGCGCGATCAGGCTGGGCGGCGGGCTCGGGGCCTTACCGCTTGGAGAGGCGGCGCACGCTGTCAACGCCAAGAGCGGGGCGGCCAGCCATAGGGTCCGTGCGCGCTGCATCTTCAAGCTCCTGTGCCAGTTTGTCCGCCTCGGCCTGTGCCGCCAGCCGCTCGGATTCCGCCCGTGAGGCCGCCTCCGCTGCCTTCATGGTCGCAGCCTGCGCCTTGGCCACCTCAGCCGCGTGGCGCGCCTCTGTGAGCGTGGCGCCCGTGTGATAGCCCCGGTAAAAGCTGACGCCCGCCGTCGCGAGCCACAGGGCGGCGGCCGCAAGGATCAGGTAGGGGCGCGGGATCAGGCTGAGCATTTCGTCCACGTCCAACGAAAGGCGAAGAGCATCAGCAGAAACACCCCGCAAGCGCCAAAGCCGCCAGCGACTGCACCTATCAAGAAAGCGGTAAGCACCATCACGATTCTCCCAGAAAAACGGCCCGCTCGGCCTTGCGCCGCTTCAACAAGCCTTGGTTGACGACCTTCACGCCGCCCTTCGTTTCCTTGCACCAAAGCAGCAGCGCGTTCGCGGCGCCCAGCTTGTCGCCCGCGTTGAACTTGCGCAGGACGCTTGACCCGAGGAAGGCACCCGGCCCGACGTTGTAGGCGAAGGACAGAAGGGCCGCTTCCTCGCCTTCGGTCATCGCGCGCTTGATCGCCGGACCGATCCGGTCCGCGAACTTGCGCGCCGCCAGCGCCAAGTAGAGTTCGGCCTGTTCCTTCGTGATCGTCATGCCAAGCTGGGGATCGATGCCCACGCCAGCCGCCGCCGTGGTCCCATAGCCGATCGTGAGGATGCCGCGCGTGTCGCGATAGGCGCTCAGCACCAGCCCCTCAAACCGCTTGATGAGGTCGAGGCCTCGTTCTGTCACGTTCATGGCAGTTCCTTCCGCGTAACCGGGTCATAGAGCCGTGAGCAAACCGGGCCGGTGATGTCCCAGACGCCGCGATCAGACTGGACGTTGTAGAAAACGCAGGCCCGATATGGCTCGCGCGGCTCTGGCAGATCGACGCCGAACCAGTCCGCCCAGCTCCACAACTGCGGGGGCCGGTCGTTGGGCTTGTAATCGCCCTGGCCCCGGCCCGGACGGCTGCGCTTGCCATTCGCGGTCTGGGTGAAGGCGGTCCATGTCCCTCGCACGGGGAAGCGCGGCATGGCCTTGTAAAGGATGTCCGGCTTGCCCTCTTGCGACGGGACGATCTCAATGCTGGCCGTGATCCACGGTCGGTGGGACGCATAGCGCTCCCAGAGGACCACAGCGGGGTCGAGGCCGACGATGATGCAGATCGCCACGACGACCCCGAAGATGAGCGTGCGGGTAGCGTCAGCGTTCGGGGTGGTCTTGTCCGCGCGGATCATTGCTCACCTCCTTTTCCTGCGATGAACCTTTCGATCATGGTGACGGCGACGAGCCCGATCAGGAATGCAGCGGCGCAGATGCCGCCCAAGGTGCCCTCGATCCCCTCCGGCAGAGCGCCGATCCACGGCTTCAGGATCGTGGGAGCAAGGACGCCGACCCCGAAAGAGCAGGCGCCGCCGATGAAGGTGACGCGCAGCCCTTCCTTCCAGGTGGTCTTGAGCGCCGCCGAGCGAACAAGCCCGCCAAGTGCGCCGAAGAACACCAGAAGCGCGCCCCGGTCATCGAAGACCTGCTGGATGAGGTTCGGGTCTTTGCTGTCCACTGGGCCGGCCCTCAGATGCTCTGATCCGCGCCCATTTTCAGGGCGGCGTAGTTGATCGGGTTGCCTTTGCAATCGAGGGAGAAATCGCCGACGGGGACATTGAACGGGGTGGACCCTGTGAACGTCGGGATGAAGTAGCCAGTCACCTCGCTCTGGATATCCCAGGTCGACATCGTCTTCTGCGGCGACGACGCGCTGGCGGGCGCCCAGTTGCGGTTGGCGTAGTCCGCGTAGACCAGCGACAAGTCCGACTGGAACACGTTCGTCGTGTCGAACTTTCCTGTGGCTCCGGTGAAGTCCGAGGCATCGATGTTCCCGCCAACCGACCCGGAATAGCCGGTATGCGTATGCAGGTTGCACTTGGCATATTCGACCGTTCCGGCCTGGTCGCCGGGGACCGGCATGCCGTGGTTTATGTTGTTGGCGTAGCGAGAGGTCATACCCGAGCCGCCGGCATAGATGGCCATATGCCCGGTGTTGGCCAGGCCAGAAAAGACCGGCGGCGCGGTGTTGTTGAAGACCCTGCTGATGCCCGTCGCGCCCTGGTTGGCGATCTTGCGGTTCGACCGATCAGACGGGCTCGCCGAATATTTGTCGTCACAGGGTAGGAAGTTGAAGCAATAGTTGGGGTTTTGCATGTTCTGGGCGGTCAGATACCCATTGCACCAAGGGAACTCGTTGCCCCACCAGACAGCATCGAGGCCGCCTGCATAGACGTTCGAAAGGTTGCCATGCGCGCGGTAGCCGCACTTCTCGGCGTAGTTGTGCATAAACGCCCACTTGTTCTGCCGGTAGGCTTTGGCCGAGGCTGATCCGCACCGCAGGAACACATTGCGGCGGATCGTGCAGACGTTCTGGTCGGACAGCGATCCATTCGGGAAAATCCCGTGCGCCATGCACCACTTGAACGAGTTGTGCTGGATCAGGATGTTGTCGCAGGTGACAAGCCAGATCGCGCCATAGTGAAGCTGGCCGGTATTCGCGCCGCCGACAAACTCGTTGTGCTCGATGGTGATGTTGTTCAGCTTGGCGCCATTGCTGACCTTGGTAATTGCGGTGCCTTCGCAGGCGCCCGGCCCCGACGCTCCCATGAAGCGGAACCCTCGGATCGCGATGTCCGACCCGCTGTTCGGGAGGGTGATGATGGTTTTGCGGGCGACCATCGTCAGCTTGTCGATGTTCGCGGGATTGTAGGGATAGACGTAGAGATCGAACGTCGTCCCGTTGTCGAGATAGAAATACGTCCCCGAGACCATCGCCGGGGCGATGTTCTGGATCGCGAACCGCTTCCGGCCCGTGCCGTCTACAACCTTGCCTTGGCTGGCGAAGCCGATAGTTCCGGCGGTCACATCCGCGCTGGTGATCTGTGCGATGTAAATTTCATTCGGCGAGCCGTAGTAGCGAACCTTGGCTGCCAGAAGCTGGGCATTGGTGTAGCGGCTCGAATTGATGACGGTGCCATCCGTCACGCCGATGATGTTCGTGCCGCTCAGGATGTAGTCGCCGCCATGGGCCGCGATATTGTGAAACCGGCTTTCGTCCTCTTGGAAATCCGGATTCGACGGGTCCGCTACATCTTGTGCATTGAAGAGCGGCACCCAGTTTTCCATGGGCGCAAGACCCAAGAGGTCCGTGACCGGCACCGAGGACTTGAGCAGCCCGGTCTTCTTCCAGACCGGGCTGCCTGCGACGCCAAGAACAGACCCCAGCACGCTAGCGTCTGCCGCCGAGCATTGAACAAAACCGGTCACGGGCTGTTGCGCCGAAAGGATCGGTCGATCCGTGTGCCATCCCTGAAGGCTTACACCGGCCTTGAATGCGATGGCCTCGGGGTAGACACCAGCCTTTACCGCGATCGTGTTGCCAGCCGAGGCCGCAGCCATGGCCGCGCTGATCGTCGTATATGAGCCAGTTCCCGCGGCATCTACGATGATCGCTCCGGTCGGGTCGATGTCGATGTTTGTGGACCGCCCGCGCCAGCCAGACGGATCATCGGGATAAAGCAGGGTTGCGACCGCTGGAACTGTGGTGAAACATACGCTGTCATCGGTCTGCGCGGCAACGGCGTTGCCCGGCAGGTCTTTGACGAAGCCCGCATCCCAGCGGAAGGCAACCTTGGTCCCATTGGGCAGCGCCGCCGTAAAGCGCGGAACCACATTGGTATCGATGAATTGGACCTTGCCCGGACCCGAGCCGATGTCACCCGGAATAGTCCATGTCTGGATCGCGGCGTTCGTGGTCGCGTTCCATGCCGTCAGGACCTTGCCCGAGGCTCCCTGCTGGATTTTCTCGCTGAACTGCAGCAGCGGGGCCACATCCGGATCGACGTTTGTCGCGTTGATCGCCGGAGACATGGAGGCAAGGGCCGGCGGCGTCGTTTCGGCCGCCAAGGTTGCCAGGTCGATGTCGCAATAGCCGACGTTCGGGGCGATGGCGCCCTTGCTGTCGATGACGCGATAATAGACCCGAACAATTGCATGCCCGCCCGCACCTGGATGATTAGATGGGTCGCCCAGGTCGTCATAGACCGGCAGGCCGCTCTGGGCGATTTCCAGCGTCCCCTTCCCCGGAATCGAGAGCGCGACCACCGTCACCGTCGCCCAATCGATCAGCGGCGGAGTCGAAGTCAGGCCGACGTGGGCAATCGTCATCGTGTCGCCGTCGGCGTCCGTCGAAGGCGTCGGGCCGGCGAGATGGATCGGGGTTTGGCTGGTATAGCGGGTCACGGCTTGGGCTCCATGAGGATCGTCAGCGTGCCGGTTCCGGACACGGGGGCATGGTTCACGGGAGGTGGCGGGGGTGCGTCGAGGATGAGTTCGGTTTCTGACCAGCGCTCGCCGGTCCAGAGCCAGATCGAGCCATCGGCGCGATAGTCGATGATGCGGTTCATGCCCGTGCCGACGCGCACCTTGTTGCCCTTGAAGCGCCAGATCATGTGACATCCCCTCCGAGCTTCCACGGGTGCGCATTGGCGGTCGAGGCGGGCGGAACGATACGACCGTTAGCGCGAAGGAGCGTGTCGCTTGCCGGGCGGCCGCCGCCACTCACGCAGTCATTCCAGGCTTCGAGCTTGTAGATCGAACCGATCACGTTGTTCGTGGTCCCGCCCGCGCGCGCCAGAAGGCAGAGCTTGCGGGCCGCGCTGGCCAGGACGCCGCTGTTCGCGCCGAGGGTGCGCGCGGTCGTGACACCGCCAATCGTCGTCCAGGCGGTCAGCGCCACGAGGTCGACAGCAACGATGATGTCATACCTGGTGGCCGCCGCGATGGTGCCGATGACGACAGAGGTGATGACGGCGGTGTTGGCGCTGTCCTTGAGCGACAAGAACAACCGTCCGTCAGCCACAACCTGAAGGCTGATATGGCCGTTGTCCATCTCATAGAGGTATTGAGTGGTGCCGAGAGCCGCGACCGTCAGGTCCATGGCGATGGTGATCTTGCCATCGACGGTGGGCCAGTTGGCGGTATCCTTGAAGCGCGTGAGCTGGCCCGAAACGGTCGTGAAGGTAGCCGCGCCAGTTGCGACCTCGATAGTAATCGTGCCCTGGCCCGAGACAGGCGCTGAGTTGGTCACAGGCACCGGCCCGATATGGATCGGCGACACGCCCGTCAGACCCGTTGCGGAGAGGGTAACGTAGGCCTCGATCTGCGCGTCGCCGGCCGCGATGACGTAGGAGCCCGCCTTGATGGCGCCATCCACCAGCCAGGACCAGCTTTCGGACACGGGGCCGCCCGGCCAAGTGTAGGACCCGGCGATGGCGCAAGACGCCAGCGTCGCGCCCACTTTAAGGTTGGGCGTGTCGAGCGACGGCGGAGTCACAATGACCAGCGGCGGCAGTGTTCTGCCTGCCCTCCTGCGACGGATCAGGACGCCCGCGTCCATGTCAGCTTCTCATGCAGAGCGTGACGGTGACGGAGCCGACCCCTGCCCCAGGGTTGGGCCGGAGTTGCCGCATCGCCGAGGAAAAATCGAAGGCGCCCGCCGCAGTGGCCGAAATTGCAGTCCCACCACTTTGGATGCCGGCAAAATTTGTGCCGTCATTCGACCCTTCGAACGCGACAGGGCCGCCGAAGGTGCCGGTGAACTGGACATTCGCCAGAAGGGGCCACTGGTTTCCGATTTCGAGCGGAACGCAGGTATCCCCGGCGGCCATCGGCCCCCATTGGAAAACCTGCATATTGGTCGATACCGGTATCTTAACTGGTATTATACTTGCCATGTTCTATCCTTTTCAAGGGGTTGGGATGAACTCCATCGTCACCCAGGGCATCAGGAAGCCAGCCGTCGAGTTGGTGACGCTGACGGTGAAGGTTGAGGATTGCCCGGCTGCCATCGCAATGGTCCCGAAGGATTTCGGGCCTGCGGTCCCATCGGCATTCGCCACCGCACCAAGGCTTGCAGTGATAGTCGACGTGGCAGCGTTGAAGGCTACGGTCGCATCAAATCCGCCGCTGATTTTCGCGATTCCGTCGACAGGGGCAGTGAAGGAGGAAGTCGTCACGGCGAACGATGTTGCCCCGGCACCTGACAAACCCTTTTTGGAGACTGGCGTCGCCTGCTTGACCCCAAGGGTTGTGGCGGCAGTGGATTTGTCGGCTGCCGCCAAGAAAGACAGGATGAAGGTCGACATGCCAAAACCGGCAGTCGGAGAGGACCACGCCGACCATGTCGAAGCCGCATAGGTGCGGATGCGAAAGCCGACCACGGGGATATAGGCCTCCTGAACGGCGATCGTCCCGTTCCCCCGATACCGCATGGTTGCCGTGTAGGCTCCAGCCTCGGCCCCCGTCGCCGTGTTCGTGTAGACGACGCAGCCCTCGCCGGTCGTCAGGAGGTTCAGGTTAGTCGAGGACCGGATGGCGTCGATCGTGACGGGCAGGACAAACTCGCTGCCCGCCGCGCTTCGCTGCGTAACCACGTTGCCGAGGATAACGTCCTGCTCCACCCCAGCGGCAGACCGCACTCGGCCGGTATTCGGCTCGCTGATATAGCCGTATCCCGTCGCAACAAGGTTGCCGTCCGGAGCTAGGATCGGGGCAACCATCGAACTGGGGTTGCCGATTTCAAGGGTGCTCGTCAGCGAGGTGTAGATGACCACGCCGTTCTTGTCCGTGACCGTGATTGAATAACCGCCGTCGACATAGATCATCGACGCCGCGCCGTTGCGGATCGGATAGCCGCCGCTCGTGCGCACCGCCGCTCCAGTCGCCGTTCCGGTCGGGATTGTCGCCGCTGCATCGAAAAAGGACGCTTTCGGGGTCGAACGCGCCTCGAACCCCGGCTGGCCGATGTAGATGAAACCCGCTTCCAGCGGCTTCCCGGTAGTGTCCGCGAAGACTGGGTAAGGGGGAAGGATGCTGTTGATAGCCATGTCAGATACCGGGGTAATTGCGGAGCGGGGTGGCGTTCTGAACCGGTGCGGCTTGCAGCGGCGTGATGGCGGGGCGCGGCCGCCGGGCTTCGATGGTTGGCGCCTCGATCTTCGGGAAGAGGCCTTCCATCATGCCGCGCTCGTAGAGCTTGGCATCCTCAGGGGTCATCCGGCCGTTGGCGTAGGCGTAGGCAACCGGGGTGACGCTGCGGGCTTGTGGGTCAGTTGACTGCCCACCCGGCGGAAGTCCGGCATAGATGGCGGCTTCTTTTTCGCGTCGGCCTTTGTTCACACCATTGTTGTGGGCGCCGAGCGCGATTATTGCGGCCGATGCGGCCCTCGGATCACCGCTCCGCACTGCTTCGGCGACGGAGCGCGGCAGGGTTCCGTAATTGTAAGTGATCGACAGGAGCGCCGAGCGCTGGCCCTCGTTCAGGCCATTCCATGCGTCTTGCCCGACCGCAGAGATGGCTCGCGGCATGAACTCGGTCGTCACCCTGCGGCTTAGATCACGTTCGGCGTCGTCACGGGATACCGCCATGCCGGTAGCGATCGGAACGACGCGGCCATCGGCCAGCGTAGTGGTGTCGCTTCCATACCCAGCCCGGAAGGCGTTCACGTCCCAATAGGGCTTGTCGCGGTAGCTCTCGAAACCGCGGATGAGGTCGAGCGCGTTCATTGGCCATACCTCTGGAAAAGACCGTCGTAGGGGGACTGCTCGCTGTTCGCGGCCTGTGCTGCAGCGGGAGTTGCCCCGCTGAGCGTCGACCTGATCCATCCGGTTGCGTCATCGATACCGGCTTCCTTGGCCCAGGCCTTGAAAGCTGCGGACCGGGAAAGACGCTCAGCAGTGGCTGGGGAAATGCTGCCTTTTCCCGCTTCCAAAGCTGCCGCCGCAAACTCATCGCTTGCGAACAACTTTCCTGCTTTCGCGACCATATCGGGCTTGGCACCCATGAGCGTGGCGGTCAGGGCGTCGGCGGCGACAGCCCCACCCGGACCAGCGACAAGACTTCCGGCCCCGATTGACGCGGCCTTGGCGGCCCGCTTGCCGATGCTCGACTCGAGAACCCCACGGACAAGGCCATTCGCATTCATCGCGTCTTCTATGGCCTGATTGGCCTTGCCGGTGCGAAGCACATAGCTGTCTGCGGCCTGAATCCGTGTCGCCACAGAATTCAGGTCATCAAGCATCTGCATCCCATCCGGTCCGATCTGCACGCCGATAGCCGATCGCATCGGCTTGTTCTCCCTTATCGCCCCCCAAGCCTTGCTGAACTCGGCAAGGCCGAAGCCAGGTTGAGAGGCGCGGCGAGACTTGCTGAGATTGGACAGGGCCGAGACGACCACGTCCTTGCGGAGCCCTTCTGGCACCACCTTCATGATCCGGACAAAGCCCCCGACATCACCGGCGACGCCCGACTTCATGGCGCCCATGACCTTGCCCGCGATTGAGCCTTCAAGATCCTTGCCGAAGACCCCGACCATCTTTTCTTCAAGCGCCTTGCGTTGGGTAGTGAACCCGTTCGCGGCCTTGAGTTTTTCGGCGAGCGCGGCATCTCCCGTCGCGGAAACAGTCGCCATCTGGTCATCCGCGAGAGCGCCATAGAGGCGACTAAGGGTCGCCTTGTCGAGCGATGAATAGGGGCTGTCCTGCCGGGCCAATGCCTTGCCGATAAGCGATTTTTCACGCTGCAGGCGGGCGTAGGTGACGCGCTGATCGCTAGTGACGAGGCCATAGAGCTGGCGCTCTTGCGGTGTCATCCCTTCGATGCCACCCATATCCTCGATGGTCTTGTTAAGGGCCGATACGGTGTTACTGACCACAGCATTTGTGGAGGGCTTCACCGCCGCGTCGACCTCGCCGTAAAGCGCGGACGCCTGGTCGTCCAAGGCCTGCCTGGTCGATTGCAGAGAGGATTTCACACTGTCAGAGACGGTCGCGATATTGTCTCCGCTACCAATCTTCTGAATAAGCGCATCCGCCCTATCGCGGACCTCGGCAACCTTGCGGGCCCATAGGCCTTCAGCTTCTGACGCAACCTTGGAGCGGGTCAGGCCCGCTGCCGCCTTTACCGATGGATTGTCCGACAAGACATCCGCAGGCAGGCTGACGCCGAACCGTTCCGCCGCCGCTGCCGCCTCAGGGTTTGAGCGGGCCTCAAAGGCAAGCGCTTGGGTGGCTTGTTTCGAACCGCGAGCGGCTTGTTGCGCTAATGCCCCGATTTCGGCCGGCGTGCGCGCCGCGACAGTCGGGGCAATCGTTGCGTTGCCTAACGATGGAATGGTGCCGGCAGAAGGGGCTGCCGCGCGCCCGGTCATCATCGCCCCGGAACTGACCCCTGACATTTCAGGGGCTGCAAACATGGACATGTCGACCAAGTCGCCGCCCAGCTTCTGTTCCTGCGCGGAATCCTGTTTTGGGACAAATTCGGTTCCAAGCCCGATGACGCCGGATAGCCCGGCGCCGAGAAGCGACAAAGCACCGCCCGCTGCATCGCCAGCGAAGCCAAGACCGGATTGCACCGGGCCGGGAAGTTTTCCTAGCCAGGGGTCTGCCTTGATGGCCGCCATGCTGGGGCTGCCCTCGCCCCTGTTCATCAGTGCATGACCGAAGGTGCCGGCGGCCTGCAACGGGCCCTCCATCAGCGCCCCAGCCGTATCCCCGAATGTATCGCCTTTGGGGCTTTGAGGGCTGGTCGGCAGGAGGGTTGCGCTATATCCCAGAAGCGCTTCTGGCGATCCCGCCTGCGATGGGACCAATTTCTGCCCAGTCGGGGCTAGGGAGTTGGCGTAGGCGAGCAAGCCGTTAGCGGCCTCGATGTCCCCGCCCCTCTTAGCGTTGTCGGCGGCGGCTAGAATCTGGGCGAACGAATATTTCGGCGGCGGCGGATCAATCTTGTCGGCCCACGCGCGCAGGCCGGCAGCGGCCTCCGTGTCACCGGCCGCCTCCGCTCGATCCGCTGCTGCGCGATAGTCCGCCGCCGTTGCCATTTTTGTAGGGCTCTCCTATATTCCCGCCATGGGAGTGCTTCTCGCCTGGGCTTGGGCCGTCTTCTTTTTCTTCTTTGCGTCCAGCGCCTTAAACAGCTTTGGGCAGGGCCTTGCTGCTTCGACGCTATGGATTTTGGTTGCGCTCAAGGTCACTTGGAGGCACCGCCCCATGTCTTCATCCAGTCACCAACTTGAGGCGGGGGCTGATCCTGAGATTGCGAACCTTGACCGGGCACCGGCGCGGCGCGCATCTCGTTGAAGATCCGGTCCCCCGCCTCGACGCCGTGAATGACGCGGAGAAGCGTTCTCTCGTAATCGTCCAATTGGGCGCGGAAACGCTCAGGCCCCGCCTTCGGGTCAAGCGCACCAGATTTGTCAGCCAACATCTGAATGTCCGAGTTGGACACGTTCCCCAGTGCCCCACCGGTAGGGCTTGCCTGCCGCATGGCATTCAAGTTTGCCGCTTTCGCATTGGCCTTGAGGACGTCAACCTGCCGGTATAACTCCGCCGCATCCCCTTGCGGGTTGTAGGATGCGCCTGCACCCAATATGCCGGTCGTTGTCACCCCGATCAGATCGCGCGCCTTGGCCGCAGCATTAAGAACAACATCGGACGTCACCGCATTCTGGTTCGCCTGCGCCGCCTGTTTGTCCGTAACGCCGGGCCCCTGCACAAAGCTCGTGGAGCCATCCGGATTCACGGTCAGGGACATGCCATTCGCGGGCCGTTCGGCCTCGAATTTCCCGGTCTTCGTGTTGATCTGGCCTGCTGTCGCCCCATACTTCGCGGCCTCTTCCGGCGTAGCCTGCCGCCATTCGGGGCCAGACGGAGCAATGCCCGGAATGGGCGAAACGCCCTTGCTGGGGTCGGCCGGATCAACCCACATGGTTCCGTCAGGCGCCCCGGCGGTCGCGGTCTTTGCGTCCCCCGCCCCAAACACCTTTTCCGCCGCATCCGGATCGACGCTGTGAAGCAGAATGCCAAGCTGCGTCAGCCCAGCAGAAGGGTTCGCCCTGATGATGCCCAGCACCCCGCGCGCAAGGTCCGCGTCCATCTTCTGGCCGCTGTTTTCGGCTGCGGTGGCATAGTCATCCAGCAGCTTTTCGGCGATGTCCGGGCGTCCAGACTTGATGGCCGTGGCGGCCTTGAAGAGACCCGCGGCATCATTGGCCTTCCGCTCCTTCGACACACCATCCCAGACCGTCTTCAACTGGTCGGCCATATCGGGGTGGGCCAGCGAAAGCTGGGCAAAGTCGTTGGCCGTTGCAGTCCCCGCCGCAACCTTCTGGCCAAGAGCGACCATGGATTGTTGCAATGCCACCGCGCCCTGGCGTTGGGCCTCGGCCTCTGCCAGCTTGGCTTGCCGGTCCTGCTGGGCCTGATCGAAAAGCGTGGCATCGCGCTGCTCCTGAACAGCGGATTGCTGCATCGCCATCTCATTGGCGCGCTGCTGCTGGCCGAGCCCAAAGCCCTGAACCATCATCCCCATTGGGTCCGGGACGCCCATCGAATAGTCGAACGGCTGAACCATCAGAAACCCCAACTGCCAAAGAGGCTCGCGCCCTGAGGAACGCCGCCGGTCTGGCCCATGTAGTAGCCAAGCCCGCTCCCGATCCCGCCGAGCGTGTCGCCGAAAATCTTGCCCTGCTGCAAAGCGCCGCCAGCGAGAGCCGCCCCTCGATCGCCGTAGGCCGCATTGACCTGTTGACCGGTCTGCAACGCCGCGGTGCCAGTCATCCCGGCGGCGTTCTGGCCGTTCGCCGCAATCCCGCCGAGGTTGGCGAGTTGCTTGTCGATCAGCGCCTGCAGCATCTGCGGGCGGAACTGTGCCAGCGCTGCCTGCGTGTTCCCGCCACGTAAACCGCCCGTCGCCGAGGCATTGGCCAGGATCGCATCTTCGCCCCGCCTCACCAGGGACTGGAACTGCGCCCCGTTGGCGAGGTTGTCGATTGCCTTCTGCTGCGCGGTCTGGCGGGCGTTGGGATCGTTCGTGAAAGTCCGGTTCTGGTTTGCGTAGGCATTTGCCTCGTCCAGTGTGTTGAACAACTGGCCGTTGACCCGGTACCGCGTCGGATCGGGACGGGCCTGGCTCTGCACGCCGAGGCCGCCGAAGCCGTC
>ERZ869921.686-NODE-686-length-17496-cov-4.260765_pt1 | contig 17496 bp, 22 predicted proteins | sample MGYA00579310_ERZ869921 | MGnify/ENA primary metagenome ERZ869921 (study PRJEB32216, sample SAMN09231816) | wastewater metagenome | place: USA: Maryland | collected 2016-06-21 | study: EMG produced TPA metagenomics assembly of the PRJNA472060 data set (Reclaimed...
ATTTGAGAATGTATCAGGTAGGTTTGTGTCAAGTTCTTTTGGATTGAAATTAGTAGCACTCGTACCGTCATAGGAAGTTATAACCGTTTTACCTGATACCCCTTCAATGGTTATATCTGTATCTCTATAATCCATTGAGAAATTAACAGGTAATACATATACACCTGCTTCAAGTTTTATATGCCCATTTAAAAGTATAGGTAAAGGTCTTTGCCCATAAGTAATTGAGCAGAAAATAAAAATTGATATGGTAAGTAGTTTATACATTTAATTTGTCACCATAAACCCTACTGCCGTTTCTGCTGTGGCTGCTGCATTTAAAGTGATTGTAAAACTCCCCACTGCTTTTGTTACCCTTGCGGATATGGCTGTTAAATCCGTACCATAAACCGTAACCATAATTACACTTGATGTAGATGCAAAAGAATTGGTAACTACCAATGTGCTTGCTCCTGCTGCGAAGTTTACAGTACCTGTTGTTTTGTTTATTGTTTGCGCCCCTGTTGTTCCGGCTGCTGTGATTGTTTTTGTAGGTCTGAAATCACTAAGAACTGTCAACACATTTACTGAAACAGTTGACCCACCTGTCAATACACCGCCTGTTGCATTTGTATTTGCTGCCAAAGCTGTTGCAACTCCTGTGCCTAACCCTGAGATACCAGTACTCACAGGTAACCCTGTTGCATTCGGAAGTGTTATTGTTGGGGCTGTAGCCCGAACTCCTACCCCTGTTCCGGTATAACTTCCATTAAACACACTTACCTGCCCAAAACTTGCTACTGATAGAATAAGCAGCAAAGGCAATAATATTTTTTTCATTGTTTTTATTTTAATCCTGATGAATTTCAAACCTTGTTTCAAGAAACAACCCGTCCTGTTCGTTCCCGTCAATATCGCAAGCCGTTGCGCGAAGCCTGTCGTTATCCAATGTTTGCGCAATAGCAATGCCTTTCCAGTTTACAACAACTCTTAATGTTGTGTTTTTATTGAATGCCCCCGGAACATTAGTAGTCACACAGCCTGTATCGCTAAGAAGCCACGTTACATCACTAAGGTAAGTGTTAAGAACTACGCGTGCGGTAGGCTCGTTGCTGCCGTCTTGTGTTAAATAACCGATGTACTTTATCATTGTGTTTTGTTTTAATTTGAAACTCTTAATTTGCCGCCAACGTACCTTAAAATATAATTTGTGTCATCGGCTAAAGTTGTAAATGTTGTGTTATCTGATAAATAAATAGTTGCGGATGATACCCATTTATTTGCGCTTGTATTTTCGTTGTAAAATTCAAATACATCACCTTCGGCAAGTGTCGGCATTGTTATCGTCCTTGTTGCTGAATTGTTACCGGATAACACATACGCTGTCCCTGCTGTTGCAGAAAAGTTAGCGTCTGTTTGCGTTGCTGTTGCACCAATAATATTGTGGGCAATGATAGATTGTGATACTGTAACATCCCCTGTTTCAAAGTAATGTCCGTTAACCGCCCTGTATTTTATATTCCCGTCCTGCCCTACCCCGGAAACAATCATAAATACATCGCCAGCACCATCCCCAAAAACACTTTCCCCTGTACCTAAAATATTATTGAAATTCCCTACTGAAGATAATCCTCCATTCCAGCTCAAACTATCCGAACCCGGAGTTTCAAACACCCCGTTTCTGTTTATTTGGAAATTGCCGTAATTACCTGCGGGAGAACTGCCTCCGCCTGATGGTACCGCCGCTTTATGAAATAGGCCATCTGTACCCTGATAAATCATGTTTGTAGGGGAACCTGTGCTATCTGTTGCCTGTAATGCTACTTTAACAGAACCGAGTTTTAATGAATCTGCATTAACTGTAACGAGTTTTGAACCATCATTTACATGCAAATACGTCTGATTATTTATCCCATCCTTATCACCGAAATAGTAATTGTTTCCTGTTTTTTGCAGGATAACATTACCGCTGAATCCTACGTTAAATAAACCGCCGGAACCAGTACTATAAAAGAAATCTGAGTTACTTGTAATACCTGTACCGTTACCGAATGCGATTTCATTGTTAGGGATTGCGGTACCGCCGCCTGATGCCGCCGCCACGCTATCCGCGTAACGCCTCGTTGCTACTACTGAGGTATCAACTCCCGCTGTGGTAAGTTGTCCAACTGTATTGACATTCATTGTGCCATCAAACTGGATAGTATCTCTGATGGCAGCAAGGCTGTCATTTAGTTGTGATAAGGTAACGCCGCCAGCGGAAGCCTGAAACGTAGCAATGCCTGAACCGTTGGTGGTAAGAACGTAACCCGCCGTGTCTGCTCCCGTAACACCCGGTGTTTTTATTTGGGTGATATTTGGAGATATTGCAAATTGATTTGTAGCAGCCAGGGCCTGATAACCGATAGCAATGGCGGTAGTTGAATTCGTTGCAAATGTGGTTGCCTGATACCCAATTAGTGTATTATAGCTACCCGTTGTAAGTGTAGATATATTATTACCTGAAGATGCTCCTATTCCTACGTTTCCTATACCAGATGTAACAAAAGGTAATGACTGATAGCCAACAGCAGTATTCAAATTACCAGATGTGTTTTCCACTAAAGAATAATAACCTACCCCTGTGTTACTAGAACCATAATTTGTTAATTCTAAAGAATTTGATCCGAATGCTGTATTTTGATTTCCATCAATCCTTGATATTAAACTTCTATATCCAAACGAGGTATTATTATATTCCTTGTCAATGTAAAACGACTGTACATTATTTACCTTTCCCATTAACCCAACGTCATCCGTATTCCCGATAAAATTAGTCCCGGGCGTAGTGCCTGCGTTACCTGATAACCCCCAGCCGGAGCCGCCACCGCCGGATGAATATTTAAAAGCCCTGCGGGTGCCAGCAATTACATAAACAATGCTGTCCTGTGTAGCGTTGGAATAGATACTATCAACAACCGCCTGAAATACAGTTCTGCCATTGATAACGTTTCTTAAAACACCACCAACAACCCCGGAGCTGGCATTTTGTAATATCAGTTCTGTTGTACCGCCCACCTTATACATTTTCACGGTATCATAACGAAGCTGCCCAACTGTTTGAGCCATACCGGTAAATGAAAATAATACCGCAATAAGAAAAAATATCTTTTTCATAAATTAAATTATTTTAAAAAGGGGCAACTTGTTAGCCGCCCCTTTTATTTACTAACTGTTCGCAACACAGGTATCAAAAATGCCTGCTGGTAAATCATAAGGACATGGCAAATCCACACCACTCCATTTTACAATTACATCCCAAACAACCTCACTGGTTGTGTCATCCTGAACAGGATTTTTAGGTATCACCTGCACAACCGTATCGCTCAAATGAATCTGAGTGCTGGTTGCATAAGCAAATTTGTACTGGCGGGAGTTTTTAATTCCGTTGTAAAAGGCGCAATTGAGCCTGTAATTTGGATCTTGGTATTGAGCCTGGAAATTATACCCGGTTAACCTGGTTGCCTGCCTGCCATAGCCTGGCGTTTCAACCTCAGCACCGCCATCAAAAGTACCCTTTGTTAAAGGGATCAAAATAATATCACCTGCCGCAAACCCGGCTTCCCATTCTGTAGGATCAGACGGATCTGTAAAAGCAAATGTATTTTTGTAAAAAGCCACGCTACTTACCCGGCCTAATTCCGGCTCCTCGCAGGTATCGCAGTAGTGCGCTGGTACAAGGGCATCACAGCCCGTTGGATAATATACTGACATTTTAATTAGTTTTACATTGTGAAAAATCTTCAGGACATAGATCAAAGCAACCGCTTTTAAAAGTTACCTCAATCGTGTAATTCATTTGCGTTAGGCTCATGGATTCCGGTAACCGGAACTCATTACCTCTGTATTCTGCTGCAAAAACAGCCTGTGTATTCAGGATAAAACTTACAGGTGTAATTGAAACGGAACTTATATTTATACCGGCTATTAAGGATTGAATGATCATTGCCACCTCATCCTGTTTTAACCCAGTTTTTTTATCATTGTTGAAAATAAACATTGACATACTAAAGGCGTTGATTGTATCATCATTGCGGCCAACGCCTGGTTTAGATGAAACCTGTATGCTGTTTATTTTATGGTAAGCCTGCAATGAATAATCATCATCATAACTTACAGGCATTTCATCTGATACCGGCTGCACTTTCTTTTCCTTTTCTGTAGATACTGCCACGCCATAAAACTTACTGCCAGGGAACACCGGGCTTAAAGAATTATTGATTTGACAAATTGTACTACGAATTGATTGCGCCATTTACCAGTTCTTGTATTCTTTCACTGATGTACTTCTTTTCAGATTCAGAAAGATTGAAAATTATTTTACTTTTATTCTCTTCTACCCACTTTGCTTTATCCTTATTGAACGGATTATTAAACCCGATTCCGTACCCGTTATTTGTTGCCAGTACCGCCCAATCATTCTCAAGCTGCCGGGTAAGTGATACAATTATTTTCCTGTCTTTGCCTCGCTTATTTTCCTCCCGTACCCTCATATAACCATTACTGTATGTACCTATCGGGCTGTTATCTGTTGCATGGCCTTCTTTATGAATCCGTTCTTTCATATTCGGGATAGTTTCAACAGCCAATGGCCGCAAAAAATATTCCTTATCTTTCAACAGATCAAACGAAGTTGCCATGTTTTTTAGAACCTGGTCAATATTCGTAGTTATGGTTATGGCAGCCATGTTACAATTTCAGGGTTGCCGCCACAGCATAATTCACAACTTGAAATATCCATGCAAAGAACAGATTGCTTTAAAAACTTATCGTACTCAGCCTGGTAATAATCTTTCAACTCTTTTGCCTGGGTAATATCCAGTGTTGTAAACCTGTTGAGCCGGCTTGAATTAATACGAAATATCAGCACCCAAATACCGAGTAAATATTTCCAGCTTTGTGTTAGTACTTCTATGTTATCACAGATCAGTGCTTCATAATCGCAATCGCAGTTTAACTGGTAACATTTCTGTATTTCTGCAATAACATCAACTTTAAACTGCTGCACTGCATTTGTCTGAACATCATCCCAAACACCGATGTAATTAATCTGCTCCTGGTTTGCAACCTTATCAATGCTTTCAATGCTGAGGCCGGGTAATGAATTCAAATAGATACCGCTGGCAGGGGCATCGTAAGCCCCTGCACATAGCGATAATCCAATATAATCAATAAAGCAGTTCATTATGAATTGGTTATTTCATAACGTAATGCTCCATTTGTACCGGCCAACGGATCTGTTACACGGTATGCATCATCAGGCTGTACCCAAAGTGAGTAGTCTTTGCTGATGATAAACTGCCATCCCCTGTTTACAGTTTGGGCAGTTCCGTTAACTGATACTGATGTAGGGCAGTCAATGTACTTCATCTGTACATCAAATACCAGGTCATCCAGGCACTCAGGAGCGCAACCAAACTCTGCTGTTGGGAGCCTCATGGTAAAGAACATGCTGTTACCTTTTTCGCCAGCGTACGGGCCAACGTATTTATTACGGCTGATGAACTTCACTGATCCCGGTGCAAATACCCCAATCTCATTTGAACCCCAAATGCTTTGACTGTCTTTGTCAAAGAAGAAACGAGGCATACCAATACGACTGTAATCAAAACCGGCATTGTTGCAACAAGCCATCATCAGCGATTTGTCAAAAGCTGAGAACAGGCCGCCACCAACTATGCAAGGATCTCCACAAATCTCATTCTCCTGGAAATCCTGCATCAACTGAATGATACCGGCTGACAGGTCGAGTGATGGGGTTTTTGCAATGTTGATTGTTTTTGCAGCATTTGAACCGGTTGTTACGTTGGTACCGAATTCGGTTGAAGCCAGTGTAACAAGGTCCTGGTTGATTGCACGAAGTACAATGTTTGCACCTTCCAAAATACGATCATAATGCTCACGCATTACACGGGTTGCCGGGGCACCAACGCCAACAGATGCAGCGAATTCAGAGCAATACTTGCTGATTGTTTCATCAGAAACAAAGAAGCTGTATTGCTTATGACGCATTGCGCCCAAATCCCACTCTGATTTAGTTGGGATATTGTTCACATCGCAATCATCCTCATCCTGCACCTGTGTTAAAATTGGCCGCTGTGTGTAGCTAACCGTTAAAGTTCTTTGTTGGCCATCCGCACTGAAACCATCATTGATGGGTGAAACGCTGCTGTTTTGGCAACAAAAAGTCATTGCCAAAAATCCTGCAACGTGCAGTTTACGGGATGGCGCATTTTCGCCTGCAATGCTTTCAATAGAACGCAATAGCGCAGGGCAATATCCATTTGCCATTTTTATAATTTTTAAGAGTGTGAAAAACTGATCACATCAAAGATGCCTTTGGTGCTGCCATGTCTGCCAGTACCTGCTCTGTGTGCGACCTTATCTGTCCTACAGTTGCCTCTGCTTTTTCATCAGCCGCTGGGGTTGGTGTAGCTGTTGGCCGGGGTGTTGCGTTTGGCTTTGGTGGGCCACTTACTTTGAGAATTGGAGCGAAAGACTGATCTAAAAAGCTTTGCGGAGTAAGTTGAACATGATTGCTCCCGAAAACATTGCTACCGTCTTTTGACAGTAAAACAAGGTTCCCATTATCATCAACTGTTAATTCCGCATTCTTATCCTGAAGTGCTGTATTAATGAGTGCTTCCATTGTGGCGGTTTTAATGCCAGCCGGAAGTTCATCGTAAATAGTTTTATAGTTACCGAAAACGGCCTTTATTGCCGCTGCCCGGTGAATGTTTTTAATCTTACCCTCGTATTCATTTTTCACGGCTGCAACTTCATCCTTTGCAGCTTTAGCCGCTGCATGTGCAGCTTGCAATTCCTGATTGATAGCATCTTTATCAGCACCCTTTGCGGTTGACTTCGCTGCTTTTAGTTTGCTGATAACCAGTTCATATTTTTTGCTGGTTGATTGTTCTTTTTTAATTTCCTCCAGGTCTGTGGCATCAAATGTATCTGAACCCAAAAGATTGATTAAATGAGTGTCCATGCCATTGTATGCATCGGCAACGTACTTCTTTTTAATTTCCGGGTGGTTGTTTTTTGCCGCTTCAATAGACAGTAAACCTTTATCAATAGTAGTGCTCAACGTATCAGGCACTTGTACTGTTGCCAGTTCAGGAGATGCCAGTAATGATTTTAATTCATCATTATCGGCTGCAATACCTGCTTTCAGTGCTAAATTGTTGATTAGTTCTCCTATTGTTGGCATAAATTACTTTTTTGGTTTTGGTTTTGTTCCTGTCGGCCTGCCGCAGCAGTTTATGTTTGTTCCCTGTTTCATGGTTTTGTTTCAGGTTTTTTAGTTTTTACAGGTGGTGCTTCGGGATTCTCCACGATTGCAGCCGGTATTGCTATATCAGTAATAACTTTTTTCAAATGCGTTGGAAGTTTTGCGTTAATCTTTTCCAATACGGGCTTTGCGCCATGCTCCAGTATAGTTTCTTTGTAAACAATTTTACCCTCAGCCGACATTATCGGATCACGGCCATTTGAAGTAACAGGAGATTTTACTAATATTTTTGCCATAGCATAAAATTAATTTTGTTATTTCATTTTTTCTCTTAAATTTGTACAACTTGTACATAAATAAATTTATGGCTTCAATAAACTTCAACGGAATAGATAAGAAAACAATGGCCGTTATTCTTAAAGAGCAAATGAGGCTAAAAGAGCTTACTGGCCGCAATCAGTTTTCCCTTTCACAAACACTCATTAAAATTGTCAACTCATGGAACAACAAATGCAGGCCGGAGGCATAGATAAACGGGTTACCTGCATCCTAACATCATGCGGCAGGCAGGATTTATTGGAGGTTACGCTATCGAGTTTCTTCAAACATAACACTTACGATATTGCTGAATTCTATATTTATGAAGACTCCGGCGTTGCCGGGATAAATGACCATTTAAAAGAACTTTACCCATTCATTAAATGGATTGAACCAAAGTTCAGAACCGGGCAAATTATTGCACTTGATACGCTTTGGCAGCAGGTGAAAACCCCGTATGCTTTTACGATGGAGGATGATTGGGAAACTTACCGGCCGGGATTTATTGAGGACAGTATGTCCATACTTGAAACGGATGCAAAGATCATGCAGGTATGGCTCAGGGAAAAAGAAGATACAAACCAGCACCCTATCATTTTTAAGGCTGGCAAGAATTACGGTATCATGGCCAGCAATAACGGGTTATGGGCCGGAACTTGTTTTAATCCATCACTGAAACGCAAAGCAGACTATGATTTAATAAAATCATACGGTAAGCATACGCAATTCAGTTTCAAACAACCCTGGAAAGCCGAGGCTGCTATTTCACAACTTTACAACCGTTTAGGTTACAAAGCAGCGATATTGCTGCAAGGGTATATTAAACATATTGGCTGGGATCGCCATGTTGGGGTATGACACTACACGAATGGGGTATATTTCACGGCTCAGATAAAGCCTATGCACACAACTACCTGAATTTTTATGAGGCTAAAATTGGCATGCCACATTCTATTTTAGAGTTTGGCGTTTTGAATGGTGCCAGCCTTAAAATGTGGCGGGATAAATATAATGCTTTTGTTATTGGTTTGGATATTGAAAAGAAGCAACCAATAAACGGTATTACTATTTTGCAGATGGATGCAACAGATGAAAAAACAGCTACATACCTTTCAAACCTTTATAATAATTTTGATTTGATTATTGATGATGCAAGCCACATGGTTGCAGATCAGATAAAATCTTTCCAACTCTTTTGGGCGTTTGTAAATAAAGGCGGCTGCTATATTATTGAAGATTGCCACACCATGCATTACGATCAATACAACCCCGGTAAAATAGATTTTAAAGCATGGGTTGAAAGTTTAAATATTGAACACGAATACTTTTTGCGAGTGCCAGGGGATGAATCCGATTCAATGACTTTAATATTTTGGAAATGAGGGAAGATGGTTTTTATTGGGTTAAAGATGATGGATTTTGGATTGTTGCAAAATGGTCTGATTCTACAGAGGCATGGCTATTTGCAGGCACTGATTTTTTTTGTGATGATTCAGAGTTACAAGAAATTAATGAAACTAAACTTATTTACAAATGATAATTTACACCCGTTCATACAACAATGAACTTTACTACATGATGAAAGAGTTTATACCGGCTGATGTGCAGGTAAAAAAGATGCAAGGATATAACGGATGGGAGGATGCTTTGCGTTTTATCGTTGATGTTATTAAAGACTGTAACGGGTGGGCTGTTATCATGGATGAAGATATGTTTACTTACAGGTTTGAAGCAATCCCGGCAATGATTGAACACATGCAGGCAAATGGATTTACTCATGCAGGTATGCCGGACAGGGGTGTAAGCCCTCACAGAACTTTGCAATGGACAACTTTAAACCCGTTCTTTAATATTATCAATTGCCCTGCTATTCGTGTTGCCGGTGGTTTGGATAAGATTGATAAACCTGATTTCATGGGTTGCCCTACATTTGAAATATTTGATGATCTTTATTTGCAAATGTGGAAAGTTGGCAAACCTTTATACCTGAATGCCGCCACAACAGCGGACGGTTACACAACCCATTTGAAAGATCACAACGAGGCATATTTCGCCCTGCATAGTTGGATGTCAAGGGAGTGGGCACACGGAGAAAAAACACGGATTAAAAAAGTATATGATGATGCAAGATATTACTATGAAACTCGCAATAATAGTTCCTTACCGGGATAGGTTGCTGCACTTAAATAAGTTCATAGCCTACATGCGCCCAAGATTTAAAGCGGATGTTATTGTTGTGGAACAATTAACGGGTAAACCTTTTAACAGGGGGAAGCTGCTTAATATTGGAGTAATTGAAAGCCCTGGTTATGATTACTATGCTTTGCATGATGTTGATATGCTGCCGGTAAAATCAAATTATACTTATCCTGAATGCCCAACATTACTGGCAACTAAGGTGCAGCAGTTTGGTTATAAGATGCCATTCGATAAATACTTTGGTGGCGTTGTATTGATCAGCCGGGAAGATATGTTGAAGTGCAACGGATATCATAACGAGTTTTGGGGCTGGGGCGGTGAAGATGATTTGTTCCGGGATAGGATTATTGCTTCAGGCTTACAGGTAAGCAGCCGGGAATGTATCTTTAATTCATTACCGCACCCACGAAATATTGATCCTGTGTTGCATAAGAAAAATGTTCATCTTTGGAAAGCAGGGGCTCAACTTGAAAACGGTATCAGTAACTGTGAGTATAAAATAATTAGCCGTGAGGCAAACCATATAATTGTTGAGATATGAGTAAAAAAATAGAAATGGTTTTTTATAAAACCAACCCATCAGAAAAAAACACGGGGTTGAAATATGTGTTGTGGGAAATAAACGATGGCACTGCTATTACCCATGATTGGGGTTTTGCTTCATGGGATGGCAAAGAATGGGAGGCAATAGATGTTCCCAACGGTTACACGGCTGAAGTTATTTGGTGGGCAAATACAGTTAACCCTGAATTACTTTTGAAAGAACCGAGTAAAATAATATCTTTGAGGTAGAGCAGGGTTTTCAGTTTCGATTTTTCTCGTTCTTAAACAAATAAATATTTCGGAAAAATCGCAACTTGCTTTCACTGTATTTATAATAAATAGAACAATTATAAAAAAGCCTATAATGGAGTGCGTTATGTTAAATAGGTTAGCCGTAAGCGTTAGGAATGTTTTTAAAAAATTTTTTAGCTGCGGAGCATGTATTAATTTGAATAAAAAAAGGAGCGAAGCTCCTTAAAAAATAGGTAAGAGTACCAGTTTTTAACCAACGGCCTTGAGTATTGCTAAAGCAAACATCAGCATGGCCGCTGATAACATTACCATAGCAAAAGCCTCTAAGGCCTTTATTATGTTTTTCATATCTTTTTAGATTGAAAAATGAAGTAATGCGAAGTTAGCCTTTAAGCGAATGAGTGGCTCAACCGTAAATGAAGTGTTCTCATCAACACTTTCAAGATTTGAAGCATCATAGTTAGAACCTATGATGCTTTTTGCATTTAGTGTGGCTCAGGAAAAATTTTTTAAAGACATTACGCCTATTTACACATAACGCTAATTATAGGCTTTTTATAATTTCCTTTGAAAGCATTGATTATGTGCGTAGGATTATTTAGCGTTACGGATGCGGTCCCACCTCTTATATTCAGCAGTAGCATAAAGCGCCTCACGGATTGCAACCGGTACTTGTCTTTCTGCAACGGGCTGTATTGAGTGCCCACAATTCCATCCACCGGCACGGATAAAGAAGTTTTCAGGATTGGTACCATCAATTAACCCGTATGGCAGTTTTGTTTTAGCGTAAATATCGCAGCCTAACCCTTTTAATATCGTTGGCACCTCTGAAATATGGAAATAATCTTTATCAGTCATTTTATCACAAAAGCAGCGGGTTGTTTCAATATCGCTGTTCATGTACCGGAACCAAACATAACCCAAATCAGATGAAACGATTTGAGTGTACTGCCGGGAAAACTGATTGATAGAATCCTTTGCAATAGTCTTAACATACCGGTCTAAAATACCCTTGCTTTCCGGTGTATTGGTAAGTGATTGTTGCAACTGCTTTGCAAGGTCGCTGTAGCTGCCACCGCTGGTTATATTTGTGCGAAGGATATTTATAATAGCATCAGAAACATTTGCACTGATACCTTGCGTTGTAAGTTGCTGCACCGTGTCAGTAATTGCCTGGTTACGGATGGCCTTTAATAACGGTTTTGGTTTAAATGTTTTCTCTATACTTTTCCAGTATTCAAATTGTAAACCGTAAACAGCATTAAAACTTTTTACAAACTCTTTTATTTCGCCTTTATATTCAGGGTTTAGTATAATATTATTCAGCTTGTTTTTTATACTGGCAAGGATGGATAAGTTTTTAACCGTTACTGCAATACGATCACCTTTTAAATCTAACCGTTTAATCTGCACAATCATTTCCTTATACAGCTTAGATTGCAGCATAGGTATTGACTTGTCAAACTTTGACAGTGCTTTGGTTATCTCTTTTAGTATGTCATTCATTATTCAGGTATGTCAACAATGTTAGCCGTTTCAGCGGTAAGTTGAGCAGCGGCCATTGTTTCAATGATTCCCCTTTGCTTTGTAATATCCATTTCAACAAAACCTTTGTTGGCTTCCACAGCCATATCAACAAACTTGTTTATGTTGCTGCTTATGATATAATCAGTCTTTGTGATACCGCCGTTGCTTAACCGGCTCATTTTATCATCTTCAGTGATACCGGAAAGCGGATCTAATTTCAATATTAAGCCAACGTGAGCTGCTACCTGCAAATCATTGTTGAATGCCTTTGTTGCATAACTTACTTCCATTGCATTTAAGATAGCCGGGTTCAGTTTGTTTTTGATGGCTGATGTCAACTGCTCATCAAAATATTTAGTCGAAAGAATATCGAACTTTTCCGGAACTGAAATCGTTGGTAGCATCTCATAAATCTGTTCCGGTGTGTATTGAACCGAATACCTGTAAAGCGCAATCAGGTAATAAACAGTGTCCAATATTCTTACCAAATCTTCAGCTATAGCATGAACAGTATTATTTAGTTCATCCTTATCAACTTCTTTTGCAGTACCTGATTGATTGAGTGGTGTTGCTGCCAGGAATTCAAAGTTGATAGCAGCCAGAGCATTGTAAATATGCGCCTCAATACTTGTTTCCTGCACCTTAATAATCTCAACATCTTTTTCCACGAATCCGGCAGGCGGTGTTGGTAGTTGTAACTGGTCTGCACTGGCAGGACGGATAAGCATTTTACTGTATGGGCCGGTAGCGATATACCCAACTCCCTGACAGGTTTTACAAGTAACCTGGCAAGCACTGCCATCAATCTGTTCAATCCTTTGCCCCGTTCCTTTACAGCTTACACATTCGTTCTGTGTATATTCCCAACGCTCAGGGTACAGGTGCAAAACCTTTGCTGCCTGCAAATCGCTATACTCCCGTAAAGATTCATTAAATTCAGGCAATATGCCACTGATACGGCTTTCATAAAGCGAATGATTGCCGTACATATCAATCACAATACCGCCTAATTTAAAGGCTGGTAATTCACCTAACCCATGCTCATAATAAAACGCTTCTGCAAACTGCTTTTTATCGTTTATTTGGTCATGCCTTGCAATGTATTGTGTGGTTACAATGTAGAAACTTTCGCCCTGCTTTGCCCGGCCACGATCAATATACACAGCTCCCACTTTATTTTGCAACACAACATAATCACCTTCAGCAAAATCAACCACCTCAGAACTGTTGAATATTGTTGCAACAGGTTTTAACATTACATTTTCCTCAGTTGGGTATTCAATAGGCGCAACCAGACAAATAGCATTTGCATCAATCAGGTAGTTGCGGAGCAAAAGAGAAAACAGCCAGTTGGTAAGGCTGGTAAAACCAGGGTAATGATACTCAGCATAATCATTCATTTTCTCACCTTCCACAATCTTATCAAAAGAAACATCAGGATATTTTATACTCCAGTCTGATGACCTGCGTATCTTTTGCAGTGTGCTTTCAATCTTATTGAAATACGGCTTTGTTTTGGCAATGAATATGCTTTTGCGATAGGTAAGTACTGTTTCAGGCTCGTTTGGCCTGCGTTCATTGATCAGTTTTTCAGGGAAAGTGCCATCAGCATGAACCCTCATATCTTTTTCAAGTTCACGGGATTTTGCAGCATAGTAGTATTCTTTCTTTCTGCTGAAATACATCTTTAATTCATCAGGGGTAAATTCTATTTTTGGCATTGTGTTAAATTTTAAGACGGCCCGGTGCCCATTCTTTTTTAGACTTTAATTTGAACAGATATGGCAATCCTAATTTTCTAACAGCAACAGTCATTACATTGTCGTAAGTTCTTTTCATAATTGAACTTACCATGTTGCTGCCAAAACTAAGCAGGTAATATTGTTTGTAAAGTACGGATAAATTCGGCATTATTTCACCATGCAATCGTGCCCAATAAGCAGGCATGAAATGCGGCATATCAATTTTTAAAATAGCCGTTGCAATATTAAAGTAAAGTTCATCAGGAATATTTTCGCCAAACATCCTGATTGTTTTAAGTTTTTTTTCCGGTTTTAGCTCCCTGGCCTTACTGAAAACCTTTGTGCCTTTTTCAAAGTACATAACCTCAGAACGGATTTGCCAAACTTTGTCAACTTTATAGGCTGTTTTTATTTCATCATAATCAGCCCAAAAATAATATTTGTTATTTATGTTATCGCTGCTGCCTTCAGTTATTGCTGTGAACTGTACCCCTTCCAACTCTGCAAATAATTCAGCTGGCTTTTTACCGAGCCAAAGCATATCAGCATCCAGGCACAAAGTTTTTTCAAACGGAGTAAGCTGATCCAAATGCAGCTTTGTACCAAAGCCTGACCGAAAATCAGCAGGTAATTCAATCATGAAATCAAATATACTTTGCTGCTGCTGGCTTAAATACTTTATACCGGCACCATCATAAATTACAGCTATTTGCACGGGCTCAACAGCCTTTATACTGATGGCTAAGTTGTAAGCCAGCGTTCCGTAACCTGGGTGCCCGGTGGCAATTATTATTATTCCGTTATTTAGCATGTTCCTTCGTATGATAGTGATATTCCTGCACTCGATTCAAAAAGTACGGGTGTTATTGTTCCTGTATGACATAATATACACCTAACGGCGCTACCAGATACCGGGAAATCAACGTGTTCAACATTGCCGTTGCATCCCACAAAATCAGCATACCCGTTGAATCCGAAAAAAGTAATCCTGAACCTCACACAATCTTCGCCGCCCGTTGTGGGTGTTGTAAATTGAACTGTTTGGTAAACTGATAAATCACCTTCACCGCAAACAGATGCTATTGAAACTATATAGCAATCTCCCGGCGTTAATCCGGTTAAATCCAACTGATCACCGGCAATATTGCCTGAATCCAACACGGTGTAAATATCATCACATGAATACAGAGCCCAATCGTAACCGCCAGCCGGTGCCGGGGATGGTTCAATCCATGTAATAGTTTCAACTGTTCCGTTGTCGGGGTTTTCTGTTGCCAGTAATCCTGATGGCGGTACACAGCCGGGATCTGTTCCGTTGATATTTCCGTAAACATTTGCCTCATCATAACCACCGTTTTCACAGGTTACCCGGTAAGTGGCAATTAAAACATTGTTTAAAATAGGAACTGAAGCAGCAACCGTTGCACTCAAAACGCCATTTGCATCTATAGTTACTGAATCGAAATAATCTGTATTAAATGAGATAAGTGTAATCACATAAGGATAACAGCATATTGTATCATTAGCAGTTATTACATCAGTGAATTCATGCGTTGTACCTTCATCCCAAATTTCATCAGTGTAATCATCAACCAGGGAAAGCTGCGTAATCTCAGAACAGCTTTGACAGTTTGAACTTGATGCATTGAACGGTGTAACCTGAACAGTAAAGTTTGCCGGGGCAACCGGGTTATAAAGAAAATCAGCCCAATCAATACCATAATCACCATCAATAACCACATCAGAAAGAAAGTTAGTACCCTCAACAGTTACATCTTTATGCATTAGGGCAATTACTAACTTCTTATGCCAATCGGCTGTGAAATAGTCTGTTTTGCCTTCGTAGGTATTACGAACAACGGCTGAAATAATATGGCTGCTGCCGTCCGCTTTACGGAACACGTTTTTTTCAACCGGAAACTGCGGTTTTGTAAGTATGAACGGTAATCGTATTCTGTTTTTAAACATTATCGTATTATTACGATCCCGGAAGATATGCCCCCGAAATCCATGTTTATAAAATTTGGTGGGTACTGATCAAAACCAACAGTGATACCCATGTTTATTAGTGCGCCCGTATTATCATAAACCCATACCTGAACCGTTGGAAAATCACCATACATGGCCTGCAGTCCTGCTGTATATGGAATAGATAGTGTTGCAACCGAAATAAACTGCACAACAGTCGGATCGCACGTTTCACCTACGCCGGTACCATCTATATCACCACCATTACAGTATTTAAACCCGAATGAATCGCTATCACTCCCATATTCTATAACCGATGTAAAGCAATCTTCAGCAATCCTTTCAAAACAGTTGGAACAAAAAGAAACAGTTTCAGGATAACCATAAACTTCAGTAATTAAAACCTGAATTTTAAAGCATTCTTTTACCCCGATAACTGAGGTAAAATTAGGTAAGCCGTGCTGCCAGTTGTAAAGTACCTGTGTTGCAGACAGCCGGAACCTTTGCGGCTTTTCGGTAAATATCAGTAATTGCACTCCATCACATTCAGCAACTATTGAAACTTCAACCTCACTGGCATCATAGGTACACATGCTGTTTATTTCATCTTCTGTTCCTTCAATTACCCACTGGAAAGCAATATCATCCTGGTCATAAACAGGCAGGCAGTAACTTATATTGCCCCAAATGCAATCCGGAGCCGGTGCAGTTTCATTGAAACGAACAAAACTATTTGTGCTATTTATGAGTGTTAAAGCCATGATTTTATTAAGTTAAATTCAGCCGTCCCCTCTGATGGTTTGTATTCAATTGACTTGATATATGCCTTTTGAATAGGGCCATTGGTGCCGCACTGAATATTTATATACCCGTAAGGGTTTGATTTTATCAACTTATAATCAGCAATGCTCAACGGATATTCAAATTTAATTGTTTCCGGCTTATAAATAGGGGTGCCATCATAAACATTTAAAAAATCTGTTATTGCCAAATCTTCATTCTCAGCAATTACCCTACTTTCTAAAGCGCATGAATCTGTTATTTGTCCCTCTGCCAGGTAGTTGCCTTTGCCGGATGTAAAGAATATCAGGCTGGTACTGTTCACAAGGTTCACATAAGACTGAGCAATAGATTTAAACCAACGCATTACATTATAAAGCGGCCTTATCCGCCAGTTATATGCTGTTGTTGGGTCAAAGTAGTTTGTCGGGTTGCTGGCAATGTTCTGTTCAACCAGGTAATTATAACCGCCCCTTTCAACGCAAATAATAAACACATCATTATCATATTCTGAATCTGTTAGCCCGGAATCAACTAAAGTAGAAGTTCTTAATTTAGCAATGATGTAACCGGATGCAATCAAATCTGTTGTAATATCGAGTTCATTATTTACCGATTGAATGCCGGTCCTTCGTTCTTTGTAAGAGCAAAACTCATCAATACCTTTTATACTTTTTATTTCCCATTTATTATACCCTGTTTTGATGTTTGAATAAATCAGCTTTTCTTCTATCTCTGAAACACTGACCGGTATCAGCAAAATATCCAACATTTTAAAGTCCTGGTAAAACCATTGAACCGGTTCAATCCTTACCCGGTCTGAATACATACCCATCCCAATATTATCAATTGCTCGTAATCCTAACATCATTTCTTTCATGCTGGCAAAAAACTGCTTATCTGTTGCCTGCCTTA
>ERZ869921.687-NODE-687-length-17455-cov-18.552529_pt1 | contig 17455 bp, 26 predicted proteins | sample MGYA00579310_ERZ869921 | MGnify/ENA primary metagenome ERZ869921 (study PRJEB32216, sample SAMN09231816) | wastewater metagenome | place: USA: Maryland | collected 2016-06-21 | study: EMG produced TPA metagenomics assembly of the PRJNA472060 data set (Reclaimed...
AAAGCCGAAACCGTTTAACTCACCTTAATTACTTTGCCGAATGGAATTTAAAAAATCATTACCAACGCAACTGCCTAAACTTCGCTTTCTGGATAGGTTTATGGCTAATCACAAAGGGTACATAGCCGGGGGCTGTTTCAAAGGTTTATTCCAGGGCGAAAAAATAAAAGACATAGACCTGTTTTTTGAAAACGAAGCAGACGCGAAAGAGGCAGACTTGTATTTTCAGAAAAATGAAGAGTTTGAAAAGTCGTGGTCGAATGATCGGGTTTCGGCGCATAAATGCAAAAAGACCGGGATTATAGTAGAGGTTATTTTCGGCTTCACTGGGTATTTTGAAAATGTGGTATCCTCTTTTGATTTCACCATAACGAAAGCGGTTTACAGGAAAAACGAAACAGGCGAATATGAATTTTTGGCACACGAAAAGTTTTTTGAGCATTTAATGAACAAAAAACTTGTGATTGACGACCAAATACTATTCCCGCTGAGTACTTTCAATCGCTCATTCAGATACAAGGGTTACGGATACGGTCTTTGCGGGGAATCGAAAGAGAAGATTGTAACATCTTTACAGGGCGCGGTTCTGACAGGTCAAAATGACTTTTATTTTGGACACGATTAATAAGTCTACCGCATTTTAAAATCAAAAATCATAACCGCGTTTTAGCATGAAAAGAGAATTTACCGGCGTATTCATCCCCGCCCACATCTGGACATCAAAAGAACTGATACCTGCCGAAAAGATGATTTTGGGCGAAATTGACGCACTAAGCAAAACGCGCGGATACTGTGACGCAAGCCGGGCGCATTTCGCCGAATGGCTATCCTGCACAGTTCAAAATATCACATACTACTTTGAAAAATTGGAGCGGTTGGGGTTCATAAAAGTGGAGAAAATGCCGGGTTATCGCAGCAAAATCAGGTTGATTAGTGAGCGGTTTTATACCGAAGAAGGGGTAAGTCCGACTGACGGGGGGAGTAAACCCCATTTACGGGTAGGGGTAAACGGGACTGACGGGGGGGGTAAACGGGACTTACCCGAAATAAAAGATAAAAAAAAGAAGAAAGAAAAAGATATATATACACAGCCGACGGAAAACAAACCACAGTCCCCCCACAGCCCAAAAATCGAAACAGCCGACGAAGCCCGAACCGCAATCAACGCCTGGCTAAACGACGGCAACGAGGAAACGGTAAAACTTTGGTATTCAGAGTTGAAAATAAACTACAACCGGGGCGAATTTAAAACCGTGCTGATAAAGTTTTGCTCCAACTACATGACTTCCTCCGATGAAGGATTTGTTCAAAGGTTCCAAAAAGACCCGGTTAAGTTTTTCCGCAATCGCTTCCAGATATTTTTACCAACGTGCCGGGGTTTTGACGCGAAGCAAGCCGCCAAGCCCGCGCCATCACAAAACGGGGCGGTTTACACACCAATAGCAAAACGATTTTGAAAAATGAAGCAGAAAAAAATAATTGTTGGCTGCGAAGAAAGTCAGATCGTTTGCATTGCCCTTAGAAACATGGGGCACGAAGCGTATAGTTGCGATCTGAAACCATGTTCCGGCGGGCATAATGAATGGCATCTACAAATGGATGTTTTCGAGGCAATACAAATGGATGATTGGGATATGGGTATTTTCTTCCCAGACTGCACCTATCTGACGTGTTCCGCAGAATGGACATACAAAGCCGGACCCTACCATCAAAAAGTAAAACCTGGGACCCTTGTCGGTGACGACAGAAAAGTGGCACGGGTAAAGGCTGCAAATTTTTTCATGGCGCTATACAACTGCAAAATAAAAAGGGTAGCAATAGAAAACCCGGTTGGCGTGATGAGTAGTATTTTCAGGAAACCCGACCAAGTTTTCAACCCGTACAATTTTGGAGATGATGCCAGCAAGAAAACCTGCTTGTGGCTGAAAGGATTGCCACCCCTTCTGCATACAGGATACTTTCCGCCGCGCATGGTTGATGGAAGGCCGCGCTGGTCAAACCAGACAGACAGCGGGCAAAACAATCTGTCACCGTCTGAAAACCGTGCCGAACTCCGATCCAAAACCTATCCCGGAATCGCCGCCGCAATAGCAAGCCAATGGGGATCACTCGAAAAATCTGCACAATGACCCACCCATACGCAAAAGTCCAACCCCAGGCCATCCCACTCGAACAAGCCGTACTTGGTGCGCTTATGCTCGACCGCGAAGCCGTGTTGCAGGTTGTTGATCTGCTAAGCCCGGAGAGTTTCTACCTGGATTCTCACCAACTGATCTACAAATCAATCCTTTCGCTTTTCAACAGGTCGGAGCCGGTGGACTTGTTGACCGTCACGGAAGAGTTAAGGAAGTCCGGCGATCTTGAAAAGGTCGGGAATGCTTACTACCTGATTGAGTTGTCGAACCAGGTTGCCAGTTCAGCAAATATCGAATATCACTCCCGGATCATTCAGGAAAAGTGGATGCAAAGGAGACTGATAGAAACCGGGAGTATCATTTTGCGGGATGGTTTTTCAGACGAAATAGACGTGTTTGAGCAGATTGAAGCCGCCGAAAAATCCATCTACGAAATCACAGCCGGAACGAACAAGAAGGACGCAAAATCGGCAAAAGACATAAGCCGGAAGGTTTTACGGAACATCGAAGCAGCGGTAAAGAAAAGAGAATCGGGAGGCGTTACGGGTGTGCCTACGGGGTTGAGTGAGATAGACCAGAAAACGGGCGGGTTGCAAAATTCGGATTTGATAATTATTGCAGCCAGGCCCGGCATGGGAAAAACTGGACTTGCAATGTCAATAGCACTAAGGGCGGCCCAACAGGATAGCGCCGTCGGTATTTTCTCCCTGGAAATGTCTGAAACGCAGTTAATGGCCCGATTGATCGGCGGCGAAAGCGGGGTTTCTTCCAACCGCATGATGAGCGGCGATGTAAAGGAATACGAATGGGGGCAATTACAAACCACAATAGAGGGGTTTGATAGCCTGAAACTTTACATTGACGATACGGCAGCCATATCCGTTACCGCGTTAAGGGCGAAAGCCCGAAGGATGAAAATGAAGTACAATATTTCGCTGGTAATTGTAGACTATTTGCAGTTAATGAAGTCCAGCGAAAAAGGAGGAAACAGAGAGCAGGAAATTTCCCGGATCAGTCAGGGGCTAAAGGCGCTTGCTAAAGAATTGGACATTCCTGTTATTGCGCTGTCTCAACTTTCCAGAGCGGTCGAAACAAGGGGCGGAAGCAAGCGACCCCAACTGTCAGACCTTCGTGAGAGCGGTAGTATTGAGCAGGACGCGGATATAGTAGCGTTTATTTACCGCCCCGAATATTATCAGATTTTAGAAGATGAAAATGGAAGAAGCCTAAAGGGTATCGCAGAGATCATTTTTGCAAAACACAGGAACGGCGGGATTGGAACGGTTGAGGTTGAATTTGAAGAACAGTTTGCAAGGTTCTCCGATATTAAAACCGGGCAATTCCCAACCACAGCGCCCTATTCTCTATCGGCGGGGATAACGGCAAACCGGGATTTGGATGATAATAGTATTCCGTTTTGAAAATAGTTTCACAAATACTTGCACGGCAATATTCTGCCGTTTACCTTTGACGAAAATTAAACAAGATGAATGAGTACGAGCAATTCATTGCAACCAAGAAAAAGCACTTTTTAGCGTCCGGTTTTGACGTTGAAAATTCAGACCTGAACAAAAACCTTTTTGATTTTCAGCAGTACGTTGTAAAGACCGCAATCAAAAAAGGAAAGTATGCAATCTTCGCCGATTGCGGATTAGGGAAAACCCTTATGCAATTAGAGTTTGCAAATCAGGTTTCCAAAAAAACGGGAAAGCCGGTTCTGATACTTTGTCCCCTGGCGGTTGCCGGGCAGACAAAACAAGAGGCGCTTCGTTTCGGGATAGGCCCCATTTGGAGTTATGACCCGGCGAGAATGAATGGCAATCCAATTCAGCCCAAAATCTACATTTCCAATTACGATCAACTCGAAAACATCGACACGGAAAAATTTTCCGGCGTTGTGCTTGACGAATCGAGCGTACTGAAGAACTTTGAAGGCAAGACCCGAACCGCGATCATTGAAGCGTTTGCAAACACTCCTTACAAACTCGCTTGCACGGCTACGCCATCGCCAAACGACCCAATGGAATTAGGTAATCACTCCGAATTTCTGAACGTAATGAGCCGCAATGAAATGCTGGCAATGTACTTTGTCCACGACGGCGGCGATACTTCAAAATGGAGGCTGAAAGGCCACGCAGCGCAGCCGTTTTGGGATTGGGTTTCTGAATGGGCGGTGATGTTTTCCAATCCTTCCGACATTGGATTTTCTGCCGATGGGTACGTCCTTCCCGGTTTAAATTTACTGGATCGTCAAATTGTGACCGGCGGAAGAAATAACGGGAAACTGTTCAATGACGTACACGTATCGGCAACGGACTTCAACGCTGAACTTCGCCTTACCAAAGTAGAAAGACTTTCCGAAGTGGTTGGTATTGTAAATGATTCAGACGAAAACTTTATCATTTGGATTAAGCAAGATGAGGAAGGCGATTACCTGAAGAAATTAATCCCCGACGCTATCGAGGTGCGGGGCAGTCACTCACAGGAATTTAAAGAAAGGCATCTTTTGGGATTTGCTAAAGGCGAATTTCGGGTACTGATTACCAAAACCAAAATTGCGCAGTTCGGGCTGAACTATCAAAACTGCCGCAACCAAGTATTTGCATCATTAGACTTTTCCTTTGAGGGGCTTTACCAGGCAATCCGCAGATCGTACCGTTTTGGTCAAAAAAACGAGGTAAATATCTACATGATCACAACCGACACCATGCAAAACGTGGTGCAGTCCATCCAAAGAAAACAGGATCAATTTGAAAAAATGCAAACGGCAATGAGCAAAGCCGTAAATCTTAACCGCGTAAACAAACAAAAAATGGAACGCCAATTTGAAGAATACAAAACCGAAAATTGCACCGTTCAATTAGGCGACTGCGTTAGGTTGATTGAAAACGTAAAAGATGAATCGGTAGGGCTTACGGTTTTCAGCCCGCCATTTGCAGAACTTTATACCTATTCCGACCAGGTAGAGGATATGGGTAACAGTAAAGACTATAACGAATTTATGTTTGCGTTTTCGTTCCTCGTTAAAAACCTTTTCCGGGCGACCATCACAGGCAGAAACGTTGTGGTTCACTGCATGGATTTGCCAATCCAAAAAGGCAAGGAGGGCGTCATTGCGCTGAGGGATTTTTCTGGCATGATTATCAAAGCGTTTGCCGATGCCGGGTTTGTTTATCACTCCCGCGTTACATTATGGAAAAACCCCGTTACTGAAATGCAAAGAACAAACGCCCTGGGTCTACTTCATAAGCAAATCAAAAAGAATGCTGCAATGTCACGGGTTGGGATACCCGATTATCTTTTGGTTTTCAGGAAAGACGGTGACGCGGTTAGCCCTGTAACGCACCAAGATACCGACCCATCAAAACCAGATTATCTGCCTGTTAATTTGTGGCAGAAATACGCTTCTCCCGTCTGGATGGACATTGACTACGGAGACACGTTGAACGTTCGCCAGGCGCGTGAAGAAGAAGACGAAAAACACATCTGCCCATTACAGTTGGGAACAATCGAACGAGCCATACACCTTTGGAGCAACGAGAATGATTTAGTTTTAGATCCGTTCGGAGGGATCGGAAGCACGGGATTTAAAGCGCTGCAAATGAAAAGACGTGCATTGATGTTCGAGTTAAAGAAATCGTACTTTGATGTCAATGTAAGAAACTGCAAAGCAGCGGAAGCAAAGAACAGCCAGGCGGTTTTGGAATTTAGTTTTTAGTGTTTACATTTACACCACAATCGTACGAGGATTGATAAGAAATGGTGCCGCGCTTTCCTTGTGACTCGTACTTGCAGGGATTGTGCGGCACTTAAATTTTAAAGGATGCCAATGCCTGAAATCACACCACAACGCGCCCTATCTCACCAATGCGGAGAAATAGGAACGCTTACGACTGAAATAATGGCGCTGCACTGGTTTAGGTTGTACAACGACCAACTGCCGCCCGAAGAAATCCAGATCGTTAAAAACCTGCTTTCCAATATTGCAATCCGGGTTTCGGACGCGATAAGGATGTGCGGGGAAATTGAAAAAATGAAATGAGCGCCCATCTGTACATCGGAATTGATCCGGACGTTGACAAATCCGGTTTTGCGGTCTGGAACAAACCGGCACAAAAATTTGAGAGCATTGAGGCGCTTGGCCTGGCAGAAATTATGTCTTTTTTTCAGGTTATGAAAATCAGTATTGAAATCGTGGTCATCGAGGCCGGGTACATGAACAAAGGCAATCGCCACACCTTCAAAGGCCAAACAGTAGCCGCCGCCGCAAAGACCGGGGAAAATGTAGGAAGAAATCACCAACGCGGCATGGATATTGTCGAGATATTGGAATGGATGAAAATACCGTACCGGCTGCAAAAACCGATAACGCCGAACAAATGGAAAGACGACGCGGCGTACTTCAAAACGATAACGGGCTGGCACGGAAAGACGAACCCGGAAAAAAGAGATGCGGCGATGTTGGTTTATGGAATTTGAGAAACTTGTAAAAATCAAAGGGCTTTAAATGTTAAAGTTTTAAAATAGTGTTGACATTATGTAAACTGTTTGTATCTTTGACCCATCATTAAAAAACAACGATATGAACTTTCAATTTGCAAATGCATCAGAACTGAATAACGGCGTTACCATGCACGAACTTTGCGCCGCTGAAGGATTGGCAATTTATGTTTCTGCTAATCGCATGAAAGAAAGCATGAAAAAAACGGAAGCCGAATTTGCTACGATCATTGGCATAGGAACCGAAACGCCGGAAGATCAGGATGCGTTAAACTACGCGGTCAATGTTTGCAAAAGGCTTTTCCCTCACCACATCCAAATTTGGAACGCATGAACGCAAAAGAATTTATACTCGACGTTTACGAACGTCACGCCATCGCGGTCGCAAACGGTTACGACTTGAGAATGGAGGAAATCGAGTGGCTGGAAATCATGGAAGAGTACGCCGAATACAAATTGGATATGGCGCGTAAAAATTCCGGGAATTTTACAAACGGTTCTTTTACGCTTGCATGGGAAGATGTAGACAGGGTAAGGGTAATAAATAACCGGGTAGGTAAATATGCTTTGATTTGCGGCGGCGATTTGGAAGGAATATTTAACGCCCTGATCCAATCAACCCATTATAAAATTGAACCCGAATGGAGCACAGATCGGAAATATTAAAAGGCGGCACACGCGGTGGAAAATACAAAGCGGTCGAAGATCACTTACTCGAAAAACTGATTGAGTATAAAATCGCAACCGTCTACCCATCTGCAAAGAACTTTGACATTCGCCGCCTGATTGAAGATATAAAAAGTCAAAGCGGGCTGAAAGTCAGGTTTCAAGAAATAAAACAAACCTCACACTATTTTGATGCCCGGCTAAAGTCTTTTGCAATAGGAAAAAAGACAATTGGCTACAACTTATTTTTAGAAGATGGTAGGCGGAACGATTAACGATATAGAACTGCTTTACGTTGAAGGAATTTACAAAATATATTCTGTCAACGTTCGCGGGCCTGGGTGCGAAAAAAACGATATGCTTTCGGTAAAGTTAAAAATGACAGCCGATGAAACGCCACATCTAAGAAAAGGAAATCCGGTTTGGTGGCACGACAAAAAAGCCTTTTTAGGCAAAAATGAGATTCAGGTAGAAAAGATTGGCAACCCATTCGGTCACTACCATTGCCTATCTAAAGAGAAATTGCAGCATCTTTTCGCTTCAAACGGAAAAACCGCCAAAGATTTCATAAAGTGGGCAAAGTCAAAAAACGTAAAAATTCATCAATCAACCATAAGCCGCCAACTGTCCGGTAAACAAGGGCTAACCGTTGCCTGGGAGTTGGCGTACATGGCATACTTTGATTCGATTTAAAAAACATGAATAAATGTTTGTTTTGACCGGGCGAAGAAATTTACCCGGATCATGGGATTTCACAAAAGCGGGCCGTCCATTCTGCGAAACGTCAAGGGGTGGGCGGCACATTAAAAACTAAAAACAATGAAAAGACGATACAAATTTTCAGCACAGGTCATTTTTATGGCCCTGATTGCCGGGATAATGCTTATCTTAGTCACCGCCTTACAGGCAAACGGAATTTTACCAAGATGAGATATTTGATAACACAGGGGCAATTTTCCCCGCCGTTTTTCACCGACAATTTCGACCCCGAAAACCACTGGCAGGAACACGTTGATATGGTTGTGTATGATCTTAATTGCAGCCTATACACAATTGACGGAAAAGCGTGGGAACCGATAGCGATAGACGGACTATGAAAAAGGCCACAACCATAACCCCGTCCTCGCTTTTCAAGCCGAATGAAATGTTTATTCAAACTACCTTTGTCCGGGTGTGCAGAAAGAAGCACGATTTAACCACCGAACAATCCGAACGGGTTTTTGAATCTGCAAAAGCAACCGGCGTTTTGAAACACGTTAGCACATGGGGAGCGGTCGCGGGCATTCCGATTTACGTTGCAAATCTTGGAACGATAACGATTTAAAAAGAAAGGGATCATGAACCTTTGCGAAAGACATCAAATGATGCACGATATAGGCCGGACTTTTGAGGTGCATCCATACTACCCGGTTTCCCAAAATCGATGCGTGGTATGTAGTCCGCCGATTAAGGTGTCCCGCTCTCTCAGAAAATACCTTTGGCGAAAAAGGCGCAATCTGGCAACGCGGCGGCGCAAAACAGACGTATCTCCACTGCTTGATGTTTATTTGTGCGGAGAGATAAGCCGAATTTCTGAAATACTGAATAACAAACACTACCAAAGAGGGCAAGTATGAACCTGCACGAACTCGCACTTGCCCTCGTAGCCTACCTAAAACAGCGCGGCTACCGTTGGTCTGAAATAACAGGCCATAAAAACCTGATCTACATTGAAGGGGCAACCCTTTACGCCGGTCAGGTAACGCCCAACTTCGACAACCCTGACGGGTGGAACGATTTACGGATTGTGCTGGAATTTACCATTGAAGGCGTTCCGTTCATTTCGCATATCGCAAAAGCAACGTGTGAGCCTGGAACAAGCGCAACAAACTCCAAAGAGGCGCTAAAAAACGGAGGGGTAGCGCGTTTACAGTTGATTCAGTATCGGGAGGCAGCAATGATGGGTTTTCACAAAATCAAAACGCACCCGGCGCTTGTTCAGTCAGGTGAAATCTTGGTTTATAGAGACGCGAACCGCGACCAAAAGAGAACGGGCGACCCGATTTATCCGGCTTATGGAATCAACCACCACTCGACAAGCCCGATCTTCACCGGCGAAAAAGTTGGGATGTACAGCATGGGGTGTTGCGTTGGCTGGAATTGGACAAGGCACATGGTATTTATCGCGTTAATGAAAACAGACCCCCGCTACGTTGAGAACAATCTTTTTAAATGGGATTTCACGTTGATAGATTCAGTGAAACTTAAAAACCCGATGGTATGATAAAACAATCCGAATACCTGAAAGCAAAAGAAATTGTTGATGCATATGAAAAGCAGCAGTACGAAGAAAACAAGCCACCACGTTTACGGAGGACGGCACAAGATAGTTGTGAGCGGAAGCGGTACACAAAAGGCAGGATATAGGGTTATCTTTACAGCGCAAAGAAAATGAACACAGAAACGGTCAACATAAAAAAACTAAAGCCCAACCCGGCAAACCCGCGAACGATCAAAGACGATAAGTTTCATAAACTTGTGCAGTCAGTTAAGGCGTTCCCGGAAATGCTGAAATTGCGCCCTATTGTCGTGAATGACAAAATGGAGGTACTTGGTGGCAATATGCGCCTAAGGGCGTGTATCGAGGCGGGAATGAGTGAGGTATCTATTATCAGGGCAAGCGAGTTAACTGAAGATCAACAAAGGGAGTTTATCATTAAAGACAATGTCGGTTTTGGCGAATGGGATATGGACGCGCTGGCGAATGAATGGGACGCGGAGGAGTTGCAGGAATGGGGGTTGGATTTGCCGGGGTTCGATAGTGGCAGTGAAGCACAGGAAGATGATTACGAAATGCCCGATGAGATAGAGACGGACATTGTTTTGGGCGACCTGTTTGAGATTGGGCGGCATCGGCTGCTTTGTGGGGATAGCACGGCTGCGGAGAATTTCAATAGACTGAAGTGCGGTGCTTATATTATTGTCACCGACCCTCCTTATGGAATTGACTTAGACACCGACTATTCCGGCATGGGGGCCTCAACAACCAAGTACGCCAAAATAGAGGGCGATCAGTCGGAGTTTGACATAAAGAGCGTGGCGGGCCTTGCAGGGGCCAAAGAGATGTACTTGTGGGGCGGTGACTACTTCAGTATGTCTCGCGCTATCGGGCTGTCTAAATACCGAGGAATCATCTACGACCCCTTCCTCGGCTCCGGCACAACAATGGTAGCCTCCGAGCAGTTAGACCGCACCTGCTATGGCATGGAGATTGACCCCAAATATTGCCAAGTCATTATTGACCGAATGCTAAAACTCGACCCAACACTCGAAATAAAGAAAAATGGGCAGCCTTACGAGGTTCCAGAATTAAACAAGGTCTAAACAAGGTGCAAAAGGTAGAACAGCCGCATGGAGGCGCGGTAAATAGATTTGAGACAGGTGACCCGCCGGGGCCGGGAGCGCCTAAAAAACTCGTGTCCTCGCTGATAGCCCAACTAAAAGAGGAAGGCTATGAGGGCGTGACAAACGGCCAAATTTCGGACGTTATCAGCCTTCTTTTGAACTTGGAGAAAGACCGGGTAAGGGAATTGGCAGAAGATGCAAAGCAGCCTATCTATGTGCAAAGAACTGCCCGCAGGCTTTACACCGCGTCTGACAAAGAGATAGGGGACTTCATTGATAAGCAGTTAGACCGCGCCCACGGCAAACCGAAGCAGGCAATGGAGCACACCGGCAAAGACGGCGAAACGCTCATCCCTCAGCAAACCACCATCCTGGAAATCAAATACCGGGGCGAAAACGGCCCTATCGAGTTAACTTCGAGTAAGCAGCCGAAAGAAACGCCGAAAGCAGAATAGTGAGCGAGATGTAGGAGATCCAGCGCAGCGGGCAGCCGAACGGATTGAGCATATTGAACGCCCCGAAACCCCAAAGCGCAATTTGCCCCGAAGAGCATTTTGGACAGTAGCCCAAAGGGTAGGCCAATTTGGGGTGGGTTGTCTTTAATTTGTCCAGCCAATCGCCGTAAAAGTCGAATATCATCCCCGGTTGTATAAGAATATCCGAAAGGGTCACGGCGAAAACGGCAATCTGGAATATTTGTATGAAATCCGTTAGTGTTAGCATACAGCCTCCCGCGTTACCACATTCGGAATAGCGCACCCGTTTTTCAAAACGTAACTCACCTGAAAGTCAAAGGCGAAGTATTCAAACGGCAGCATCAAATATTGCGTTTCCGCTTCGTCATAAGTGTACTTTGAAAACAGTTCAGGGCTTCGCGGCGCTTCTCTGTCAGGCGTAACCCGAATGAAAGACACCGGCGGAACGTCATCATGCTTACCCTGCAACGCCGAAACACACGCGGCCATCATTGCGCCTACATCGGGAGGGGAAAGTTTGGCAGTGTTCAACCACACGATCAAGCGAAGCCGTGCGGAATACTGGAAGCCCCGACCGCCGGACATTTCATCTGCCTTTTGGTTTTCCAGCACTTCAAAATATGAAATGCCTGTTTCGGTTGTTGCGGGGGTTAACCACACGTAGCCGTTTTTCTTTTCAGGGTTCGGGAATGCTGGCAGGGTTTTAATTTTCCCATCAACGTTGAGTTTTTGCGCACGGGCAACACCGGCAACGGTTGAGAGAAATTCCTGGCATTCGAGTTTTTGGGCGAGGGTGTTTGCTACTGTGTCGATCATGGCGTTTTACCTTCTTTGGTTGCAAGTATAATCATGCGCACAAGGGTGATTATTGACACAATGATGCCAATTGAAAATAAAAGTGCTTTGATTAGGTCGATCATGCTTTCGGTTTATTTTTAGCCTGCACCTCTTCCAGTACCGCGAAGAACTCGAAAATGTCCAGTTTGTTAAGTTCGGTATAATTCAACCCCGGAGATATAACAGCCATTTTGAGTTTAACCCATGCGCTTTCTATGTCCTGAATCATATTTACGGTGTATTTTAGCGGCGGCGCTTCTACTTGGCCGATCCTTCGCCGCCCTGGTCGCTCCTGATCTGCGTGGAAGTACTGAGGAAATCTATGCCCAAGTCTTTGAAATAGCGACGAACAAAAAGCCTCGCACAATTCAAAAAAAAAGCATCGTCTACGCTTGACCAATCGGCAACCTTTTCCTGTGCTTCCGCTTCGCTCCACGTTTCCCGGTTCTCGCTTGGTGAACAGACGAACAGGGTACACAGTTTGAATATAGGGTGCATCTGTCCGCTAAGGATACGGGAAACCCCATTTTGCAGGTTGTGTAGTTTAACCGAAACGTCCGCAAACTTTGATTTGTTTTGCAGTTCGTACGCCTCTAAAATCTCACTTTTGAACCCAGATACAGAAAGGCCGTGTTGAATTTCGATCATGCAAATTTCCAGCATAGGAAACCGGCCCGTTCCGACGGTCGGGTAAATTATGTACTCTTTTCCGCTCGCAGTCTTGAAACTATTGGCGTTTAAATCTGGCAAAATCAAATCCATACGAAAGTTTTTGGCTTATTCTTTGTTGTGAGAGCAAATATAATGCTATTTTTGTTGGAATTATGGGGGGAGTAGGGTTTAAGTTATCGGCACCGCAGGAATACGTCCTAACCTCGACAAAGGAGATAAACCTATTTTTGGCAGGCGTGGGCAGCGGGAAGACCCATTTGGGCGGTCTGATTTCAGGTAGTTACATCCAAAAATTCCCGCACATTCGCGGGTTTATCGGAGCAAATACCTATAATCAGTTGAATACCTCAACCATGCTACGCATACGGGAGGTTTGGAAAGAGTTGTTTAACTGGGAAGCAGATCGGGATTATGTGGTAGGCAAACAACCCCCAAAAGGCTTCTCAATGGAGGGGCACAACTTCGACCGATACGACGGCATTGTATCATTCAAAAACGGGGCGATTGTTTTTATTGGCTCCCTGGACAACGCGAAAGCCCACGACGGGAAAGAGTTTGGCTGGGCGATACTTGACGAAACAAAGGACACGAGAGAGCAGGACGTTAAAGAGGTGATCTTAACCCGGATGCGCCAAACGGGGATGGATTTTCAAGGCAAGGGGTTTAACCCGCTTTACATTCTCACCTCTCCTGCAAAAGTGCAATGGCTAAACGAGTGGTTTGAGTTGGATGAATACCGGGCGGAAATTGAAGGAAGTATTTATTCAGAGAACACATTTTTTGCAAAAGAGCAGAAAAACAAGTGCATAGCAATTTCCAGCACGTACCACAATCAGATCAATCTGCCGGAAGGGTACATCGACCGGATAAAGGACAACAACCCCGACGAACGGGCAAAAGCGTTGATTTACGCCAACCCGTTCACGAAAACCGGGGGAGAGTTTTACAGTTCATTCAGCGCAGCCAGGCACGTCGGCAGGGTGGAATATAAACCGGAACTGCCAATACATATTTCGTTCGACCAAAACGTTGTGCCGTATATTACGGCAACTTTGTGGCAGGTTGAACAATCAGAAAAGGGATGGGATTTGCGGAACTTTGACGAATTTTGCCTACCGAATCCAAATAATACGAGCGAGAGGCTTTGTGAGGCGATAATAGCGAAATACGGGGACAGGTGCAAGAGTATGTTTTTCTACGGGGACGCAAGCGGTCACAGCAGGTCAACGAAAAGCGAGGAAACAGACTATCAGATTGTCGAAAGGATGCTGAGAAAATGGTTGCACCACGGAAGCGACCGAACCGAAAGAAAGAACCCGCCCGTTATAAAGCGCCGGGATTTTATCAACAATATTTTTGAAGGGAAAACGAGGTGGAGGATATTGATTGATGAGGCTTGCAAAAAGATGGTCGTTGATATGACCTACATAAAGCAAGACCCGAACGGGAAGAAGTGGAAAGAAAAGGTGAAGGACGAAATAAGCGGACAGACATACGAGAAGTACGGGCACGTTGGAGATTCGCTTGATTATTTCGTTTGCGAGGTTGCCGCGTCCGATTTTGACAGGTTTTGCGAGGGATAAAAAGCAGTAAAATGAAACGAATGAGCAGAATATCCGAAGTTCAGCGGGCGGAATACGGGGATGTTGAGTTTGTGAGAATATCCGCCAAAAGGGTACTTGCTACCCCAAAAGGTATTAAGATGATTGAGGAAAAGTTGGGGCGGCCATACAACCCGGAAGACCCGGAAGTGCAGCGCATATTTAGAGAGGTGCAGGAGTTGATTTAAGTTTTGCGAGGGATAAAACAAACAAACACATTGAACAAAGAACAGGCACTACAACGACTGATTCAGGTCGTATCAAAGGGCGCAAGACACCCCTGGTACGAAAGAACAACCGAATTAGCCGACCTATACCGTAAACTCGTTACGGGTGACGGTCTGGACAACCTGCTCCGGCAGTTTGTTCAACGTGAATCAGCCGACGCATTCAAAGAGCGGGTAAAACTCACTCAGCACGTAGTGACTACGGTCACAAAGAACATTATGGATGTGTTCTACAAAGTGCCACGATCCAACTACCAAAGAATTTTAGGGCATTTAGGGGATAACTCCGAACGGATGACCGCCGAACTGGAAGGGGTCATGTCTACGTTTTGGGGTGTTCGTAATTTGGATGAATACGTGCAAACCCGTTGGCTGGAAATGAACGCGACCGACCCGAACGGGTTTGTTGTTGTGGAGTTTAAGCCGTTCGATAACCAAAGAGAACGGGCGAAGCCGTACCCTTACGAGGTGACAAGCCACGAAGCGGTAGATTACAAGTACGAAAACAATGTACTGCAATACCTGACCGTCAAAACCTCGTTTTCTCTTCCGATCAATCAAAAGAAAGACAAGGTGGGCGATAATTACGCGCTCTACCTTCAGAACGAAACCCTGAATTTGCAGGAAATCGACCCGGCAACCGTGACGACCTCGTTGATTGAAAATCAATTCGTTCCTACCGAAAACGGTCAATATCTTCTTTCCAATAAACGGGTTTATTTTCTCACTGAATCTATTCCGCACAACGCCGGAAGGGTACCCGCCAAACCCGTTGGCTATTTGCGGGATGCGTGGACAAACGGACAAACATTTGTTTCGCCTTACGATTCAGCAGTACCACTTCTTTTGAAGTCGGTAAAGGTTAACAGTGAGTTGGATATTACGATGTCTCAACAGGTTTTCCCTCACAGGTTACAGTACATGCCGGTTTGCAAGGCTGACGGGTGTCACAAGGGGCGGCTTGCGGAAGGCGGAATATGCGGCTCTTGCAAGGGCACGGGGCACGATTCCATCACGTCGGCGATGGACATTATCTATTTCACCATGCCACGCGATGCTGCCGACATTATCGACCTGGAAAAGATTTTGGTTTTCAAAGGCCCGCCAATCGAAGTAGTGCAATTCCAAAAAGACTACGTTACCGATCTGACAGCCGGATGCAAGGCCGTTGTTTTCAATTCGGAATCGTTCAGCAAAATGCAGATTTCCGGCACGGCTACTGGTGAACTGTTAGACCGGGACAACGTACAAGATACCCTGTATTCATGCGCCAAAGGATTTTCTGACACCTGGGGCTTTTATGTGTGGATGACAGCAGATTTTGCCGATCTTTCAAAAGGCTTAAATGCGAAGTTGGTTTTCTCCAAAGACTTCCAACTCAAAAATATGTCCGAACTGATTTCAGATTTGGAAGCCGCCAAACGCTCAGAGGTTGGCCCGGCAGTTATCCAGCATATCAGTAACGACATTGCCCGTTTGATGTATTCCGAAGACCCACAGCAGTATAATGAATGGTGGGTGAAAGAATCGTTCAACCCCTTTAGCGGAATGAGCGCCGATATGATTGCCCTGGCCCTTTCCGATCCGGCGGTTCCGCAGAAATACAAAACCCGCTACCTGATGCTGGGGGTCATTTTCTCCGAACTGGAAAACGAGTTTGAGAACTTCTACAAACTGGCAACGAGCGAAAAGGCGCGGCTGATTGACGAAAAGGTTATGTCTTACATGAATGAAACCAAGCCGGTAGCCCCGGCGATTACTTTGCCGATAAATACACCTGCAAATGCAAATTAAAAGATTCGTACAAAAGCCGCCAATAATTCACGTTGTGCAGTATGATATTGCCAATGGGCGAGATATTCAGAATTGGACAAACGGAAGATTTGTTGAGTGCGAAGTGTTGGAGCCGACAGAAAACAATCCGAGCGGCGCGTTTTTGTACCACAAAAGAGGCAATGTAAGGGCACTGCCCGGAGACTGGATTTACAAGTCCGGTGACTTTTCCGATGTTGTGGGCGAAGACTGGTTGCTTAATAATCACTATCTTTTGCAGGAATGACAATTGAGGAAATCCTAAAGTACATCGAATCGTGGTCAGTCCGATTTGAGAACCGGCTTACCGAATTGGTTGATTCGCTGGACACTCGCCTACAGGGTGCGCAAAGGGAACTTGTAAAACGGTTTCTTGAAGCGATTAACGATATGTTTGAAACGGAAGGAAAGAACCTGAAAAAGTCAACCCGGAACATTCAGGCTTTGGGGAAATTTAACCGCCTGTTTAATAAGTGGGAACGTGAAATGATTGGCGGCGAATTGGCCCTATTTACAACGGAACTTTTAGAGGTGGGCGGTTTGACAATTGGTTACTACGAGGCGACGGATACACACGCCAAAGCGGCGGCAATTCAAAAGTCGCTGGACTTACTCAGAGCCGTGATCGGGATTGACAAAGACGGGGTTTTGATCGAAGGCGGCTACCTGTCCAATTTGGGAAATACGCAGGTGGTCAGAGATGAATTAAGGCAGTACGTTGTTCAATCCATCGTGACAAAAAAGAGCCTTTCGGATTTTCAAAAGGGGTTTAAAAGTTTGGTGGAGGGAAACCCGGATACGGACGGGGCGCTGCAAAGGTATTGGCGTTCTTATGCGTACGACGCGTACAACCAAGCCCACGAGGTCGTAAATTCCAGCATGGCCGATGAATTGAAACTAAAATACTTCATTTATCAGGGTTCTGTTATTCCAACAACACGCCAATTTTGCAGGAAGAAAGCGGGGAAGGTTTTTAGCACAGCAGAGGCGGCAAAGTGGAAAAACGATCCCGATTTGATAGACAAGAAAACGGCGGCAAGTTATAACCCTCTTTTGGAGAGAGGGAGGTGGAATTGCAGGCACTTTTTGAATTATATTTCGGATGAATTGGCCGTTCAATTGCGGCCTGACTTAAAATGAGCGAC
>ERZ869921.688-NODE-688-length-17437-cov-66.049937_pt1 | contig 17437 bp, 23 predicted proteins | sample MGYA00579310_ERZ869921 | MGnify/ENA primary metagenome ERZ869921 (study PRJEB32216, sample SAMN09231816) | wastewater metagenome | place: USA: Maryland | collected 2016-06-21 | study: EMG produced TPA metagenomics assembly of the PRJNA472060 data set (Reclaimed...
CCGCTCTTCCGATCTCGGTCGCGCGGATGGAAACTCGGTGGGGCCGTTTTTCCCGGGTGGGGTTGCCGCGTGAGCCTGCCGCTCGCCGAGCTCGCTCCGCCGACCGGCACGACCCCGCAGGCGCGGCGCGTGTTCAAGGTCGTCTGCGACGGCCTGGCCGCGCGCGGCGACCTCTTCGCCGAGGACGTCTACACGATCCAGGCGTACGCGACGGCGATCGCCGAGGCGCAGCTCGCGCTGCTCGCCGGCCGCAAGGCGCGGACCGTGCCGGGCTACAACGGCCAGGCGACCGCGAACCCGAACTTCGGCGAGGCGCGGGCGTGGATGACCGTCGCGCGCGGCCTGGGCGACGACCTCGGGCTCTCGCCGGGCGCCCGCGCGAAGTGGCAGCGGAAGGGCAAGGGCGGCCGGCCGAAGGGCGCGTCGAGCGCGGCGGATCGCGTCGCGCAGCGCCGCCAGCTGACGGTGGTCGGCGCGTGACGTCCGTCGCCGTCGAGGCGTACGTCGGGCCGCGCGTCGATGCGTGGCGCGACTACGCCCGCGCCACGCGCGGCGACTACTTCGCCGGGTGGGCCGCGGAGAGCCTCGTGCATGCCGGCGACTTCGAGGGCGACCCGTTCGCGCTCGAGCCGTGGCAGCACGCGGTCGTGAACGAGCTGCTCGCGCTGCGCGAGTGGGAGCTCGACGCCGACGGCGAGCTGCGCTGGTGGCAGCCGTACTGGCGCACCGCCGGGGTGATCCTGCCGCGCGGCTGCGGCAAGAGCCCGCTGATCGCGGCCGTCGCGATCGACCACCTCTTCAACTGGCTCGCCGACCCGCGCGTGTTCATCGCCGCGGCGGACGAGAAGCAGGCCGACCTGCTGTTCGAGTACGTCACGCACTACCTGCGCAGCTGCGACGACTGGGAGGAGGGCGTCGACTACGTCGTGCGCGAGCACGTCGGCGAGATCGCGCTGGTCGGGCGCGAGGGCTTCATCCGCCGGATCGCGACGAACAAGAGCAGCGGCCTGCATGGCGAGCGGCCGACGCTCGTGATCTGCGACGAGCTGCACGAGTGGTCGACGCCGACGCAGCGCCGCGCGTACGCCGCGATCGTGACGGGCGCTCGCAAGCGCCGCGGCGGTCAGGTGATCGTGATCTCGACGGCGGGCGAGGCGGGCGAGCGCGAGACGAGCCTGCTCGGGATGCTCGTCGATGGCACGCACGGCCGCGGCGAGACTGAGACGGTGCACGCGGCGCTGCGGATCTCGCGGCACGCCGAGAGCCGCACGCTGATCTTCGAGTGGTCGGCGCCGACGCAGGACCCGGACGACCTTGACGCGATCAAGCTCGCGAACCCGGCGTCGTGGCGCACCGTCGACGAGCTCGCGGAGGCGGCGCAGGCGATCGACATCACCCCGCAGACGTTCCTGCAGTTCTACGGCAACGTCTGGTCGGAGTCGAAGGACGCGTGGATCAAGCGCGCCGTCTGGGGCCAGATGCGCGTCGACGAGCTCGCGCCCGCGCCGGGCACCTCGATCGTGGTCGGGATCGACGCGGCGACGTCGGAGGACTGCACCGCCGTGGCGTGGGCGTGGCGCGTCGACGACGAGCGGATCGGCGTCGCGTGCCACGTCTGGGCGGCGAAGCACGGCAACGCCGCGCACGTCTTCTCGCCGGGCGGCGCGATCGACAAGCGCTGCGTGATCCCGTTCATCCGCGACGTGCTCGTCGCCGAGCGCGGCCTGGTCGTGGTCGAGGTCGTGACCGACCCGGCCCGGTTCGACACCGAGGCGCGGATGCTCGAGGAGGAGGGCTTCGACGTCGCGCCGCTCTGGGGCAAGGGCGCGCTGCGGTCGATGGCGTGGACGCACTGGTACGGCGCGGTCACCCACGGCCGGCTCGTGCACGACGGCGACGCGATCCTCGCCGAGCACGTCTGCGGCGCCGAGGCGACGATGGCCGAGAACGGGTGGCACGTGACGAAGCTGAAGCAGCGCCGCGCGCAGAAGATCGACGCGCTCGTCGCGGCGGCGATGGCGACGTGGCGCGTGTCCGTGCAGCACGACGACGAGGGAGAGATCCTGATGGAGGTCTGGGACTAGTGCCGCGCTGGGTCGCACGAGTCGTCTGGGCGATGCGCGGCAAGCGCCGCGTGCGCCTGCACCTCGAGGAGCGTTCGATCGACGGGGTGCTGCTCGGCTGCTGGAGCGGCCACTACGTGCTGCAGCTGCCGCGCGTCGTCGAGGCCGAGGATCGCTCGATCCCGCTCGACGGGATGGTCGAGGTTCCGCGCGAGCGCGTCGTGTTCGTGCAGGTGCTCGCATGATCCTCCGCACCCGCGGCGCCGACTACGCCGCCGTGTCGCAGCGAGGCCCGGTCGCCGACGCGATCCGCTCGCGCCAGACCAGCGGCACCTACAGCGCGACGAACCCCGAGGCGCTCGCCGCGGTCGGCGCCGCGATCGCGTGGGCGTCGGAGCAGGTCGCGATGCTGCCGCTGCGCGTCTGGCGCGGCGTCGGTCTCGACCGCTCCCAGGTCACGACGACGTGGCAGGCCAGGCTGCTCGCCGGCGAGCCGAACCCGAACGAGACGTGGTTCGACCTCCTCCAGCAGACCCAGGCCGCGCTCGAGGCGCACGCCAACGCGTTCTGGATCAAGGTGCTCGACGATGTCGGCCGCGTCGAGTGGACGTACCTCGCGCAGCCCGGTAGCGTCGTCGCGACGTTCGACCGCGCGACGCGCGAGAAGCGCTTCGCGGTGCGGCTGTCGGACGGCTCGACGACGACCCTGACACGGCGCGAGGTCACGCACTTCCGCGGCGCGGGCCAGCCAGGCGAGGCGATGGCGCCGAGCAAGATCCGGCTCTACGCCGCGAGCCTCGGCGCGCTCGAGGCGAAGATCGCGTACGAGCGAGACCTCTACGAGAACGGCGCCGGGCAGAGCATCGCCGTCGCGTTCCCGCACGAGGTCAAGGCGCAGCAGATCCGCGAGTACCGCAACGCCTTCCAGGACGAGCACGCGACCGCGGGGCGGCGCGGCCGCGTGAAGGTGTTCGGCGGCGGCGCGTCGATCTCCACGATCGGGATCTCGCCGGCCGACGCCGAGCTCGTCGCGAGCCTGAACTGGGGCGTCGCCGACGTCGCGCGCGCGTTCGGCGTCCCGCTCGACGCGATCATGGCGATGCTCGCCGGCGGCGACACCCCCGACGCGTCGCGGCGGCGCTGGCGCGAGACGATGCTCCCGCCGCGGCTCAAGCGGATCGTCGAGACGATCCGCAACGACCCGTCCTGGTTCGGCGCGTCGAGCCGCGACTACCCCCAGCACGACATGCGCGGCGTGCTGTTCGACCCGACGATCCTGAAGGAGCTGGTGCAGGTGGGCGTGCTCGTGCCCGACGAGGGCCGCGCCGAGCTCGGCTACCCGCCGCTGCCCGACGGCGTCGGCCAGGTGCCGCAGGTCACGCCCGTCGGCGGCGCGCCGAACCCGACGCCGCCGCCGCCCGCCGACCCCGCCGCGAACGCGGCGCCGAGCACCGACGCGCGCCTCGCGGCGGCGGTCGTGCGCGAGGCCGCGACGATCGACGCGGAGCGCCAGACCCGCGCCGACGCGCACGTCGCCGCGGCGCTCGAGCAGGCCGGCGTCGCGATCGCCGCGGCGCAGCGCGCGGCGGAGGCGGCGCAGGCCGCTGCCGAGCTGCGCGCCGAGGTGACCGTCCACGTCGAGCCGACGCCCGTCGCGATCAGCGTCGAGCCGACCCCGATCGTGGTCTCGCCGGCCGACGTCACGGTCAACGTGCCGGCCGCCGAGCCGCCCGTCGTGAACGTGCTGCCCGCAGTCTCCGGGCACCGCCGCGTCGCGATCGAGCGCGACGCGTACGGCCGGATCGCGGCGGCCGACATCGAGGAGCAGGCGTAGTGCCGCTCACGAGCAACGAGGAGATGTAGATGGCGGTGACCGCCCAGGTCTTCGGCCGCGCGGCCGAGCTGCTGCTCGAGGGATCGCACGACCTCGACGGCGCGACCTACAACGTGATGCTGGCGACGAGCGCCTACACCCCGGACGTCGACGCGCACGACTTCCGCAACGACGTCACCAACGAGGTCGCGGCCGGCGGCGGCTACTCGACCGGCGGGCAGGCGCTCGCGTCCGTGACGGTCACGTACGACTCGGCGCTGAACCGCGCCGTCTTCGACGCGGCCGACACCGTCTGGGCGGCGTCGACGATCACGGCGCGCTACGCGATCATCTACCGGGCCCGCGGCGGCGCGAGCTCCGCCGACGAGCTGCTCTGCTACGTCGACTTCGGCGCCGACGTCTCCTCGACCGGCGGCGCGTTCACGATCGCGTGGAACGCCGCCGGCATCCTCACGGCGGCCGTCTAATGGCGAACCGTCGCTACCGCGCGAACTCGGCGGCGTTCAGCTACGCCGCGAACACGACGAAGACGCTGATCCTCGTCGACCCGCCCGCCAACCGCGACCTCGCGATCACCGAGTGGGGCGTCTCCGCGGACGGCGTCACGGGCGCCGCGCTCGCGCTCGTCGTCGAGCTTTGCCACGTGACCGTGGCGACGGCCGGCACGAGCACCGCCGCGACGCCCGTCCAGGTGCGCGGGAAGACCGCGACGGTCGGCGCGTCGGCGGCTCACTCGTACACCGTCGAGCCGACCGTCGTGACGGTGATCTCGTCGGTCTACCTCTCGCCGAACACGCCGACGCTGATCGTGCAGCTGCCGCTCGGCGGCGAGATCGAGTCGAACGTCGGCGAGGCGCTCGCGATCCGCGTGACGAACCCCGCGTCCGGCACGACCGTGAACCTCCGCGGCTACATCGAGTGGGAGGAGCGGTAGCCGCGTGCTGATCGGGCGAGGCATGGGGAACCGCGCGCAGGCGCCGGACGTCGCGAGCTACGCGACGAACATCGCGGGGTCGGCGGCGACGGCGAAGACGGCGCAGATGCCGGGCACGGGCACGCTGCCCGCGGGCATGCTCGTGATCGCGTGCGCCGCGTGGAGCGGCGTCAGTGGCTGCACCGCCTCGAGCCTGACCGACACGGCAGGGAACACGTGGACGATCGTTCAGCAGACGACGTCGGCCGGCGGCACGTTCCCTGGCTGCGCGATCGCGTGGTGCGTGCCGACGGCTGGCATCCCTCGCTCGAACGCCGGCTACACGTTCACCTGGACGATGAGCGCGGCGGTCACGATCTTCAACGCCCAGTTCTACGTCTGGGAGCAGCCGATGTGGTCGGCCGGCGGGCCGCCGAACGTGACCGCGCACGGCTCGGCGACGGGCAACTCGACGGCCGTCGCGATCGCGAGCGCCGCGACCGTGAACGTCACCGGCACGCGCAGCGGCGCGCTGTTCGTCGCGTGCTGGACGAGCACGAATACGGGCACGGTCGGCGGCAGCTTCACCGAGCGCTACGACGGCGCGGTCTCGACGAGCCGCTACTACGGCGGCACGCGGATCGACCTCGCGCCCGGCACGGCCGTCGCGCCGGCCGCGACGATCGCGACGGCCGCGACCGACTGGGCGGCGTGCTCCGTCTCCTGGTCGACCGCGCGCGAGCGGCAGCGCGTCACGACGCGGTTCCGGTCGCGCCCGACGATCATGGCGGGGAGGCGGTACTAGATGGCGCTCGGACGCCGCCGCTTCACCCGCGCGATCCTCGAGCGGCCGCCGCTCGTCCTCGCCGCGAGCGGCGACGCGCAGGTCGACGCGGAAGCCGCGACGCTGACCCTCGTCGCGCACGCGCCGACGGTCACCGCGGCCGCCGTCGTCGACGCCGCCGCGGCGACGATCACGCTCGCCGCGCCCGCGCCCGCCGCGACCGGCGCCGCCTCCGTCGCCGCCGAGGCCGCGCAGGTCGCGCTCGCCGCGCTCGCGCCCGTCGTCACGGGCGCCGCCGACGTCGCCGCCGAGGCCGCGCAGCTGACGCTCGCCGCGTCCGCGCCCGTCGTCACGGGCGCGGCCGGCGGCGCCGCGACCGTCGCCGCCGAGCGCGCCGCGGTCACCCTCGCCGCGCACGCGCCGACGGTCACCGCCGCGGCCGCCGTCGCTGCCGAGCGCGCCACCGTCGCGATCGCCGCGCACGCGCCGAGCGTGACGGGCGGCGCGACGGTCGCCGCGGAGCGGGCCGCCGTCACGCTCGCCGCGCGCGCGCCGGGGGTCACCGGCACGAGCGGCAGCGCGACCGTCAACGCCGAGCCGGCGCAGCTGCTCGTCGTCGCGATCGTGCCGACCGTGACCGGCGACACGCCCGCCCCAGCCGGCTACGTGCATGCCGGCGCCGCCACCCAGAACCCCGTCCAGATCACGACCGACGACGACGACGTCGCCGTGCTCCTCGCCCTCCTCCTGACGTAGAGGCCGCCCCATGTCGATGCTGACGACCCTGCCCGCCGACGAGCGGGAGCTCCGCGCTGCGATCGCGACGCTGCGCCTGCAGACCGAGCGCCGCGCTCGGCTTACGCCGCCCGTGCTCGAGCTGCGCGACGCGCACGACGGCGGCGACGCCGCCGACACCTACACCTTCGAGGGGTACGCGTCGATCACCGGCTCGCCCTACACCCTCTACCGCGGCAAGACGTGGGTGTGGGAGGAGCGCGTCGAGCCGGGCGCGTTCGAGACGGTGCTCGCCCAGGACGACCTCGACGTCGTCTTCAACTGGGATCACGACAACGTCTACACGATGGCGCGCACCGGCGTCGAGGGGCCCGGCCAGCTCGACCTGTCCGAGACGCTCAGCGGGAAGCTGACGGGGCTGCGCGCCTGGGCGCGCCTCCCGAAGGACGACCTCGACGTGCAGCGCCTCGCGCCGAAGCTGCGCCGCGGCCTCGTCAACCAGATGAGCTTCAAGTTCCGGATCGGCTCGATGCGCACCGAGCTCCGCGTCGAGGACGGCGTCGAGATCGAGACGGACATCATCGAGAACGTCTCCGAGCTGTTCGACGTCTGCGTCTGCGCCCAGGGCGCGAACCCGCAGACGACCGGGCAGCTGCGGACCGTGATGGAGGGGCTGCGCCGCGCCGGTATCGACCCGGCGGCCGCGACCCTGATGCCGCGCCGCGCCGAGCCGGATTCGGCGGCCGCAGCACCCGCGACGCCCGACTGGGCGCCGCTCCGCGCACGCGCCGCAGCCGCGGTCGCGCGCGTCAACCTCACCACCAAGGAGCCCCGATGACCATCGAGGAGCTGCGCGTCCTGCTCGAGCAGGCCCGCACGAAGACCGCCGACGCGGTCGCTCGCGTCCGCGCCGCGGCGCGCGCGATCGACGAGGCCGGCGACGACGCCGACCCGGCCGCGCTGACGGCCGAGCTCGACGCCGCGACGCAGGCGCACGACGACGCGTCCGCCGAGGAGGACCGCGCGAAGCGGAACCTCGACGCGCGCGAGAAGGCGGAGCGGATCATCGCGCGCGGCGCGCCGATCCAGCCCGCCGCGGCCGGGTCGCTGCGCGTCCGCGAGGCGCGCACCTACCACCTCGGCGGCGAGCACTCCTTCTTCGCGGACGCGTTCCGCGCGAAGGTGCTCGGCGACCCGCTCGCGGGCGAGCGGATCCAGCGCCACCGCCTCGAGGACGTCGAGCAGCGCGACGTCGGGACGGGCGCGTTCGCGGGCCTCACGATCCCGCAGTTCCTGCTCGACCTCGCCGCGCCGATCGCGCGCGCGGGCCGGCCGACCGCGAACGCGTGCCGCTCGCTCGGGCTGCCCGACCGCGGCATGACGATCTCGATCAGCCGGATCACGACCGGCACCGCCGCCGCCGCGCAGGCGTCGGAGAACGGCGCGGTCCAGGAGACCGACATCGACGACACCAAGCTGGACGTCCCGGTCGTCACGATCGCCGGCCAGCAGGACGTCAGCCGCCAGGCGCTCGAGCGGTCCGAGGCCGTCGATCAGATCGTGATCGGCGACCTCGTGCAGGCGTACCACACGGTGCTCGGCAACGCCGTGATCAACGCCAACGGGTCCGGCTCCTACACCGGCATCCTGAACACCGGCTCGATCGAGGCCGTCACCTACACCGACGCGTCGCCGACCGTCGCCGAGTTCTACCCGAAGCTCGCCGACGCGGTGCAGCGGGTGAACGCGAACCGGTACATGCCGGCGACCGGGATCATCATGCACCCGCGCCGCTGGGGCTGGCTGAACGCCGCCGTCGACACGGCGGGCCGCCCGCTCGTCGTGCCGAACACCAACGGCGCGATCAACGCGGTCGGCGTCGGCCTCGCGGCCGAGTACGGCCAGATCGTCGGCACCCTCCACGGCCTGCCCGTGATCACCGACGCGAACATCCCGACGAACCTCGGCGCCGGCACGAACGAGGACATCGTCGTCGTCGCGAAGCTCGACGACCTGCTGCTCTGGGAGCAGGACGGCGGGATGCCGCGCGAGCTCCGCTTCGAGGAGACGGCGGGCGGCAACCTGACCGTGAAGATCGTCGTCTACGGCTACTCCGCCTTCACGGCGGGGCGCTACCCGAAGGCCGTCGCCACGATCGGCGGCACCGGCCTGGTCACGCCGACCTTCTAGGACGGCACCACGCTCGGGGCGGGCGCGAGCCGCGCCCGCCCCGAGCACCCCGCACCTCGCCGAGACGGAGCACACAATGACCCTCACCGACCAGCAGATCGAAACGACGCTCGCCGCGCTGCGCCACGAGCGCGCCGGCTACGTCGCGCGCGGCCTGGACGCGCGCGCCGACGCCGTCGACGAGCAGATCGCGCTGCTCAGCGGCGAGCCCGCCGACCAGCCGCACGCCCGCACCCGGCTGCGCCGCAGCGCCGGCGCCGAGACCCGAGCGTCGCGTGCCTGACCTCTGCACCGTCGCCGACGTCAAGCAGCTCTCGCCGCGCGTCGGCTCGCAGGACGACGCGAAGCTCGCCGAGCTCGTGACGCGCGCGAGCGTCGCGATCGAAGGGTGGACGCAGCGCCAGCTCGCGCCCGTCTCGGGCAGCGTCACGCGCCGCTTCGCCGTCTACAGCCGCCGCGTCGATCTCGCGCCGTGCGACCTGCGCACCGCGACGACGATCACCCTCAACCCGGGCGACGACGACGAGACCGTGCTCGCCGCCGCCGACTACGCCCTCGACCCCGTCGAGGGCGCGTACGGCTCGACGAGCAGCGACCCGACCTACTACGTGCTGCTGCTCGCCGCCGACGTCGACATCGACAGCACCCAGCGCCGCAGCTTCGGCCGCGGCGTCGTCCAGATCGCCGGGAGCTGGGGCCTCGCCGCGACACCGGACGACGTCGTGCAGGCGTGCGCGCTGACCGCCGCGTCGTGGGCGGATCGCGCCGTCGACGCGTACGACCTCTCCCCGCAGCTCGCCGACGCGCGCGCGTCGCTGCCGCCGACCGCGCGCGGCTTCTCGATCCCGGAAGGCGCGCGGCGCCTGCTCGACCCGTTCCGGAGGCTCGGCGCGTGACCGTGATCTCGACCGCCCCCGCGGTCAAGGCGGCCGTCGCGGCGCGCCTGACCGCAGACGCGCTAATCGGCGGCGCCGGCGTGCAGGTCACGCACGGCCACCCCCACCCCGTCGTGCCGGCGTCCGAGCTCGTGCACGTCGGCAAGACGCGCAGCGTGAGCCGCGTCGGGGATCGCTACCAGGGCGGCCAGACGCCGCGCCAGCTCGGCCGCGACGGGCGCGAGGAGCGCTACACGATCACGCTGACGGTCAGCGTGGTCGGCAACGAGACCGACGCGTACGCCGTGCTCGAGGCGCGCGCCTACGCGATCGCCGACCTCGTCGACGCGTCGCTGCGCGCCTGGCGCTCCACGACGCCGTCGGCGTTCGGCGGCGTCTGCCGCTGGGCGATCGTGACGGGCGTCGAGGACGACGAGGCGCTCGACCTCGGCCGCGGCCGCGAGGCGCGCGTCGAGATCGAGCTGAGCGTCGCCGCCGCAATCGAACCCTCTACCTGAGATCGAGGAGACCAGACCGATGCTGAAGACCGTCGTGTACGACGGCCCGTTCGACGCCGTCGACGTGCCGCTCCCGAGCGGCCTCGTCGCGACCGTCAAGCGCGGCGCGGCGTGCGACTTCCCCGCCGCGATCGCCGACGCGCTGCTCGCGCAGACCGGGTGGTCTGCACCAGCGCCTGCCAGGAAGCCCAAGGACGAGACGCCCGCGCGCGACGCGGGCGAGGAGGTGACGACCGATGCCGGTCGGTAGCGGCCTCGCGACGCAGTTCGGCGTCGCCGAGGAGACGATCACGAACGAGGTGCAGCGCCTGTCGGGCACGCCCTCGGCCACGTTCACGCTGACGTTCGAGGGCGCGACGACGACGTCGCTCGCCACGAACGCGTCGGCGGCCGCGATCGTCGCGGCGCTCGAGGCGCTCCCGAACATCGGCACGGGCGGCGTGACCGCGACCGGCGGGCCGCTGCCGACGGCCGTCGACATCACGTTCGTCGGGCCGCTCGTCGCCGGCCGCGACGTCGGCGCGCTCACGATCCAGAGCGGCATCACCGGCCTGACCCAGTCGACGCAGACGGCCGGCAAGGGGTTCGGCGACACGAACACCCCGAACCGGTTCTACGAGATCGAGTCGGAGTCGCTCGCGCTCGAGATCGACCAGGTCGAGAACTTCGGGCTGCGCGCCGGCAACGCCTACCAGCGCGCCGACCGGCGCCGGCAGGGGCTGCGGCGCGGCGGCGGCCAGGTCGAGCTCGCGGTGCACTCGAAGGGGTTCGGGCTGATCCTGAAGCACATCTTCGGGAAGGCCGCCGTGATCACGACGCCGGCCGGCGGCACCACGAGCCGCGACCAGACGTTCACGCTCGGCGACGGGTGGAACATCGGGATGATGCCGCAGGTCGGACGGCCCGACGCGCAGAGCGACTCGGGCAACGTCAACCCGTACAACTACCGCGGCGGGAAGGTCGTCGAGGCCGAGTTCAAGCTCAGCGTCGGCGAGCTGCTGATGTGCACGCTCGTCCTCGACGTGCGCGACGAGGAGGAGTCGACGGCGCTCGCGACGGCATCGTACGCGTCGGCGACGAAGATCCTCGACTGGATCGGCTCGACCGTGAAGATCGCGGGCGCGCCCGTCGACGTGCAGGACGTCACGCTGAAGATCGCGCGGAAGGTGAAGGACGACCGGTTCTTCCACGGCTCGAACCTCAAGCGCCAGCCGATCCTCAACGACGCGTTCGACGTCACGCTCGAGCTCGAGACCGAGTTCATCGACCCGGCGCTCTACCGCCGCTTCTCGCAGGAGCCGTCGTCGCTTCCGTCGGCGACGTGGCAGATCGACGGCGACGTGATCGAGGCGATCACGGGCGGCAACGCGAACTACGGGCTGCTCTGGACGATCCCGAACGTCGTCACGACGGGCGACACGCCCGGCTCGGACGGGCCCGACGTGCTCGGCCAGAAGCTCGTGATGCGCGCCGTCCACGACGGCACGAACGAGCTCGTCACGTGCCGCTACCGCTCCACGGACGTCGCGTCCTGATGGCGAGCGGAGCGGGGCCCGTGCGCGTCGAGGGGCTCGACGACTTCGTGCGCGCCGTCGCGCGCGTCGACAAGCAGGCGGTGCGCGCCGTCCGCAAGGAGCTGCGCGTGGGGATCGGCGGCGCCGTCGTGCGCGACGTGAAGGCGCGGATCGACTCGGAGGGCCTTGTCGCGACGGGCAAGCTGCGCTCGACGATCCGGCCCGCGGTGAAGGGCTCGACGCTGGTCGTGCGGTCGTCGCCGCCGCTTCGGCCCGGGCCGCGCAGCCAGCAGGGCTACGCGTCGATCTACGAGTTCGGCGGGCGCGCCGCCGGGTCGAGCGTCGGGGTGCGCGCGTTCATGCAGCCGACGTTCGAGGAGTGGCAGGACGGCAAGGCCGAGGAGGCGTTCGGCGCGTTCCTCGACTGGGTCGAGCGGGAGTACGCGTCGTGAGCGGCGACGACGGCGCCGTCCTGCGCTTCACCGTCGAGGGGCAGCCGATCCGGCTCGCGCTGCTCCCGGAGGCGGGCCTCGGGTTGACGCCGCGCGAGCACGGCGCTATCCGCCGCGCGACCGGGATCAGCGGCACCCGCGAGCTCGCCGAGGCGCTGCAGCGCGGCGACCTCGAGGTGCTCGCGGTGCTCTGCCACCTCGCGGCTGCGCGCACCGGCCAGCAGCTGCCGCTCGACAAGCTGCTCGACGGCGAGATCGACTTCGACGTGACCGACCAGCCGGAGGTCGAGACGGACCCCCCGGCACTCGAGGGCGGCGCCGGCGCCGCGGCGACCCCGCCCTCGCCTACCACGACGATCCCCGCGGCTGGTGGGATCCCGTCCTCGCTCGCGTCTACGGCATCGCTCCCTGGCGGATGATCGACGTGACGCTCGGCGAGTACCGCGCGATCCAGCGCGACCTCAAGCAGATGGAGCGCGCCACGAAGGCCGCGTCGGGAGCGGGTCGTGGGTAGCCGCATCCTCGAGCTGAAGTTCCTCGTCGACGCGGCCGGGCTGCAGAAGGGGTTCAGCAAGGCCGGCAAGCAGGGCGAGCAGTTCGGCAAGAGCGTGTCGGGCACCGTCGGGCTCGGCCTGAACAAGCTCAAGCTCGGCGCGATCGGCGCGGGCCTCGCGGTCGGCGGCGGGCTCGTGTCGGGCCTCAAGGGCGCCGTCTCGGCGGCGCTCGAGGCGGAGGAGTCGCAGGCGCGCCTCGACGGTGCGCTGCGGAAGGTCGGCGCGTCGAGCGACGCGTTCAAGGCGAAGGTCGACTCGTCGATCACGAGCCTCTCGAACCTGACCGGGTTCGACGACGAGGACCTCACCAACGCGATGAGCGACCTCACCCGCACGACGGGTGACGCGCAGGGCTCGCTGAAGAACATGGCGGCCGTCGCCGACCTCGCCCGCGCGAAGAACATCCCGCTCGCGACCGCCGCCAAGCTCGTCGGGCGCGTGATGAACGGCAACACCGGCGCGCTCAAGAAGTACGGCATCGAGCTGAAGAAGGGCGCGACCGCGAACGAGGCGCTCGCCGCGCTGCAGAAGAAGTTCGGCGGCGCCGCGAAGGAGTACGGCGAGACGACGAAGGGGTCGATCGACCGCGCGAAGGTCGCGTTCGGGAACCTCCAGGAGTCGGTCGGCAAGCAGCTGCTGCCGGCGATCGCCGCGGGCGCCGCGAAGCTCGCCGAGCTGCTGAACAAGTACGGCCCCGTCGTGCAGGAGAAGCTCGGCGCCGCGGTCGACTGGGTCAAGGAGCACTGGCCGCAGATCAAGGAAGCGGTCGTGTCGGCCGTGCAGGCGATCTGGCCGATCGTCGGGCCGCTGCTCGACAACATCAAGCAGGGCGTGAAGCTGATCGCGGCCGTGATCAGCGGCGACTGGGACCAGGCGTGGCAGCGCGTGAAGAACATCGTCCGGAACTACCTGACGAGCGTGAAGAACCTGATCACGACGCTCGCGCCGCGGATCGCGCAGGCCGCGCAGGCCGTCGGCCGGTTCATCTGGCAGAAGATCAAGGAGGGCGTCGAGAGGCTGCCGGGCGTCGCCGCGGCGGGCCTCTCCGCGCTCTGGGCGAAGGTCAAGGAGTACGCGCCGCGCGTCGGCGCGGCCGCGCTCGACATCGGCACGCGGCTCCTGAACCGGATCAAGGAGAAGGCGAGCGAGCTCGCCGGCAAGGTCGGCGCCGAGGTCGGCAAGCTGCCCGGGAAGATCGCCGGGTTCGCCGGCGAGGTCGCAAGCGCAGCGGTCGGGCTCGGCGGGCGCATCCTGAGCGGCGTCGTGTCGGGCCTCGCCGGCCTGCCCGGCCGTGTGCTCGAGCTCGTGAAGAGCGCGATCCGGCAGGGCGCCGACTGGTTCAACGCGCACAACTCGATCGACGGGTTCCGCGTCGGCGTGCCCGGCTTCTCGATCGACCTGCCCGACATCCCCGGGTTGCCGGGCAGCGTCGGCGTCGGCGGCTTCGGGTTCAACGTGCCCGGGTTCGGCCTGCCTGATCTGAACCTCGCCGAGGGCGGGATCGTGCGGGCCCGGCCCGGCGGCACGATCGCGCGGATCGGCGAGGCCGGCGACGACGAGGCCGTGATCCCGCTCTCCCGGCGGGCGATGCGCGGGATCGGCCTCGGCGGCCACACCACGATCGTGCACCAGCACATCGCCGGGTCGGTCGTGACCGAGCGCCAGCTGTTCGACCGCTGGACGGCGCAGCTGCGCGTGAAGACGCGGCGTGAGGGCGCGACGCTCGCCGCCGGCAGCGTGAGGACGACGTAGGGTGGCCGACCCGACGTTCCGGGTCGTCGTGACGCTCGACGGCGTCGACGTCACGAGCGAGCTCGGCGAGTGGAGCACGGACGCCGGGCGGTCGAACCCGCTCGAGCGGATCGGCCTCGCGACCGCGAGCATCACCCTGGACAACCAGCGCGGCCGGTTCGACCCGACGCTCGGGCGGGTCGCGGTCGGCGACACGCTCCGGATCGACACGGTCAAGAGCGGGCTACCGACGCCACCCGACCCCATCTTCAACGGCTACGTCACGAGCGTGACGATGGGCATCGACGTGGCCGACTCGGTCGTCGTGATCGAGGCGAGCGAGCGCCCGGCGCGCGACCCGCTGATCGCTGCCGGCTCCTACGTCACCGATCCGTCCGTCGGGTCGATCCTCGAGACGGCCGCCGCGAACGCCGGCACCGGCAGCGAGGTCGTCGTGCTGTTCGACGTGATCGGCGCGGCGTACGACGCGAAGGTGACTGCCGGGTTCGTCGTCGACGGCACGACGACGTTCTGGGACTTCGCGACCGCGATCGTCGAGGCGGCCGGAGGCACCCTCGCGAAGCTCTCGAACACCGAGGCGTTCCTCTACAAGGCGCGCTCCGAGCGCGTCTTCGCGTCGTGGGGCTACTACCTCGCCGACCCGCTCGTGATCGGCGACGGCAGCGTCGCAGCGGAGCCGTACGACCTGCCGCGCAGCTTCGAGCTCGTCGTCGACGACTCGGACATCGTCAACGACGCGACCGTGTCGCGCGAATGGAACACCCCCGACGCCTCAGCGTCCGCGGCGAGCTCGACGAGCATCGCGACGCACGGTCGGCGCAGCCTCGAGCGGAAGGGGCCGTTCACCGACGCGGGCCTCGCGGAGATCGCGACGAGCCTCGTGTCGCGCTACGCCGCGCCGAGCGTCGGGCTGCGCGAGGTCGTGCTCGACCACGCCGAGTTCCTGCCGTACGACGCGCTCCTGCCGGCGATCTGGAGCGTCTACTTCTACACGGGCCTGGTCGAGGTGGTCTACCGGCCGCCGTACGACGCCGCGGCGCCGCGCAGCGTCTTCTACCTCGTCGACGGCCGCACCCTCGAGGGCGCGGCGGACGGATCGATCCGCGCGACGCTCCGGCTGGCCGTCGCGCACCGCGACGGCTACGCCCTGTTCGGAACCGACGCGTTCGGCGGCTACGGCGTTGGTCGCTATGCCTGACCCCGCGACGAGGACGACACACGCATGAGCTGGACGAACCCTGTAGACGGCGCGATGATCCCGGCCGAGAACGAGAAGATGCTGTTCCTCTCGCAGCTCACGCACCGGCACGGGTCGGCGTCGATCACCGCGATCGCGACGTACAACGCCGCGGCGTCCTACACCGAGAACGTCTGCCCGCTCCTGCTCGACCAGCCGACGATGGAGTCGGCCGACGGCGGCGACGCGCAGATCAGGATCGTCTCGCAGTTCAACCTGACCGCGCTCGGCGCCTGCACGAGCCTCACGTTCCGGCACTTCCTCGGGATCCAGATGGCGCCGAACAACTCGGGCGTGCTCGGCACGAACGTCGAGCTCAAGGCGCAGCCCGCGCTGACCGGCGGCACCCTCACGACCGGCGTGAAGACGTACGACTCGGGCTGGCTCTCCTGCGGCAGCGGCCTCGTGACGGACATCAGCGGCTACGGCGTGACGCTCGGCGCGCCCGTGCACCGCTTCGACGCCGTCGGCGGCAACCCGACGATCGCGCGGTGCGCGGTCGCGATCTTCGGTAGGATCACGTGACGGGAAGCGGCGAGCTCGCGGAGCTCCGCCAGAGCGTCCAGACGCTCGTCGCGCAGGTCGCGGCGACCGCCGCGATCGTCGAGCGGGTCGAGCGGACGCTCGGCCAGATGGAGTCGGCCCGCAGCGCAGCGCGCGGCGAGTCGACAGCGGCCCACGCGGCGATCGAGGAGCGGGTGAGCGGGATCGAGAAGAGCGTCGACGATCGCCTCGAGAAGCTCGAGCGCCTCGTCGCGCAGCTGATCGATGACCAGGCGGCGCGCGACAAGCGCCTCGGCCGGCTCGGGAAGATCGTGATCGGCGCCGCGACGGTCTTCGGGATCGTCGTCGGCGCCGTCTTCACGATCGTGGATCACCTCCGACCCTAGAGAGAGGGACACGATGGGACCGACTCAGACGTACGGGCTGACCAGCCCGGCGCAGATCGGCGCGGGCGTCCGCGACCTCCAGGTCGCGCTGCAGACGAACCCGTTCGGGAACTTCTACACCGGCGAGCGCGACGGCGAGTTCGGGCCGCTCACCGCGCAGGCGTGCAAGCGCGCGAAGTGGCTGCTCGGCTACCCGCAGAGCAAGGTCGTCCCGACCGGCGGCAAGACGCTCTACGCCTACCTCCGCGAGACCGAGCAGCTGCCGCTCTCCTACCAGGCCAAGCGGAAGTACCGGCTCTGGAAGGAGCGGAACCAGTCGACGCTCCGCACGCGCGCGCTCGCCGAGGCGAAGCGGCACGTCGGCGTCAAGGAGTCGCCGCCCGGCTCCAACCAGGTCGCGTTCTCCGCCTGGTACGGCTTCGTCGGGCCGTGGTGCGCGATGTTCGTCACCTTCTGCTACGTCGCCGCGGGCAGCAAGGGGTTCCGGCGCGGCGCGCTCTGGGCGTACTGCCCCTACCTGCTCGCCGCCGCGTACGCCGGCGAGAACGGCGCGAGCATCACCCGCGACCCCGAGCCTGGCGACGTCGTCCTCTACCTGAACTCGGCCGGCGTCGCGTTCCACGTCGGCCTCTTCGACCGCTGGCTCGACCGCGACGCTGGTCGCTTCCAGAGCGTCGAGGGCAACACGAGCTCGTCGTCCGACTCGGACGGCGGCGCCGTCGAGATCCGCGAGCGCAGCACCTCAGCGATGCGGTGCGTGTTCGTGCGGATGAGCATCTAACCCTCGGAGGGAGGTGACCCACCATGAAGACCCCGGACATCACGCCCGCGCAGGTCGTCGCCGCGCTCGGCTCGCTGCTGAGCGTGCTCGTCTCGTTCGGCGTCGATCTGACGCAGGAGCAGCGCGACTCGCTGCTCGACCTGACCGGCATCGTCGCCGCGTTCATCCTCGGCAGCGACGCGCTGATCCGCTTCGGCCGCAGCCGCGCGCTGAAGGCGTCGGAGTGACCGACCTCGAAGCAGAAGTCGCCAAGCGCGTCGCCCAGGCCGGCCACCTCGAGGCCAAGCTCTGGGCGGCGCGCGCCGACTGCGCCCGAGCTCGCCGCCACCGCGGCGAGCTCGTCGG
>ERZ869921.689-NODE-689-length-17432-cov-11.637107_pt1 | contig 17432 bp, 22 predicted proteins | sample MGYA00579310_ERZ869921 | MGnify/ENA primary metagenome ERZ869921 (study PRJEB32216, sample SAMN09231816) | wastewater metagenome | place: USA: Maryland | collected 2016-06-21 | study: EMG produced TPA metagenomics assembly of the PRJNA472060 data set (Reclaimed...
AGGGGTTCCTGCGCATCGAGGTCTACGCCCTGACCGGTGACGCCGCGGTCCCCCGGGGTGCCAAGGGTCGGAGCGGTCGTCAGGGGTCTGGTTGACAGGGTCGGTGTAGCGCCTCACGATGCCTGCATGACCCATCCTTTCGAGCAGATCCCACGTGTGGACATGAGCAACTTTCGGCAGGAAGGCGAGCCCGCCAAGGGACCGCGGGTGTACTTCATCTCGGGTCGCCTCGACCTCACCGAGGACGAGTTCGTCGAGCACTACGTCCCCTGGATCACCGCAGCGCTCGGCGTGCCGGGGGCGGGGTTCGTGGTGGGCGACGCGCGCGGCGCCGACAGCATGGCCCAAGCGATGCTGCAACTTCACCCGCACCGCGTGCGGGTCTACCATATGTTCGAGACGCCGAGGAACAACCTCGGGCCGTTCACGTGCGTGGGCGGATTCACGAGCGACGCGGAGCGTGACACTGCGATGACCGCGTGCTCGGACGAGGACATCGCCTGGGTGCGTCCCGGTCGGGAGAAGAGCGGCACGGCGCAGAACCTACGACGGCGCGAACGCCGAACGGGCGGTCAGTCCGGGGCTTGACGTACGCTTTCTTGGCTCGCACGGTGGTCAGTACGACGGTGCTCTCCCCCGAGGGTCGCCGTGCGCAGGCGTGCGATCCATCCACATGCTCCAACCTCCCCTCCGAATCGAGACGATCACCACCGGTGCCAAGGGCCGTGCCTTCCAGGGGCTCGTGCTCGCGCTCGCGGTCGCTGACAAGTTGTGGGCCCGTGGGTCCACCGGGGAAGCCGTCCGCCCGGTGATGGCGGTGATCGCCGCGTCGGATCAGGAGCACCGGACGCTGATCGAGAACCTCCGCGCCGGCTTCCCCGCGGTCTTGTCCGGAGCCAACCTGCCGGCCAGCACCGGGGTCGCGTGCCAGTTCCTGAAGTCGGCCGACTACCTGTGGTCCCCGCCTCAGCCGCTCGCGGGCGAGGACGCGACGGTGACCCACGTGTACCTGAACGACCTGTTCGCGTTCGTCCCCCCGGCGATTGACGAGCAGCGAGTGCGCTTCGTGGTGATGCCCGCCGAGGACGAGATCGAGGCCGTGCTCAAGCGGCATCCGGCAGCGGACATCGCCGACGCGCTCGAGCACGCGAAGCTGCTCGGGCACTCCCCGCGCGACCTCCTGCACATGGGGCTCTCGCCCCGTCTGTGCGGAGTCGCCGCGATCTGGGCGAGCCACCTGCATCGGCGCACGATCTGGGCGATCCCGCACAAGCTGGCGTTCCGGGTGCAGCTCTTCCTTGCGTGCCTGAAGTTGGGGGTCGCGAGCATGGGCGCGCGGGACATTCACCACCCGTCGTCCTACATGAATCAGCGCCAGTGGTGGGAGGGTGGAGGGGCCGAGTTCGGGTCGTACGTCGCGCCGAAGGTGCGAATGCACACGGGCGTGGCGACCAGCGCGTCGGGCGAGGCGCTGGAAGAGGTGTTCGCGCGCGAGGTGGGGCTGTTCGATCAGATGAAGCGGGGGAAGACCCCGGCGGGAAAGGCGGCGTGATGGGCAGCATTGAGAAAGCAGCGACGGCTCTGGGCGGCCTATCGCCGGGCGGACTGCTCACGAAGGAGCAGGGCGCGGCGTTCGCGAGCCTGACCGTTGCGGATGCGAGCGCCGCGTTGCGACGCACCTTCAAGGTCGCATGGATGCCAGTAAGCGTGGACCAGATCGCCGCCTTCAGGTCGAAGGCCACCGATCGGGCCCGCCGTGTGTCCGTTCTCGCTCAGATCGCGCAGATGCGCCGCAACAAGGTCGACCGCTATTTGACGACCGGGCGCGGGAGCAAGACAGTGGCCAAGCGCATCGAACAGGTGTTGGTCACCTACGGTGTCACCAAGGCTGACTTGGTACCTGGAAAGGCGGCGTGATGGACCAGTCCGGCGCCGTTCCCCGTCCCATCCAGACGGACCTCTGGAAGCTCCTGGACCTCCTGCTCCTCACCGAGGAAGAGCGCGGCATGCACGGCGCCATGGTCCGCGAGTGGATCTTCGAGAGGGTCGACCGGTCCATCTCGAAGGAGGAGATCGCGCAGTACGTGGAGCACGCGCTCGACGCGCAACTTCGGGCCGCCCTGAAGCGAGATGGCCTGTCCATGGAGCAGTGGGAGTTGAAGTGGGAAGCGGACAATCCGGACCGCGCGTGGGAGGACGCCGTCAAGGACGATGACGACGGCGAGAGAGCCTTTCTGCTCGGCCAAGTGACGGAGCTTGTCGACCTCATGCGGGAGGAGCACCGCTTCGAGCAGGAGCTTCGCCGTCGCACAAAGAAGAGGAATACACCTTGAGCCGCTTGGGGAACATTTTTATCGCGGGCTACTACCCCTGTCCGGTCAAGGTGGTCCGGTCGATCGGGGCGCTGCTCCGGTACGACACGGGCAAGCTCGGCCGGATCTCGGTGGTCGACCCGTGCGCCGCGGACGGTGAGGCTGTGGTGGAGCTCGCCGCCGCGATCGACCGGACCACGGTCCGCCGGTCCACCGCGAACATCTACGCCTGCGAGATGGAGGCCGGGCGCGCCACGTCCCTCGCGCGCCGACTGCGCCGCGATCGTCGGCCCGAGCGCGGGCGGGCGGTTCACTCCGACGCGTTCCGGCTCCGGTGGGAGGGGGGCCGCCGGCACGACCAGCAACCGCTCCGCGCGGGCGTCCTCTGGCTGAACCCGATCTACGACACCGACCCGATGTACGGCCGGACCGAGGAGCGGTGGCTCTGGCACTTCCTGTCCCTGATCCATCCGGAGGGTGGGGTGCTCGTGTTCGTGATTCCGACCAGCGCGATCAGCGCGAGCGCCGAGACGATCGCGAAGCACTTCACCGGCGTCACCACGTTCCGGTTCCCCGATCCGCACTACGACCGCTTCAAGCAGGTCGTGATCCTGGCGAAGCGCCGGGAGGCGACCCACCGCCCCGACCCGCGCGTGGTGGCCGAGCTGCTCGCCTACGCGGCCGACCCCGCCCAGATCCGGGTGCTCCCGGTCGAGGGGGCCGCGCCGCTCTTCATGGTGCCGACCCTGGACGACAACGAGCGGATCGCATCGATCGTGCAGTGGGAGGTGCGCCCGCTCGACGCCGACGCGATCGGCGCGGCGTTCCGGCCCTGGCGGTTCGGCGAGAAGGCCGACCGGCCGGTGCCCGGCGTGCTGCCGGAGAACGGCGTCGGGGGCTACACGACCGAGACGTTCACCGTGGCCCTGCCGCTCCGCGCCGGGTACGTGGCGCCCGCGCTCGCGGTCGGGGTGTTCGATGGGGTGCGGATCACGCCGGACGACCGGGCCAGCGGGCTGCCTCCCGTGTTCGCGAAGGCGACCTTCGTGCGCGACTGGACCGACGTGCCGGGGGGGCGTCGCACGAACGAGGAGGGCGAGACGATCTCGATCCTGCAAGTCCAGCAGCCGCGCCTGATCATGACCGCGCTGGACCTGCGGACCGGGAAGTACGTCCAGATCCCCGCGTCGCTCGAGCGCCGGTCCACCACGGATCTGCGCGAGATGACCGCGGCCGACTTCCTCGCCGCGTACCAGGGCGGGCTCCTCGCCACCCTGCGGCAGAAGTGCACGCCGATCTACGACCCGGCCAACGACAACGACCGGCAGCCCGAGTGGCGGATCGCGCGGCCCCTCTGGCGCGCGCAGGCGATCACCGCCACCGCGGCGCTTCGGTCGATCGAGCAGAACGGGGCAAGCCTGATCGAAGGGGAGACAGGCACCGGCAAGAGCTCGATGGGGGTGGCGATCGCGAGCACGATGATGTGCAAGCGCACGTTCGGCCGCGTGCGGCAGGGGGTGCGTCGCGCGCTGATCGTGTGCCCACCGCACCTGCTCGCCGAGTGGATGGACGAGATCGCGGTGCTCCGCCCCGACGCGCGCGCGACCGTGATCCACGACATCCCGGACGCGATCGCCTTCGCGACCGGCAAGGACGACCAGACGGTGTTTGGGCTGCTCGCCGAGACGACCGGCAAGCTCACGCACGGGTGGGCCGGTCTCGGCGACCCGGACGCTCAGCCGGTGCACGTGGAGCCCGGCGAGGACCCCGACGCGGAGGAGACCCCCGCGCGCCGCCGGGGTCGGGCGCAGGAGCCCCTGTTCGCTCCCGCGGTGGGCCCCGAGACCCACGCCCACCGCGCGACGTTCCTGACCCCGAAGCGGCACGCCCTGGCATGCCCCACGTGCGGGGCGGCGGTGACCGGCAAGCACAAGGATCTGGCGGCGAAGCGGGTGCGCTGCACCGCGCAGGACCAGTCGGTGCACTCGGCGCACGCCCTGCTGATCGAGCAGATGGCCCGCACGATCGCGCCCGTCTTCCCGAACGACGAGCCGGTGGTCGAGCGGCTGCGCGGGCGCGTGATCCGCCAGATGCTTGTGCGCTGGCAGAAGCTCGGCGAAGACCCCGTGGTCGAGCAGGAGCGCCGGTGGCGACGCGTGCAGGGCGGTGGGTTCCGCGCCTTCGCGCGCGCCGCGGTGCTCGCCACCGCGAACGGGGACGTGACGGCCACCAGCGCCGCCACGCTGGTCAAGATCCTCGGCGCCGCCGATGACTTCGACACGACCGTTTGGGCGGTGCGCCTCCTGCTCGCGCGGGCGAGCGCGGCCCAAGACGAGACCCTCGCGACCGCGCTCCGGCACGTCGCGGGGTACCTGCCCGCGCTCGCGCGCGACCTCCCGACCGGACTCGCCCTGGTCGCCGAGATGCGTGCGCAGGACCCGAACGCCGCTGGTCGACGGCACCACTGGACCAACGTCGAAGACGTCGTGCGCAAGACCCACGGCGAGCGGGTGAACAGCTACCAATCGGACTTCGCGCACAACGGCGAGCCGATCCTGTACGGCCACCCGCAGGGGTCCAGCGCGCTCGCGTTCGCGGCCTTCGAGGCGCTGCGCCACGGCGTCCCGGTCGAGGAGGGCGACCCGTGCGGCGAGGCGTTGTACGCCGCGATCCCCCGCCCTCGCCGAGTGCCGATCGCCGAGTACCTGGCGAAGAAGCACGGGCACCGGATCGACCTCGTGATCGTGGATGAAATCCACGAGGCCAGCTCGCTGGACAGCGCGCAGACGCAGGCGATGGAGCAGTTCCGCGGCCGTCCGATGCTGGGCCTGACCGGCACGATCTCGAACGGGTACGCCGCTTCGCTGTTCGCGATCTTGCACACGTTCTCGCCAGCCTTCCGGCTCGAGTTCAAGCGCGACGACATCGCGCTCTTCCGCGAGCGGTACGGCTACCAGAAGCGGATCCTTCAGGATCTCGACCGCGAGACGAAGCGGCCGGTGGCGTTCGGGGCCGTGTCGAGCCGGGTGATCCGGTCGGCGAAGGCTGCCGGGGATTCGCCCGGGGCGCTCCCGAGCTTCCTGCTCCGGCACTTCCTCCCGCTCGCGGTGCCGATCCACCTGAAGGATCTCGAATGCGAGATCCCGCCGTGCGAGGAGCGCGTGGAGTACCTCGACCCGGGCCCCGATCTCGGTCCGGCAGTCCGACGGTTCGTCGACACGCTGGTCGATCAGATCGCGCAGGACCGCTTCACCCCGATGCAAGGGAAGCTGTTCGGCCAGATGTCCGAGGCGTGGAGCGCGGCGGATCGCGCGACGCTCGGGATCGGCAACAGCGAGGACGGGGTCTACCGCGCCTGCTACCCCGAGAGCGTCGGCGGCGCCGAGGTGGTGCAGCTCAAGATGCAGCCCGCCGAGGTGCTCCTCCCGAAGGAGCAGCGGATGGTGGAGATCGTCCGGGAGGAGCTTGCGGAGGGGCGCAACGTGCTGATCTGCGCGTGGCACGCCAAGTGCGGGCTCTACGAGCGGCTGGCGAAGATCCTGAAGGACCACGTCGGGATCGACGCCCCGATCCTCGACTGCGACAAGGTCCCGGCGCGCGGGCGCAAGGCGTGGTTGAAGAGCAAGGTCGTCGACAAGGGGGCGCGCGCGATGATCGTGACGTCGGCCTCGATCGAGACGGGGTTCAACGCGCTCGTGCACTTCAACACCCTGCTCTGGTACCAGCCCCCCGGCTGCGCGCCTCGGGTGGCGCGGCAGACGCGCGGGCGCGTGCGACGACCGGGACAGAAGAAGCCGCAGCGGTTCATCTGGCTCGTCTACAAGAACACGCCGCAGGTCTACCTGTACCAACTCCTGCAACTGAAGATCGCGGAGAGCCTGGCGGTGGACGGCGACGACCCGACCGCGGCGCTCCGGAACGCGGGGATCGAGCCGATCAACGGGGTGAGCGGGATGGACCTCGGGCGCGCGCTCTATGCGCAGGTGCAGCAAGAGCGAGGGCTCGCGGCGTGATGTGGAGAGGGGTGCACGATGCGCCCCTCCTGACCGGGAGAAAGAGCCAATGGCGACGAAGATGACCGTGAGGAAGAAGAAGGCGCTGAAGGCGAAGACGACCCGCGCGATCGACGTTCAGGTGCGGGACGTGTTCGACGTCGAGCACTCCAGAGACGTTGAGCACCCCAGAGTGGTGCTCGAGATCGTGGAGGATCGCGCCCGGGTGATCCACGCCGAGACTGGGCGGATCTCGGTGATCTTGGTCGCCATCCTTCAGAAGGAGTACATCCGGTTGGGGGAGAACGACTCGAACGCTGTGATCCGCAGCGTCGTGAAGCGCTACCCGGAGCGCGCGCTCATGTACGGTCTGGCGGAGGAGCCCGAGGAGCGCGCGTGAGCAGCCCCCCGCACCGCCTCTCCCCGGCCGACCTCCGCGCGTGCGCCGTGTTGGTCGAGCGCGTGGCCGCCACCAAGCCCGAAGGCGACGTTGGCCGGGCGAGGTGGGAGGGCGTGCTCGCGCGCCTGCGCGCCGAGGAGCAGGGGCGTGCGGTGGGGATCGGCAGGCACCTCGCGACGACCCTGCTTGACGTCGCGAGCAAGAGCCCCGCGCACGCGGAGCAGAGCATCCGAGGCCTCGCCGCCGTGCTCGGGCAGGTGGGCGATCAGGAAGCCGCGGACATGCTCGACCGGACCGCCAGCACGGTCCGCACCGCCAAGAGCGAGGCCTTCGCGCACATGGCCGACCTCGCCCGTCCCGAGCCCGGGGGCGATGGCGGCGACGGCGCCGAGCGTCGGCTGATCGACCCGCGCGCGGTGGCCTGGCACGAGCCAGGATCGCTCACCGGCCCGGTGATCCTCGAGGGAGCGCTGAAGACGCAGATCGACCGGGTGGTGCGCGAGCTTCGCGCCGCGCCGCGCTTCCTCGCGCACGGGATCGAAGCGCCGACGCGGCTCCTGTTCGTCGGCCCTCCCGGGTGCGGCAAGAGCCTGTTCGCCCGGTGGATCGCGCAGACGCTCGACCAGCCGATCGCGGTCGTGCAGATCGACGGGGTGATGAACCCGCTGGTCGGCGCGAGCGACAAGACGGTCCGCTACCTGTTCGACCTGATGGCGCGCGTGCCGAGCGCGATCCTGTTCATCGACGAGATCGACGGGATCTTCGCGCGCCGCGACGACCCGGGCGGTGGGGTCACCGGCGACATCGCGCGCCGGCTCACCTCGGTGCTGCTTCAGCGGCTCGACGCGCTCGGGCGCGAACGGATCGTGATCGCCGCGACCAACTTCCCCGACCAGATCGACCCCTCCCTCGCGCGCCGGCTCCCGGTCCGGGTGGAGTTCGGCTACCCCGAGGTGGCCGCAAGGACCGCGATGCTCGGAGCGTGGTGGGCCAAGATCGAGAGCGACGACCTCGCCCGGGCGAAGCTGATCGCGGAGGGGGAAGGACGCAGCGCGGACCACCTGCGGTCGGTGGCGATGGCCGCCGCGCGGCTCGCCCTGTGCGAGGAACGGGGAGGCGACGGGGAGGCGGCGCCGCCGCGGGTGACCGTGGCCCACGTGGTGCAGGCGTTGATCGAGACCCCTGCGCCGGGGGAGCTCCGCGGGGCGGTCAAGGTGCCCGTGGGCGAGATGAATTGATAGGGTCCTATCCGGGTGGATAGGGCGATGGAGACCGAGATGTTGATCGTGTGCAGAGACGGCTGTTACTCGGATACCGAAGGCGGCCGACGACCGCTACCAGGACAAGCGACAATCCGACGACTTCCGGAGCAAGGCGCGTGACTTGCGTGAGGCGCTGTTCCTCCGTGAACAACGGGACCGGATCGCTGCCGACCTCGCCGACATGGAGCGGATCGGGGCGATGACGGTCGAGCCCGACGTCGCTCCGCCGAGTTAGTGGATCCGGATCGGGAGGGTGGTCCCATCCGACGGGAAGGACATCGGCTTGTCCCCGGGGAACAGGCACACGACCAGCCCGGCGTAGAGCCCCTTCTTGTTCGTGTCGCCGGCCACCCAGGTGAACCTCACCTTGCCGAGCGGTCGGGAGACGAAGCTGCCGGTCACCACCACCTCGGTGCCGTCCGTGTGCGTCATGGTCAAGGTGACCGACGCCGCAGCGGTCAGATCCACCGGGTCGATCGAGCCCACCCGGGTGAGCTGGATGTCGAGGACCGGGAGCAGATCCCCCGCGCGAAGCTCGAACAGGGCGGTGACGGTCGAGGTGCAGCTCACGAGGCGAGGGTGGCGTACCTCTCACCGCCGCCGCGCCCGCCACCGGCGAGGCCGGTACCGCCACCGCCTCTTGATCGCCCTGTCCCCCGCGCCCATCGCCGCGCGCATCGTCATCCGATCACCCGGATCCCCCGCGCCCGTTCGGTCAGGACGCGCACCGTGCGCGCCCGTTCGGTCAAGAGCCGCACCCCAAAGAAGCCCCCGGTCGGGGGGACGCCCGTCGTCACGACCGGCGCGATCGCGCCCCCGCTCACGAGCAGCGGCACGACCAACACCTGCGTGTCCGAGTCCAGGATCGCGGTCGGGGTGAACCGCTGCCCGCTCACGAGCAGCCCGGCCGTGAGCCTCATGTCCGCCCGGGGCGTGTACCGGATCCCGCTCGACAGCAGGCCTGCGGCCACGCCGAGGTCGGTGCGCGGCGTTCGCACCACCGCGGTCGACCCGAGGTGGCCCACGAACAGCGCGGTGCCCATGAACGGCTCGTGCACGGCGCCGCTCGCGAGCAGCGGGGTTGCGAGGAAGAGGTGCAGGGCCCCCGCGTACAGCACCCCCGTGCTCGCGATCACCGGCGGGGTGGGCGCGAAGTCGATCCGCGGCGTGTGGAGCGCGGCGCTCGACGCGATCGCCGGGGCCACCAGCGTCATGCCGAGCGTGGGTGGGTACAGCGCCCCACTGGAGATCGCGCTCACCCCGAGAGAGACGTCGGCCCGCGGCGTGTGGAGCGCGGCGCTCGACGCGATCGCGGGCACCGTCAGGGTGGTCGCGGGCGGGGCGACGTCCAGCGCGAACCCGGTCCCGGGCGCCTTGAACGTGATGACGAACGAGCCCACGGCTCAGCTCGTCCCTTCGTCCGAGCGCCCCACCTTGGTCGACGACTGCCGCGCGTGCGCGAACTTCGTCTCGGTGTCGTCGAAGTACCGGAGCGTGTACGCCCCGTTCGTGTCGGTCGTCGCGCTCGCGACCCGCGGCGCGAGCGGGTCGGCGCTCGGCGCGGTGTGCAGGTGGATCTCGACGCCGTTCTTGGGGCTGTCGAGCCCGACCGCCGTCTCGCTCGCGTCGAAGTAGATCGACGACAGCGTCAGGAACAGGCCGACCGCCGACCACGTGTCGGTCGTGCAGTCGAACCGATGCTGCCGCGACGTCTTCACCCCGAACCGCCGAGCGTCCGGGTCACCGCTGTTCCGCGCGTAGTACGAGGACGCGTCGAACGTCGCGCCGTAGGTCGACGACGTCCCGCCGCCCGTGTTGACGAACCCGCCCCCGATCGTCTGCCAGCCGTCACCGAGCCCTTCGCCTGCCTGCCGGTCCGCCTGGATCTGCCAGGCCCACGCGCTCGAATAGGCGCCGACCACCACCCGGTAGCCCACCGCCACCGCGGCCCACACCGTCTCGGCGAAGTCCGGCGCCGTGGCCGCGATCGTGGTGACCGGGGAGCTCGTGTTGAGCGTCGTGCTCGACAGGGCGTAGTACAGGGTCCGCGTGTTCGCCCCCTCGCCCGCCGAGGGCACGCCGCACGTGTAGTTGAGGTACGCGATCGCCGACATGTTCGCCATCTTCGGCGTGGCTGCGGTGGCGTACACCTTGACCGTGATCTGGTTCTTGCCGCGCGCGAAGGACAGTCCCGACCCTTGCAGACCCCCCGAGTCGAACCGCTGCATGAGCGACTGCCCCCCGACCGGCGTGGTGGCGAAGGTCGTCCCCATCTGGTGGGTGTAGGACCGCGCCGTCTGCGACCCGATCTGCACGGTGAGCCCCGAGTAGCTGCCGGCCGAGTGGTTCGCGAACGCCACCTGCGCACCGCTCTGCTTCAGCGTGACCGTCGCGGGGTCTTCGATGTAGACCGCGGCCGCCAGGAGGTTCGCGTCGCCGCTCGAGCTGCCCCCGTACCCGCACTCGCTCCCCAGCGGGATCCGGAGCGACCGGAGCACGGTCGTGCTCGACGCCGCGTACTCGTACTGCACGACCATGAGCACGTTGAACGTGTTGCAGCGGTTCGCCACGGTCGACCGCACCTTCAACGTGTGGGCGGTGCTTGGATCCAAGTCGTCTCTGGACCAGAGGAACACGTCGTCGCAACCGCTGTTCATGTTCTGCCGGTAGGTGGCCGACAGCACCTCGCTCTCGCTGTCGACGCTCATCCCCAACTGGAGATCCGTGGTCGCGGTCGGGGCCTCCTGAAACTGCATCACGAACGAGATCGCCCGCACCGTGACGCTCGACATGTCGTTCAGCAGCCCGCCCGATCCTGTGAGTTGCGGGAGGTTGTTCGACACCCCGGCCACCGCGGTGAGCGACGTCGCGAGGTTCGCCGCCTCGCCGTCGAGCGGGATGTACGCGACGCCCGCGAGCGTGGTCGCGCTCGCGTCGTCGTACTCGTACGTGATCTCGACGATCGCGCCGACGTTCACCGTCGCGCAGCCGCCGATCTGCACCCCGACCTGCATCGTCTGCGAGGTCCCGCTCCCGAAGTTCGTGTTGAAGTAGGTGACCAGCGCGGACGCATCCCGCACGAACCGATGCTGCTGGTGCTCGAACGTGCTGAACTGCGCGATCGCGCTCGAGACCACCGTGACGTCGCTGAAGGCCGCGCTCCCGAGCTTCGCCCCGATCAGGACCGAGCTCACGTACTTGCCGCTCGTGGTCTCGTCGTCCCGCATGATCACGGTGATCTCGACCGACTTGAACGTGCGGCTCGCGGTCTCGGGGATGTAGATGGTCTTGGACGCGAGGTCGCGCCGCGTTCCCGCAGCGACCGACCCTGTCTCAGACCCGAAGTAGACGGTGATCGTGCGGGATCGAGTGGCCATGGCTCCGGCTCAGGCTGGAAGGGGAAGGTCGCCCCCGCGAACGTCGCGCGCTCAGCCGGCGCCGGGAGGAAGCACGCCGCTCGTGCTGTCGATCATCGGGGCGCCGATCGACTGCGCCGGCATGGTCGCGAGCGCCGCCTGCATCTGCGCTCGCTCGTGCGGCGACATCGCCGCCACCTTGTCGCGCGCGATCGAGGCGTGCCGACGCGTGGTGAGCACCGCGTTCAGGGCGCGCATCTCGGCGCGCGTGGCCATCACCTCGGCGTCGAGGCGCTGGATCTCCAGCTCGATCTCGTCATCCGTCATGTCCTGCATCGGCTTGCTCATGGTCGTGCCCCTTCTACAGGCTGAAGATCCCGCTCGCGTTCCACACGAGGTTGATGTTGCCGCCGTTCGTCAGCAGCGGGAGCCCGGTCACCGTGTCGAACAGCGCGACGAGCGTGCTCGTGCTCTCGGTCCCCGAGTCCTTGAAGATCGCGAACTGCGTCACCGTGCTGCCGCTCGCGGGCGTGGTGAACACCACGTCGTCCGCGTCGGCCGCGCCGTTCGTCTTCGTCTTGTTCGCGAGGGCGGAGGAGGTGGCGACGCGCGCGCCGCCGCCGATGTCGTCGAGGTTGTCGTGGGCCGCGTCGTACGTGTACGCGCTGGTCAGGAGCACGACCTTGAAGGTCTGGGCGTCCCAGTCGAGATCGCCCCCGAGGAAGGCCTCTTTGCCCTTGGGATAGAGGATGTTCGCCACGGGGCAGGGGTGGCACGCCGAGCGTGGTCACTCGCGGGGCGGGGGCTTGGGCGGCGACTCGCCCAGCAAGTCCTTCGCGGTGAAGAGCGGCTTGATTCCGATCTCCACCGGCGGGACAGCATCGTCGTCGGGCTTGACCTTCTCGTTGATGCGGGCGACGTCCCGAGCGAGTTGCTCTCGCAGGGTGGCCATCTGGGCGAGCAACTCCTCGTCCGATAGGGTGCTCAAGGCCCCGCTCGACAGTGGCTTGTACCGCCCGCCGAGGAGGCCTTCGCTCACGGCCTCATGACCGCCGACCGCGCTCCCGCCCACGAGCAGACCGAGCAGCGCGGACCGGAGCCCCGCCGCCCAGTCCTTGCCGATCAGGAGCGCGTCGACCACGCCCGCGGTGAGGCCGAGCGCGATCGCGATCCAGGGGAGCGCGCGCTTCGGGATCGACGGGAGGCCGAGCTTCGCCAGGGCCTGGTCGAGCTTGTCGCTCTTGATCAGGCGCACGACCACCGCGATCACCATCGCGAGCAAGAGGAGCAATTCCGTCTGGTGTTCCATGCGACGATGGTGGCGCGTGCTCGACCACCCCACGCGCCACCCTCGCCACACCATGCCGATCGAACCTCCTGATCCGCTTCTCCCGCTCGACCTGCTCGCCACCGTGAACGACCCCGACACCAGTTGGGACGCCGACCACGTGATCGACTCGTCCGTCTCCCCCGCTCGCCACCTGTACCTGCACGTGGAGACGTCCACGGCCGGGTCGAAGTGGAAGCTCACGAGCGACCCGACCGGGTACGCGCACATCACCAAGGCCGACTTCGCGACCTTGATCGGCGCGCACGACCCGCAGCCCGACGGGACGTACACCGCCGACAACGGCACCCTGTACTCGCTGCATCTCACGCCCGGGACCAGCGCGGCGTGGGCCGTCGCCACCCGCCACGACAAGAGCGCGTGACCGCCCCTCGATGACGTTCGAAGGGCGCCTTTACTTGCTCGCGATCGTGGTGGTCGTGCTCGCTCACCACGCCGCAGGCGCGCGCCGCGCCCTTCGTCCCGCCGCGTTCCTCCTGACCTACGGCCTGCTCGCCGACCTCGCCCGCCGCGTGATCCGCGTGCGGGTGCTCGAGCCCGCCGCTGCCCTCTCCGACGCGCCGCTTGCGGGCATGGCCCGCGCGTGGGGCCACGCGAGCCAAGGGCTCTTCTTCGGGTGGGGCGCCGGCGTCTTCGCCCTGATCGTCGCCACGTTCACCGAGCCCCGCTCGTGGCCGATCGCGGTGGTCCTGTGGGCCGCCGCGTGGGGGAGCGCCGTGCTCGACTACCCCGCCCTCCGCGGCCTCGCGCTCGGGGTGTACTACCGAGACTTCACGATCGCTGTCCTGGTCCTCTCCGGCCTGTGCGTCGCGCGCTTCCTGATCCAGCGCGGTCGCCCTCGCCAGGAACACGCCGCTGCGCTCTGGATCCTCACGATCGAAGGGACTCTGCTCGCGGGGCCGTACCTCGCGCCCGAGCCCTTCAAGACGTGGTGGACCGCCCAGATCGCGTACGCGGCGATGTACGCCTTCCTGATCCCGATCCTCGCGTGGAGGATGCTGTGGAAGCGTCCGATCTCGCCGAACTGATCCGCCGCGTGGCGGAGCTCGAAGAGCTGGTCCGACTGCTCGTGGTCGTCGTGGCCGTCCTCGCCGCCGTGCTGGTCGTGGCCGGCGTGCTCGCGATCGCCTGGCTGCGGTCGCGGCACGCGGACGTGATGGTGGGGATCAAGAGCCTTTCCTCGGAGCACGAGGAGATGCGAGAGGAGATCCGAACGGTGGAGCTAGCCCGATCCGTTCGCTCTCGCGAGGACGCACTGGTTCACTGACTCCGAGCAGTCCAGCGTGTCGTCGTCGTCACCGCGCCGGATCCGGCGCTCGCCCGACTCGAATTCTGGGTCGTCGTCGGTCGAGGCGGGTGCCGGCGCGGCGCGCATGCCCCCGCCGGCCGGGCGAGGAGTGGTGCGCGCACGAAGGTCCGCGGCGAGACGCTCGACGTCCCTCACGAACGCCGCCGTGCTGAACGGCTCGGGCGAGGAGGGGCGGAAGCGCGGAAGCTCGATGCCGTGCGCCGGGGTGCTCATTGGATCTTCAGCTTTCCGGTCAAGAGGTGTCCGAGGGTGGTGTGGATCTCGCGGAACGAGAGCGAGAGCGCGTGCATCTCGGCGGTGTACTTCGCGTCGATCTCACCCACCCGCGCCTTGAGCTCTTCGAGCTCCGCCGCATCGGCGTGCTCGGGGAGGAGGGAGGTGCGCACCGACTCGACCGCGCTGTCCGTCTTGACCCGGTTGCTGATCAGGTCGAGGCGGCGCTTCACGAGCGCGTTCGTTCGGGCCTGCTCCGCCGATGCCTTTTCGAGCTTGGCCAGCCGCGAGCGCGTTGCGAACAGCTTCGCCAGCGCCGCGATCAATCCCGAGATGGCGGCAATCAGCGCGCCGAGGGCGACCAGGAATCCGGTCGTCGTCTGAAGCCACGCTTGGAGGGTCGCCACGTCGCAAGGAGTGGCACGAGAAGGGGGATGGTGTAGGCGGGAAGAGGGCGGGTCAGGCGTCGAACGTGACGGTCATCGGCGGATGGTCGACGCTGAAGGTCAGCGTCTTGGACCGGTCGGTCGGGTCGATCGGCAGCATCATCTGGCTCGCTGCCATTTGCTTCGCGCGGAGCTCCCGCGCGGCCCCTCGCTTCGCCGCCTCGCGCTCTTGGTACCGCCGCACCTTCGCTGCCAGCGCGAGCGGATCCGCTCGGTGCGGCTCGGACAGCCAGTGAGTGATCGTGTCGAGCGTGATGTCGGGAATGTACTTCACGAGCAGGGCGTAGAGCCGTGCGTCGTCCGGGCGGTGGTGCTCGTGGAGCGTCACGCCGTGCATCATCACCTCGGCGCCGCGCACCGCGACCGCGGCGCCCTCGGTCATGTGCACGACCTGGATGTGGCGCTGGGGCTCGACCCGGCGGTACGGGAGACCCCGCACGAACGCCCACGCGAGCAGGGCGGTGCGGTAGCGCTGGCCGGTCGGGTCGCCGACCGCGCTGCCAAGCTCGCGATGGATCGCACGGTGCAGCGTCCACAACTGCTGGAAGGCGTCGCCGTCGAGTCTGGGTTTCTCGGAGGGAGGGTGAGGTGTCGGGGGAGGGGTGTTCATGTCCCGAGCATGCGAGTCCTTCAGGGGACCGTCAATCGCCACGCTGACAAGAGACGGGCCAACCACCCCATGAGCTTCTCCCGCGCGCGCTTCTCGGTCGCCTCGACCTCTTGTCGGGACGCGCCCCCGAGCTCGCGCCCAACCTCTTCGAGCGAGGGGCGATCCCGGAGCCGGACGCCGATCCGTCGGGTCGCGACCAGAAGCTCGTCGTGGGTGAGATGCTCCGAGGGCCGGAACACCGCCCGGGCTCGCTCGAGATCCTGCGCCGCCGCTTCGATCTCCTCGGGGGTCACCCCGCTCGGCGCCCCGAGTCCCCGGGACTGCATCTGGTACACGGCCTCCTCGGGCGACTCCGCCAGCGCGAGCAACTCGGCCTGCGCCGCCGTCGGGGTGCGCTGCCACGCGAGCACCATCGCACGGAGCACCGTGCTCGCGCCCTGCTGTTCGATCGTGGGCGCCAGCACGGCGCGCATGTCCTCCGGGAGGGAGGCCCCGCGGAAAGGCTTCGAGAAGTCCATCATGATCCAAAGTAATCGCGCAGGAGCGCGACCTCAACCTCGTACGTGGTCGCCACGTCCGCGAGCTCGCGACGAGCGACCTCGTCCGGGGCGGACTGCTCGGAGAGCCTGCGGAAGCCGCGGGCGATCTCTTCCCACACCCCGACGCACCGCACGTCGGCCCGAACCGAGATGTCCAGCGCGAACCAGACCTGCGCGGTCGCGATGCACCGGTACCAGAAGGCCAGTTCGCGCCCGCGCCCCTCCGGGTCGGGGATCGGGACAAAGTTGGGGAGGAGTCCCACCGTGCCCACGAACACCGAGAGGCTCCCGTCGGGGACGAACGTCGCGATGAGCCTCAGCGTGGTCGCCGTCGCGTGCGCCTGCGTCGTGTTGTGCTGCTCGGCCGCGTCCGCCATCGCGGCGATGAAGTCCGCCAGGCGCGGCTGGCGGGCAGGAGCGGTCGCGCGGGGCGCGGGGATCGGGAGGGCGGGTCGGGGGCTGACGGTCGCGGTCGACATCCCGGCGATCATGCGCCTGCGGTGACCTTGTGTCAATGCACCGTCTGCTCGACCGCGAGGACAAGCTCCTCCGGACTCGGCGCGGTCGCCCCCATGGTCAGGTCGACCATCCCCGCACCGCCCGACCGTTGGACCGGCTCTGGCGAGCTTCTCGGCGATGCTCGCACGGAGGTCTCCCCGGACGCTCCCGAGCGAGATGGTCGCCGCGAACATGGGGATGGATCGGCGGGGGAGGACGAGCATCTCCTGTTTTCGGCCGGATTCGTCGTGCGTTATCGTTTTGATAACGCACGCCCATCTGGCCCCCTTGGCGGCCTCCCGCGCCAGACGCATGGTTTGCGGCGCGAAACTCAAGGGCAGGGCCTCGCAGAGACGCCGCAGGCTCACGCCGACGTCGCCGTCGGGGAGCTTCACCACGTCGAGCGCGTCGCCGTGGAAGTCGAACTTCTCGATCGCCGCCGTGACGGGCGGGGGGTCGTTCGCCGGGGCCTCCGGCGGGAGGGTGACCGCCTGCGGAGCGGTCGGGGTGGGGGGATGGGGCGGTTTCTTTCGAGCGATGTTTCTCACTGTTCTTCCTTCTGTTGTGCCCGCGGACCCTCCGCGAGCTTGGATCTAGCCATGGGCACCCCCACACCGACGGTCAACCGTCGCCTTGACCGACCTCCTCCTCCACCAGATTCCGGATCGCCCGGAGCGTCCCGGCATCGAGCGTCAGCCAGTGCCGCTCCAGCAAGGCGCCGGTGAGCCGATGCTCGTCGGTGATGCCGGGGCCATCGGCGGCGAGGGTGTACGTGGTCGGGGGTGGGGTGGGGCGGCGGGTGGGCATGGGGGCGTCTCCTTTGCGTGCCTGGAAACGGTACTACCGTATGAACCAAGCATCAACGAAAAAGTTGATGGTAGGATCATAGTAGGTATGCGGATTGCGCCACGCTTGATGCAGTCTTAGCCTCGCCTCCAACGCAAACGCCATGGCCGCACCGCGAAAGAACCCAGATTCGAAGTCGACGGAGCACGTGTCGGCCAAGCTCACTCCGCCCGAGAAGCACGCGCTCGAGCAGCTCCTCGCCCTCCGCGCCGCTGCCCTCGCGGACCGCGGCGAGCCGCCCGACGCGAGCTTCGCCGGCTGGCTTCGATGGACGATCCGCCAGCAGGCGAAGGCCGCGGGC
>ERZ869921.690-NODE-690-length-17413-cov-5.422745_pt1 | contig 17413 bp, 18 predicted proteins | sample MGYA00579310_ERZ869921 | MGnify/ENA primary metagenome ERZ869921 (study PRJEB32216, sample SAMN09231816) | wastewater metagenome | place: USA: Maryland | collected 2016-06-21 | study: EMG produced TPA metagenomics assembly of the PRJNA472060 data set (Reclaimed...
CTGCTCGGGGTTTTTTTCGATCCCCTGTAACAAATAGCGGTATTCCATCGAACGTTCGCCCCATTTCTCACGAGCAGTTTCCAACGTATCGACAAGATCCGCCCATTCTTCTTCCTTCCGTCCCGTCGCGGTTTTTGTGTGTAGTAACATCTCGGGTGGGGGGTTGAGAAATTCAGTTGTGGGATAGAGTTCTTGAATATCAATGTCCGCTTTTTCCGTCCATGTCCACCACGATTCGTCGGAATAATCACAGAGATCAAAGGCGGTGGCTCCGGACGAATATTTGCCCACGACTTGTCCGTTTTTCATATACCCCATCACAAACGGGGAACGCTGCCAGCCCTTGGACCACTTCCCGATGACCACACCATCATAGCAGATCCCGAGAGAATGTTCACCTGAACGTTCCTTCAGGGCTTGCACATACAAATGGGTCTGGTCGGACAATTCCATGCGCTGGATCCAATTCGGATCCACCGAGCCCATAGTTTTGTAGTCGAAAATCCCCAACACCCCATCGTCTTTTCGTCGCAGGATCTTGTCCAATCGCAATGGTTGGACGATCCGGGGGCTCAAATGCCACTGCCATGCTTGTTCGGCAGAAATGACATCGAAATGAGCTTTCCAATAAGGGCTGCGAAATTTTTCCCACCCCAACATGGCCCGACGGATTAGGGTCGTCTGCACTTTGCGAATATCTGACGGAAACACGACAGCTTTTTCTGTCAACATCCGCTGCCACTGTGCTTGGGTGGCTCCTTCAACAATCGCTAAAGAGATTTCGTGAAACAACGCACCACGAACTTTGGGCAAGGCCCCTAATCCAATGGTACCGGACTCGGCGGGAATAAAATCTTTAACTTGAATGCCCGTCGATCTAAATTCGTACTGTAAATAGCGTTTCATCTCACATTGTTTGCGAGTGACAATGGCACTACGTGATACTCTTTTTATTGACATTTAATTGATTCCATGGTATAATATCGCTTTACCTCCCTCTGGGCAGCGTCCTGCTGTCCTTCCTTTTCAGGAGCCACATGGCAGACAATATCACATTTCAAACGACGGTGGCAACCCCTCCGAGTGGAGCCATCATTGCGACCGATGATGTCGGTGGCGTACAATTTCAAAAAGTCAAGATCGACATCGGAGGCGATGGTGTTAGCACGATTCTGAATACGAGCAACCCGCTTCCGGTGGCGCAACAGGGGACAGTCACGGTCAGTGGCACGGTCACAGCGAATCTGAACACGGCCACCTACGCGGGCATGACCGCTCTGACAGCGGACTATGACTCTGGAGGCACCACACAGAATATGCCCCTTATGGGCGTTGCCCTGCCGGGTGCTGGTGGCGGTGTGGCCGGTGGTACGTTCACAAATCCCTTCCGCATTGACCCCACAGGCACGACCGCCCAACCAGTCAGTGACGGGGGTGGGTCACTCACCGTCGATGGCACGGTTGGGCTCACCGGCGCGGTCCCCGCAGGCACGAACAACATCGGGGACGTAGACATCGCCAGCATTGCGGCAGGCAATAATCTGATTGGGCAGGTCAAACTCAGCGATGGCACCACTGTGGCCACGGTGAGCAATTATACCAACTCCAAGCCCTTGAATGTTCGACTAAGCGATACTAATGGTGATTATGTCGCGGCAGGAGCCGGAACGCAGTATACAGAAGATGCGGCCGCTGCCGCCGATCCCGTTGGCAATGCGCTCATTCTCCGTCGCCGTGACACACTGAGTGCAGTAGAAGTCAGTGCGGATGGCGACAACATCGGAGCCAATGCGACGAGCAAAGGTGAATTGTATGTCAAGCACGCTGATGCGCTGCCGGTGACGGACAATTCAAGTTCGCTGACGGTGGACGATGGTGGTGGATCGCTCACGGTTGATGGAACTGTAGCGATTAGCGGTACTGTTGCGGTCACGGACAATGCTGGATCATTAACGGTAGATGCTCCGGTGGGCACGCCAGTGTTTGTGCGCCTCTCGGATGGCACCAGTGCGATTTCTGCCCTTCCAATTACCGACAACGCGGGGTCGTTGACCGTCGATGGTACCGTGGGCATTTCAGGCACCGTGGCGGTCACGGACAATGCAAGTTCACTCACGGTTGACGCCCCAGTGGCCACGCCGGTGTTTGTTCGTTTGTCCGATGGCGCAGCGGCAATTTCCGCCCTGCCCGTCACAGACAATGGTAGCACATTGTCGATTGATGATGGGGCAGGATCCATCACGGTGGATGGCTCAATTACTGCCGTCGGCGGTGTGGCCCACGATTCTCCCACCAGCGGCAACCCACTACAAGTCGCGGGGGAAGCACGCTCCACAGATCGCACCCAAGTGGCCGATGCGGATGTCGCTCGATTTATCACCACACTGTTGGGCAAGACGATTGTCCAACCCTTTGCGACTCCATCGTTGACATGGAATTATGCCGCCGCGAGCGGGGGTATCACCAACACAACTGGTGTGACGGCCAAAGCCGCTGCCGGGGCTGGTGTCCGCAACTATATCACCATGGCCCAAGTGATCAACGGCCATGCCTCGGTCGATACCGATGTGCAGATTAGGGATGGCGCGGCAGGCACTGTGCTGTGGCGTGGATTCGCCAAAGCGGGCGGTGGGGGCTGTGTGGCGAAATTTGATCCTCCCCTACGCGGCACGGCCAATACGTTAGTCGAAGTCGCCTGCGGCACAACTGGCACAGCCACGTATGTGAACCTTCAAGGCTATGTGAGCAGTGAATAATGGCTGGAACATATGTACAAAGCAGCACAGACTATACGGGCGGCAACACGGCTCCGGCATTAACGGGAGTCGTAGCCGGTAATGCCCTGATTTGTGTCAATTACGGGAGTGCTGGTGGCACAGATCCTTCTTCTGTATCATCAAGTCTTGACGGAGCTTTTACAAAAGTATTTAGCGGTAATGACGGCGGTTCGGGTCAAATGTCTGTATGGTGGAAAAATGGTGTTACATCAGGTTCTCACACTGTGACCGTTAATAACGGCGGTAACGCTATTACCACTATTCTATTGGAAGTCTCTGGTCTTTCCGCATTTGATACCAATTCATCAATCACTGGCGCTAGTGGCTTCTCGGCTACTGCTACCAGCAACGCTGTAACGCCCAGTGCCGCAGGCAATTATATTCTAGGCATCATCGCCAACAACAATTCAGATAATATCAACAGCATGACCACACCAACAGAGCGTGCAGACTTTTCGGCTGGACGTGGCTTGGCTGTCGGGGATCAGACGGCTCCATCCACATCAGGCATCACGGTATCAGGCTCATTATCTGGGGGTTCTGGTTTCTGGCTCGCCGCGTGCGTGAGCTTCACGGTGTCAGCAGGCGGATCGACTGTGCCTGTAATTATTACCTCTTATCGGAGACGACGACTGTAATGGCAACATGGTTAAAACAATCAACATCTGTTGAAATCGGTATGGGACCGTTTCTCGATGAAACGGATGGAAAGACGGCAGAGACGGCCCTGACCATTACCCAAGCTGATGTGCGACTGAAAAAGAATGCCGGGGCATGGGCACAGAAGAATGATTCCAACAGCGCCACTCATGAAGAGAATGGATGGTATGAGGTCTCGTTGAATACTACAGATACGAACACGTTGGGGATCCTTCTTGTGGCGATTCACGAATCAGGGGCGTTGCCAGTGTGGCGTGAATTCTTGGTCGTCCCAGCGAATGTCTATGATTCAATGATCTCTGGCACTGAGTGGTTGACCGTGGATCCGAACAAGGTGGAATTCTCCATCTCTGGCGCGACATTGACCGTGCTGAAGCCCGATGACGCCACAACGGCCTATACAAAGACTTTGACAACCGACGCGGCAGCAGATCCCGTCACAGGAGTAGCGTAATGAATATTCAGACTCAGAAGTTCACCCACAGTGATCGATTGGAACGGTGGCTCGGCACTGATGCGGTAGAGCAGGTATCCAAGAGCATGGCAGATTGGTATGGCCCGCCTATTGCCTTGCAAGGGGTTCCGGGAGCAGTGTTTGCCACAAAGGGTGGTGAATTCGTCGGGCACGTCGATGCCGGACAATTCGGTTCGGCATATGATCGTGCTGAAGATGCTGTTAGACGCGCGGCAAGAAATGGTCAACGTGTCTTGGCTGGATGGACGGCAAAGCAGTTGGTCACAGCCAATGCTGGATTTAGTTCGTTGTCGGACTTGATTGCTGAGGCCACGGCCGGGAAAAAGCGCGATATTATCTGGCAGAAGGTCGGTCCCACAGGCGTGGCGGCCGTGACATCGAGCCTCTGGCGTGTGGGTAACCAACCAGCCGCAGGCGCAGCAGGCAGTGCGGCACCCGGTGGACGTGCGCCGACGGGTGCTACAACAGGGGCCGTGTTTGGTCTTGATAACGTCTCAACGGACACTCGACATTTTGTCAGTGCTTCTGTTGTGTCGTCTGTAGCAGGTAATACCCTGTTGATGTATGATCGTATTTTTGATGTCGCCAAGACGATGAACTCGACGGCGACGGAAGCGGTAACGGGCGTTCCTTCGCGCTATCAGTCGAGCACTTCGACCAATGCCGATTATGCGGGTGGGAACTTTTTGTTTGTCGAAGTGGGTGGTACAGCGCTTGCCGCTACCGCACACAACTGGACCACATGTTTGTATCGTAATCAGGCAGGCACCGACAACCAGACCTTGCCGTCATTGACAGGTAACTCTAGCGCGATTGTGGATCGATTGGATCATCCTACTAATTCGTGGTTTGCCCCATTGGCCAGCGGCGACACTGGTGTGATGGACCTTGCCCAAATGCAGTGTTCAGCCCTCGTGGCCACAGGTGCCGTCAACTTTGTGATCGGCCACCCCTTGGCATGGCTTCCATGCCCTATCGCCAACCTTGCATGTCAAGTCGATGGCATCAACACGGCGTTCAATCTTGTCCGTGTCTTTGACGACGCAGCGATCTCGTTCTTGGAAATTAGCAAGCCCTCAACGACGGCCACGACGTATAACGGATTCGCTACCTTTATCCACGGCTAAGGAGGCGTAAATGCCTATTTTTACCACTACTGCATGGCGACCTATCACGGTCACCCAGTGGGCACCGACCACCACGGTCCATGATCCGAATCCTCCGTTGCCATTGGAAACGGCCTTTGCTGGCACGCCCGCAGGATTTCGATCACTCCGTGGTGTGCGTCGGATGGGGGCTGTGACTGGGGGTGGTGGGCCAGTGTTGGCCCGCGCTCACTTGTTGCCCTTGTTGGGAGTGGCCTAATGTCGTTACTCTTACTCTGGGCCGGGGGCGTCGTGGGCAACACAGCCCCCTCGTTGACGGTCACGGACCCCATTGTGGCGACAACCAGTGTCCCTGTAAGCATGGGGGCGTCGGTCACAGATGATGGGCTCCCCTCAGGGACTTTGACGAGCCTGTGGGCATTTGTGAGTGGCCCCGGGATTGTCACCTTCGTTGATGCCACAGACCCCAATACCAACGCGACATTCGATACTGCGGGCACGTATGTGGTGAATTTAGCGGCATCTGACACTGCGTTGTCTACGAATCAAAACGTCACAGTCATCGTGTCTGACCCGCCTGTGGGCGGAAATAATCGATGGACAAAATGGATTGCCATGCTATGGCACTAATGGAAAAAAGGCTCCCCGAGGGGAGCCTTTTTTTATCCTTCAATCTGCGCGTCGATCAGATGCAGTTGATCATCTTCCATCCAGCCATTCTGGACGATCAGTTCCGCTACTTCCGGCTGTTCATCGAGATAGCCGGAAATATCGGACAAACGATCTGACGGAATCCAGACATCGGCGACCCAGCGGGCGGTCATCGGGACGGACACTCGGACTTTCAGGGATTCGCTCATGAGACTCCTTTGGAATGAAATATTGTGCTGCCGGGCCCCCAATCCACTTGCAATCAATACACAGCTTAGGCATTTTCCTCCACATCCTGATACTGGTCATCGATCTTCGCAATGCCTTCCAGCACTTTAAAGAAGAACGACTTATTCTTGTAGAACTTCGTGTGGCCATCATTCGTGTCCACCCGGATCACAATCCCCTCACGGGGCATCGCCGGGTTGAACAATGATGGGGCCGATGGATCGCCCGTCTGCATCATGACCTGATCCCGGAGCATCTTTCGGAAATCATCGTCCATCTCCAAGGGCAGGACAACAGAACCGACGGTTGGGACCACGCGGAGCCCCAGATCCTTCGCTCGTCTCACCACTTGTGCGTGGCTCAGTTCTACAGCCTCGGCATCTTCGTTAAACTGAACCACACGGTATAGGACAAATTCACAATGACCGTCCGCAAGACCATAAGTCCACGTAATAGTGTCGCCATAAATTGCACGCTCCTTGACGAATTCTTTCGGGGTGGGGCCTGCGGGCATAATCGGGGTACCAGCCGCGACCGACCCGATGATTTCACCGTAAAGTACCTCGCCTTTCCGGATCCCCGCAAGACAATCCTTCGTCGCACCATACCGAAATGCGTCTGTCCCATAGAATGATGTGTCTCCTGTTCGATCTGTCAACACGACATTGCGCGAGCCATGTTCGATCCGATAGTCGGGCTTCCAGAACTGCCACCACTTTTTCGTCTGATCCTTGACCAATCCCACACGATGGGACGTGCCGTGGATCTTTTCCGTGAAGGTGAGCATGGGGTTCTTCAGATTGAGAATCTCTCGCTCGTAGTAGAACCACTGCTCGGTGTCCATGTGTTTGGGGAAACCGGGGAGTTCACCCTTGCATAGATTACGAAGGCTATTCGACGCACCAGATGCGTAGATTCGGGTGGTCCACTTCTCACACAACCGAACGCCGCCCCAATGGTCGAACATTGCGCCTTCATCCATGCTGTCCTTCCCGACCTGCGGAGGACCAAGACACGACAAGGGGAGCCAGAATCCATCGGACTTCTCCCCACGGAACGACTGGGCACGAACACGACGGTGGTGGTCGAAGAATCCCACTGGGCCATCGGTGGGCAAACCCAGTTTGCCCTTGGCACTCTTGTTGTACAAATGGTTGGCCAGACAAAAGTCATGGCTCAGGACACCATCCGTTGGAAAATAGACCCCTAGTTCGTCATCCAGATGGTTGAGCCCCACAACGACCGTGGTGCCACACACATCGGCCAACTGGAGCCGATCTGCATTCGGATGCGGTCGGGTCTTGATACGCGCGATGATAGCCTGATACATGACAAGAATCCTTTCAAAAAGAAGAGGCTTCCAACATTACTGCGGGAGCCTCGGGGATGTCAAGGGAAAATACTAACGGCAGGGCACAGCGCCCAGATTGATCGGCGTGTTACTGCCCGACCACAGGGCTTGCCCCTCGTATTGACCTGCGGGCAGTGTGGCTACTCGCGTGTAGGGACTGGCCGTGTCGTTGTTCCCATGGTTCGTCCATGCCGTCGCACCGACAAGTCGGCGTTGAAACCGCACCGATCCCGACACCGCATTCAGGGTCATCGTCACCGTACAGGTGGCGGGAACATTGGTGAGCGTCCCTGTGGGCACGGTCGGCGGGGGCGCACAGCCCTCATCAATCTGCCCATCTCCATTATCATCGATGCCGTTGCCGCAGATTTCAACAGGCGGGGGCGGCGGGGGCGGTGTTGCTCCAATGGTCCACCGTCTCACTTTTGGCGCTCCGCGATCCTCATAGAACGTGGCATACAGGATGCCATTGACAGAATCATACGCGGAACCACCTTGGACAAGACGAGAAATCGCTGAGAGTCCATCCAGCTTTGTGCGGCTAAATGGCTTAACATCCCATGGATTCTTCGTCTTCGCCGCAACACTCTTGAGGTCGTTGACATTGTACCACTCAATATAGGTCGTGTACCCATCTGAAGCGGCACCGTTAGGAGACCAGAAACCATGCGGTCCCTTGTTGTTGTTTGATAGATCATAACACCACACTTCCCCCGGGCCAGCAGCCGGATTGGCCGTCTTATGCATTGAGCGTGTTGTCGTAACCTCACCATAACATTCGCTCTTCCCTTGCGTCCACGGAATACCAAAGAGCGTGTCGTTTACAAAGAATCCCGCGCCCATAGATTCCGATCCGCTATAGCCGTCTGTGGTGGCCACACGATAATTACCCCACGTCTGGTGTTCATCGGGGTATTCGATCAATGAGGTTACGCTTGTATTATCAGCTTCTGTTGGGGTGAATGCCGCTGCGCCTGTCCCGTAGTTGGAACGCGAGATGATCGAAATCGCTCCCTGCCCAGCCATCACCGATCCGCCCAATGTTGCCTGAAGTGTTTGGGGAATCGGAGTCAGATAGCCTGCAACCTGTCCATTTCTCAATGCAGGTGTCGCTGTATTTGTCAACAGAAACGGACCTGACCACACGCCATTCGTGCGGAAGAACAACGTCTTGGTGACAGCTTTTCCAGCATCATACGAATAGTATCCTGTAACCAAACGTTGTCCGTTGGGGAGTTCAACAATCCCGCCAAACGTGTCCATGCCGGTGCCCGACACTGACGGGCCAAAGCACGGCTCCAATACCACACCCGTAAGCGAGATCCTCGCAAACTTATTGTTATTGAAGCACCCGTAGAAGAGTGACTGGCCGTCCTTTGCCAGCCCAAGTGTGCCCCCGTAGGTCAGATTCTCAAACGTCGTGCTCCCATCTGACAACGGCACACTAATGGGTGTGGTCTGTGTAAATGCCGGTACGGTCTGGGCGCTAGCCAGACCAGCCAACATGCCAAGAATAATACCAATCAATCCAGCATACAAAAGAATTTTCTTCATCAATTATCGTACCTGTAGTGTGGGGACTGCACCCTGTCCCATGATAAATGTGCATTGCTCGCCACCACAAATGGCAATTCCGATCATTCTAATTCGTCCCAAATCTCGACCCTCCTTCAATTGTTGCGTGTCGTTGTGCCGTGGGACCAGAGAATGCCTTGACCGTCTCCATTGAAATCGGCCCACCCACGGCATCCACCCCCACATCGTATCGGCCATCCATGAGCGGCCCATGCCCGTGGACATGGCCATGAAGGTGCTTCACGCCCGTCTCCATCCCGTGCCACGAATGAATAGGATAATGCATGAGCACCAGAGAGTCAAGCTCTTTATAGTGCTGCACGCTTTCAAACAGGCCCACGAAGGACGGAATGTGGTGATCGTGGTTCCCGAGAACGATGTGGATTTTCTCACAATTTAATCGATCGCGGAATTCTTTCACCTTGGCCTTGCCGCCGAAGGACCAATCGCCTAGATGCCACAACACATCATGACGTTGGACTCGGGCATTGATGATGTTGACGATATAATCGTCATGCTCGGCCTGAGACGAGAATGGACGGCACCCCGAAAGGTCCGTCCACCCACTGATTCCCTGCACGATGTTCTTATGCCCGTAATGTGTATCGGCAATAAACCATGTAGCCATTAATTTTTTCCGTTTCTATTACTCATCGACATCCATCCACGTAATAGGACGCGACAATAATTCATAATGTTCATCCACACAGGCAACGTTCATAACAGCGATTTCTCTCGATTGTCCGTCCGGGGTCCAACGATGAATTCCCCGCCCTTCGTGGATGTGGCCGCAAATCACATGCGTCAGTTGTGGCAATTCACCCATGATCACCCGGAGGGATTTGGCCCCCACGGACTTTCCGGTCCACGCCAGCTTGTCCAATAGGCCAAACGGAGGCGTATGAGAGACAATCCAATCAACGTCCTTCGGGATGGTTGAAAGAATGTCAAAAAGTTCAGGTTCTGACTTCTGCCACGCCCAACCCGGAAGTTCCGTGGACCATGGGGAAAACCAAATCTTTTTGCCCCCAATTCTCACAATCTCGTCGTGATAGATAGTGAGTTTGCGTCCTGCCCATTTGTCGGGAAAATCATGATTCCCAAAGGTCGGGAGCACCCGGCAATCGAGTTCGTTTTCTACTCGCTCCCGCCACGGTTCCCATTGTTTGACGATCCAGTCTTCCACATTATAATCCGGGCCGATGTCTCCAGCATGGAGTAACACATCAGCCCCTTGGAGGGCACTCACGGACGGAAGCCGTCCGTGCGTGTCACTAATGAGGGCGAATTTCATCTCAATCCTTTCCTTCCATCAAATGGCGCACAGTCAAGCTAATGACACTACCAATTATGGAGAATATCAGAACTGGCCACCATTGTAGTGGCCAGACTCCAAAAGTATACCACATAAAGGCCGTCCAATTAAGGGCACTGGCCAATATGAGGAAAATGATAGCGAGAAATACAGCCATTAGGCCACCCTCACATCATCGTACTTTTCCAGCGTCTCCATCATGATTTCCACGGGAGTCGCCTCGGGCGAGCGTGAGAGAATCGACTTCATGATCGACGGGCTGAACCCACTCACAAGGGCGGCTCCAGACTTGTGTTCCGTTACCGGGCTCTGCCCTGCGTGTGCGCTCACATTCCAGAACACGACCTGCGGGACAGCATATCCAGCCAGACGATACAGACGCTCGATGGTCTGCATGCCCGACAAATTGATGCAACCATCAAACTGCATGTCAGAGATGATCAGAATCGACTGAGGCATGTCCTCTGGGGCGACCTTTTCTCTGACCGCAAGGTCAAGCATAATCTGAAATGCCTTCGTCAGATCCGTGTTCATCCCCCACGGGGCCGAACGGACTTCCAGCATCTTTCCGCGCACCGTGCGATGGTTGGACAAGTCTACGAAGGTGGGAGATTCCGAGAACGTCACCACAAGATCCTTGAACGCACTCTTGTTCTTCTCGGCCAAGTAGACCCCCAGACCGATGGACACATCCATAGGCTGACCCGACATCGAACCCGAGACATCGCAAATGGGCAAGAAGCCCCGGCCACTGGTGATCCAATCGGGAAGGTTCTTCCACTGCGCTTCCAAGGTGGCGTCGGGGCCACGCTGGAACCGTGAGGCAAATTCGTGCGGATACAACACTGATGCGTTGATCTTCACATCACCCTTCAATGCCGCCTTGATGAAGGCATCATAGCGGGCGTGATCCCGCTTGGCGAATGCTCGACGGTAAATCATGGCCGCACGCGACGGGACCGACTTGTAGTCGATGGTGTCGAACATCTTCCGGCACATCCGCGATTCTACCACATCCGTGTGGGCCACGAGGGTCTTGCGCCAACCCCGAGGGCTGGTATCCGCCAATCGCTGCATCAAGCCAAACCAGTGGCCCTTGCGGGGTGCCCACTTGGCTGCAAGGCGATTGCCTTCGCCAATGGCATTGACCCACAGGGCGGCTGCGACGGGCTCCATTTCGCTCCCTTCCGTGGCCATGAGATCGTCCCACCGGCCGTACTTGCTCACAAGGGGCAAATTGACGGCCACCACATTCGGATAGCGTTCCGCGAGATCCTTCAGGATCACACGGAAGAGTCGGCGTTCGCCCTGACCATTGCGGGCATCACGGGCATAGAACAGTGCCCGAAGGGCATTCAGTGGATCATGATTGAAGGCCGCATTGAACGCACTGACAATCTTCGCGTCCGACCACTGGCGCATGGCACCCGAGGTAGCAAAAAAATCGAGCAGCGGATTACCGCTGCTCGTGTGGGTGGCCATCCCATTGGTCGTGGCCGTCATTCGCACTGGGGTCTTTGTGACTGCGCGTCGAAAACTCATGACTGATTTCCTTTCCGGTGCCCGGCACCGATTACTAGGGGGGAGTCGAACCCTTCCTGCTTAGTGTTTGGCAAGCAATGTTTATATGTGCTGTGAGAAATCAAAATCACTGGTAGCGTTTTGTTTGTTTTATCCATAAACAGTATACGTGCTGTGCGCTACCGAAGTTGTCTGGATGCATTTACTGGTTTGCGCCATAAGCAAAGGTATATGTGCTGTGAGCATCCAAAATTAAAAAAACTGGTTACGTTTTTTGCATAGTGCTCTACCGCTGAGCTACGAGGGCAAGCCCTCGACGGGATTCGAACCCGCGACCTCTCCGTTATCAATGGAAGCATTATACGTGCTGTGCGTAACCATTCTTAAACTCTACCACCACTCGGTGTAGGTGTCAACCAGAAAGTTGTTCACCTTCACGCGATCCACCGTGGGGGGTAATACGGAGGGGACGGTCTTGAGCTTCTCTTCAAGCTCATTCGCCATCTCCAACACTTCGGGCTCGGTGTAACGGCCCTGCCGGATGTCCCGACACAATTGACGACTTCCAGAAGCCATCAGTAAGGACATCTGGCCCGTCGTCAACACCTCGACACCTTGAATGCCAAGGCGAATCATGTGGGCGGCGAACTTGGTATCATACCCGAATTGTTCTTTCAACTCCGTCCGCTGTCCTCGGTCACGTTCCAGCTTGATTCTCTGGCCCTTCATGTACCCAAGGAATGCATCCCGACAACGGTCGCTCAGGACAGTGGCCCGAAGCCTAATTTGCATCTCTGGCCAACGGTCATCCCATAGCTGCCACATGGATGTCGGCGTCCAGAGCATCTGGAGCACCGTAGGATTGCCCTTGATCGCTAACCGGGTCCACTTGGCCAACTCATAAGTGACCTCATCATCTTGCCCTAGTTGCTCTATGGTGTCAAGACCCAACTTCTCGGCTTTCGTGGCAATTCCGATGCCCATGATGTCTTCATCAGACTCGGCATGGTCGAGCCCATAAAGATGGGATCCTGCCACTGAGCGAATGAGGGTGAACATGCTAATACGTCCTTTCAAATGTGGCGGAGAGTGAGGGCGTCGAACCCCCAGCCCCTTTCGGGGTGACAGTTTTCAAGACTGTGTGACCTAGCCACTGGTCCAACTCTCCTTATTGGTGGGGGCCGATGGATTCGAACCACCTCAGTCCGAAGACGACGGGTTTACAGCCCGTTGCGACTCTCCAACTTCGCCGGACCCCCCGGCTTGGCTGAGCAGATGCCTATCGCCGGTCGTCGCGAACTCGAACTACCTGCTCCGGCATGACGCACGCGTAAACGGCTCGTCTGCCACCGCTGTCGGGGACCTCATCACTAACATCGACAGCTTTCACCACAAGCCTTGTCCCCTTCGGCACTATTCCAGGGACAAAATCGGCTTGCGTGAGTGGCGCAGACGCCGGAGAGATATCTCGCTTCTCCTCACGAGTGCTCTCGTAACCGACAATTACCAACCTCGTATCTGCGGTTGTTTCGACAATGTCATTCGCGAGAGGGACTTGCGCGCCCTCGGCGTGCGCCGACGCGCGCTTAACTACTACTACAAGCGGAGCCGTCTCAAGAGAAACACCCTTCGCATAACCCAACAAGATCCACGCGGTCCGGTGCTCCAAGCCCAGAAACGGGCTCACCTCTCTGAGAGGGCTCGATGTAGACGACGAAGAGTGCTGCTGAGCGCTCGCGTCAGCCGCCAGCAGCAACGCGATCAGCATAACCAGTGCATGCACCACGGGATTGCGTCTTTTTGGGGCCAACATCGCTTGTCTTTTCTTGTGTAGGGCCAGCATTTTTAGAATGGTGGGGGAGGTGGGATTCGAACCCACAATGAAGTTGCCTTCGATTGATTTTAAGTCAATGTCCTGTGCCATTCGGATACTCCCCCATCGCCTTTTTTAACAAGTTTTTGAATATTCCACATAAATTTGGTAGGGCTGGAGAGGGTCGAACTCTCATGTGTCCATTACGGTTTCGACAGTTTAGAAGACTGAGCCGATACAGCCCCGTGCGCTCTCCGTTACACCATAGGAGGAATGGACACGGCAAGGAGGATTCGAACCTACCCTAATGATCAACTTAACGTCCCAGCGTTTGCCGTTTCTTGGAGCCGAAAAAGAGAATCGAACTCATGTCACCGGATTACAAGGCCGGGGTAATGCCACTATACGATTTCGGCGTTTATTTCGTTGTTGCTTACATTGTTTACAGGAACGATCCAAATTATCCCATGAAGTTCGGCATTTAATAAACTGATCTGGATTTTTATATTCTTTACAGTAACTACATCGCTTTTTGTTATCATGCCAACTAGTTCTTAACTGTTGACTTGTCTTTGTTTTATGGCAATCATAGCACAATATTTGGCACTTAGCCAATTCAGCTTTTCGGCGCTCCGTAGACCACGACCAAATAATATGGCTAATTTTGTATTTAGGATCAATATGATCTAATTCCAAATTGATGTTACTGCCGCAATGAGCACACACTTTGTCAGCAAACCAAGCTAATCTGTTCTTAGCTCGCCAAACACGTTGATATTCTCGTTGCACTTCCGGATTTTTATACATAAAACTAAATCTCAATGGTGAGTCCAGAGGGCCACGATCCCCCACCTCACGACTTGGTGGGTCCGGTTGGATTCGAACCAACACCGTTTCCGTTAAAAGCGGAAGGCACTAGCCGTTATGCGACAGACCCCTATTTTGTTTATAATTCCTACTCCATGCAGCATTGGCTGTCTTACATGGTTGACATCGACAACCTTGCCAATACTTATGTGGTGTTCCACAAGGACTTGAACCTTGAACTCCCCAGTTAAGAGCCGGGACTTCTACCAATTGAAGTTATGGATGCGCAAATTGGGTCGCCCACTATCCTAGGGTTCATGGGCGCACATGGCGGGGTACTAGGGCCATGATCGATACTCGTGGAGAGCCTCAGCCCTACTCTCCTTGTCCACCCGACCTTACTACTGCTTGTGGATTCAACCCCGGCTTTTAATTTTGATGGTCCAAGGACGTGGGTTCGAACCACGGCACTCCCGATTATCAACCGGGGGCTCTGCCAACTGAGCTATCCTTGGATATTTTATTTGAGATTATATCATTGGGGCACATATGTCCCGAAGCGTTGATCAGTCGCGGGTAGCGGAGATTAGGCCGCGCATACCTCTTCCTCAAAGTGGCCCACCCTCGTGGTACTGCCCGCCCACCTCTTCAGGGTGGCGCTCTACTTCTGAGCTAAGGGTGGATGGCTCGGGCAGTAGGGATCGAACCTACACAGGGCTTTCGCCCACGGGTTAACAGCCCGCTGCACTACCGATTATGCTACACCCGAACAACTTGGTGCCCCCATGAATTGCCTAATGAACTGGAGCGGGCAGCGGGATTCGAACCCGCCCAGAACAGCTTGGAAGGCTGACGTGACGCCTAGTCACCTTGCCCGCACGATTGGTCCCCATGGAGGGAGTCGAACCCCCAGAACTCTGGGTCTAAACCAGATACCTATGCCAATTCGGTTACACGGGGATGGTCGAGCACACAGGAGTCGAACCTATAACCGGCCCGGTGTAAACGGGATGCGCTACCAATTGCGCCAGTGCTCGATCTTTGGGGTGACGTATGGGATTTGAACCCATCCCCTCGCCTTCACAGGGCGGTGTGCCTCCCCGAAGGGTCCACTACACTAACGTCACCATAAATGGTCGGGATGGCTAGAATCGAACTAGCTCGATATCTCGCTCCCAAAGCGAGCGGCTGACCTTTTGCCCACACCCCGAAGATAAGTTCTTAGCATTATACTTCTTTTCTGGTGGATTCTAGCAGAATCGAACTGCTACTTGATGGATGCAAACCACCCGTGCTCCCGTTATCACTAAGAACCCAAAAATGGTAGCGGGGGTGGGAATCGAACCCACCGCATGGAGGTTATGAGTCTCCTATGACCTTAGCCAGATCATCTCCCCGCCATTGGTAGTCCCACTAGGATTCGAACCTAGACAGACGGAGGGTCAAAGCCTCCCGCTCTACCGTTGAGCTATGGGACAACAGAACTTTCTATTGTACCATAATTCCTGCCCGATGTCTAATCTTTTCGAACGTCTCCTGCTCGCAAATGACACCGTTCTCAAACACCGTATGGCCGCTCTCTGGCCACACTCGACCAGCCTTCGACTTCTTGGTCTGATCCAGCGGGTTCTTCTGCACATTCACCCACTGCCCATCCCGCTCTACAGCCGAACATTTGATGGCGAAACAAAGTGTATCACGGTTGACCTTCTGAAGCAACCCCCCACCCATGCCAAAAATCAGCCGCTTGCGCTGCTCCATAGGCTGGGCCAGCACGATATCCTTGATCCCCTCAGGGCCAATGCCGTCGCCCCAGAGCACATTATTGGGGCTATTCTCCAAGGTCCATGCCACCAGCGCCGAAGGCTCTGGGTGTGCGGGGGTTGGGGAATCCGGACGAATCACGACCGTCGTGCCAAACTGCTTGGCCAGATCCGCGTTCTTCACGACCTTTTTCACAAAGTCGTAGTAGTTATAGGAGTCCGCTACCAGTGAGAGAATCTGGCCGGGGTGTTCGGCAATCAGGCGTCGAATCAGCCCTTCCTCACCAGCCTGTCCCTCTTGGGTCATGATCGAGTGTTCGCTTGCCGCCACCGAGAATGCCAGTCCCTCAAGGGAAGCTCCATAATACCGCTGTGCGGCCTGCATGGCCGGGAGGGTATCGGTGCCCTTGAAGTTGACCAGATGGGCCATCCCGCCCATCTCGGCGCTCTCCACGCTGCTCACGCCACGGAAGCCGAAATCGTGGAGCATGAAGTCGTGCATTCCCTCGGGCACGTTCGATTTGAAGAACGTCTTGAGATCGTGGCCAATTGTGGCCACAGTGGTCGGATACCACACATGGAGCAGGAGAGATTCCACGGCATTCGTCAGCCATGGCAGCTGGGGATCAGTGTTCTCTACGGACATCAGCACAGCCCCACGGCCATGGATGCCCCCTTCGGCCACACTGGCAATCGTCAACGGGAGTCGCCCCCCGTGGACCTTGACAATTCTCTCCCATCCCTTGCGATTAAAAAGGGGGCGGGAAAAGTGCTGCTGACACAGTGCTTCCGCCTCGTCAATCATCCACGATTCGACCACGGGGCCTTCAAAATATTTCTTCAAGACCGCTTGCAAGCCGAACCATTGAACGATCTGATAGCCCTCCCCCGGGCGTGCTTCCAGATACGAATGCACCTTGGTCACATCCACGGGATACATGGAATGATGGGTCAACTTGTATGAATCAGTCAAGAGAATAAAGTTCGGCTTCACTTAGAACCCCCTTCGGATTTCATCCACCAACGTGGCGTGTTCGGGAACGATCTCGGGATTCGACGACTTGGGCCACCACATCGCTTCATGGGCATCATCCCCGGCCTTCGCATTGCCCCACATTCTCAAACAGGTAAACACGGTGGTCATGATACCACGGCTGGCCTCGCCCCGCAAGCGCCAGTCATTGATCTTCCGGGTCGTCCAGAACTTCCAGTCGCTCACAGTGAGATTCGGTCCACATTCTTCCGTCAATTCCCGCTTGGCCGCATCAAGGGCTGATTGATCGTTCACATCGATGAATCCCCCCGGGAGTCGCCAACCAGATTCGTTCTTCTTCCTGATCAACAGCAGGGCTTTCGAGGCCGGGTCGATAC
>ERZ869921.691-NODE-691-length-17411-cov-4.331125_pt1 | contig 17411 bp, 22 predicted proteins | sample MGYA00579310_ERZ869921 | MGnify/ENA primary metagenome ERZ869921 (study PRJEB32216, sample SAMN09231816) | wastewater metagenome | place: USA: Maryland | collected 2016-06-21 | study: EMG produced TPA metagenomics assembly of the PRJNA472060 data set (Reclaimed...
CTTCTTCCATCTCTGATATTCCTGAAGGTCAGAACCCATCGCTTTGAGCGTACCGCTGATGCCAGCGTCTGTGTACTCTTTTGCACCTGAGCCAAAGGCAGCGTTTACTACGCCACCAAGGATGCCACCTACCGCTGCTCCTATAGCTGTTCCGATACCAGGCACAATCGAGCCAATAGCTGCGCCGATGGCAGTACCGCCGCCAGTGGCAAAAAGTGAGTTTCCACCGATGGCACTCTTGCCACCAGAAATTAATTCTCCAATCCCAATGCCAGCAGCAATGCCAGCAGCAGCATTTGCAGCAGCACCAAGCATCGCTCCAGCATTAGCGGTAACGCCTGAACCAGTCGTAAATCCAGTTCCAAATCCATAGCCAAAATCAGCTATGAATTGAGAACCCATGCTGACACCAAGGTCAGTAAAAACTGCGCCAGCACTTGCAAAACCTCCGCTAAACATATCGTAAGCAGACTTTAAGCTGCTTGCCATTGACAGAGAACTAGTGCCACCACCTACACTACCATCAGCACCAGGCACTCCCATCGCACTAGCAAGCGCAGGGGCAAACATACCAGTTACGCCAGCAATAATTGGTTGCAACAATGGGCGCAAAACAAGCGTTTTAAAGAGATTAATAAGCATCTCTTTTGCATTCTTGCCACCATTCATAATGGCATCAGAAAGGCTTTGACCTATTTGGTTGTTAATCTGATCCATCTGACGAGCAAAGTTTTCTTCCTCTTTCAGTCTGGCTTTAACCATATCTTCATATTCTTTTTTCTCACGCTTTAGGAAGTCAATAGTTCCTTGCTGTGTCATCCGAGCAAATTGAGCTTCCGTGAACGCATCTAAATTGTCACGCCAAGCCTGAGAATTTTCCTCAATACCTTTACTTTCCATGTCACGAATAAATTTAGCTTTTTCTCGCTCATAAGTATTCATTAACATAGCTTCTGTTTCAAATTCGTAATTAGCAATAGATTTACGAATTTCCTCATTTACGTCTTTGACAGCTTTTGTTGCTTTTGGAACAGCGTCTGCTTTTTTTAGATATGCTTCCCAAATAGAATTAACTTGCTCTGTCAACGCAGAATCCAACGCAAGTTTTTGCGCTGCTGTCATATTTTCAATTTGAAGCAATCTTACATACTGTTCTACAACAGCATTTAATTTTTGATATACCTTTTCTTCCTCAGTCATACCTTCAGTAAGAAACTGAGTCAATTTATTTTTTAATTGAATCTGCTCATTATTAAATTTATCTGTATCTGCTTTTTTCTGTTCAGTAACAATGCGTTCATTTAAAACAGCAAGAAGATTTTTCGTTGATTCTATTTCTTGGTCAATAGCAGCCAAAGTGCCAGCGTCATTTAAATATTTATCACGAGTTTCCATCAACTCAAAATACTTTTTAAGAGTTTGGTCAAAGTTCTCTTGTAAAGTAGGACCTGTTAATGCGTTTCCAATAGCAGTAATGGCATCAGAAACAGCATCTTTAACCCCCATCCAAGCACGTGCAAAAATATTTGTTTGTTCAATCATTTGAGGCGCACGGTCATTCATGGTATTGGCTAATGCCTCAACCAACAATCGTGATGCCTCTGATTGATTACCCTGCTCCAGTAGTGCCTGAACTTGGTCATATTGAGCCACAGTCAGAAAGTTCATTTCTGATGTCAATTTCATCATTGCTTTTGCTGGGTCTTCCCCGATAGTAATGAATTTCTTGACTACATCCTCAACAGATGCTCCAGTAGCTTTGCTCCACATAACCGATGCTTGTGTAATTGCTTGATATGACTGACCAAGCAATGCTTGAGATGAAACAACCAAGTTAATTGCTTCCGATGCGCCACGGTAAGAACCAATATTGGAAGCAACATTTCTAGCCATTTCAGCCATTGCTGAACTTGTCATGCCTGAAAAATTGCCCGTCTCAATCAATGTTCTATTGAATGAATACATCACTTCCGACATCTGGAAGTAAGCATAAGCAGCAGTTCCTGCTACAGCAGCCAATGCAGCAACCGCAACCGCAGTAGGATTGATTAGAGAAACAACACCTTTAAGAACATTGCCAAACCCGCCAAACGAGTCACGCAATTGACCACCCTGCTGGATGGCAACAAGATACATTGGCATACCAGATGCAAGAGAAGTCACTACGTCAGTAATCTGCGCTGGGAGCAAGCGCATTGCCTGCCTAGTTTGCTTGGCAGACATTTCAACAGCGGTGAAGGCACGGCTAGTGTCAAACTGAGCGTTAATCAATGGTGTTGCTTGTTCAAGTACACCTAATTTAGCAGCTTGATATAACTTTGCTTCCTTGGCACTCATGCCAAGAGTTTCAGTTTCAGACCTTAAATATTGAAGATACTTTTGACCAGGGTCTTGCAATTCTCTAAGCAACTTTTCTTGCTGCCTGAGTTTTTGCAAATAAGGTTCAAGTGCAGCAGTAACAGCAGCCTGCTCTTTTTGATTTATTTTTTGTTGAATATCATATTGAATTAATGCGCTTTTGCTTTCTGTTAAAGCAACAACTTGGCGTTTTTTGTTATCAACAAATCTTTGGTCTGTTTTACTTAAATTATCAGTTGATGTTGATACCGAACCAATAGCATTAGAAACATCGTCCATGCTCCTTTTTACATCTTGAGCAGCTTGGTTTGATGTTTGCTTAAATTTGTTAAGCGAGTTTTCAGCATCTTGAACGCCCTTCTGGAAACCAGAAGTTTCAGCAGTTACCTTAATAGTTGCTGCGCCAATTACGTTCTCTGCCATATTAACCCCTTAAAACGTCTTTCACCCGCTTAACAATGGCTTCGCCTTGTTCTTGATTTAATTCTGGAATCCACGGAGGTGGTGAATCATGCTTGTCAGATTGTAGCAATTCAGAGAGGTATTGTCTTGATATTTCCCTAAGAACATTAGCTTCCCAGGGGCATAAATCTATGCCCATATTATGCTGCCATGCTTGTATTTCCTGATGGGTCAAAGGTGTTGACCCCATAGGACTTGGCATAGTTGGTCCAGCCGAAAAGAGATAATCCACCATGTACATCATGCCGCATGGTGGATAAAACACTTCTGCATCGTTTTTTGTATAAAACGATAGCCTACTGACTGGTTCTTCGTCAGTTTGCTTAAAACCAGCCTTTGACTTTGGGGTAGCATGAAGCCACCCCATATACCGACAATAAACTATCAGTTCGTCAAAGGCTTCCCTGTAAAATTTGCTTGATCGTTAATAAAACGGTCAACTTGTTCGGTAATGAAAATCAATGAGCGGTCAGAAAACACGGCACGATATAGGTCTGCGCCTTGTTGACCATCCAATTCAAAGTTTTCTGAACCAGCGACACAATGAACCAAGAATTCAACCCGCAATTCCTCAAGTTCCTCAGTGGGAATGGTCTTGTTCTTGTAACGCTTAAACTTGTTTGCCAGAGAATCCTGACGCTTGCGTTCTGCTTGTTGATATTGCTTTGACCCGATGCCATATAGTTGCAGGGTGACAGGCTTGTCATTTTCCTTGCCAACGTACATCAACTCGCCATCTGGTGTCTGCAAATGAAGCGTAGCAGTTTCCGTCAAGGAGTATTGTTTCAAAGACATGATTTTCTTCCTCATAATATCAATCAAAAATTAAGCCAAAGAAAAGCCTGCAACCCTTGTAGGGAAGCAGGCTGTCCAATGGCGGTTACTTGCCTTTCGGCAAGAATGCTCATTTAGGGTGCAGCAACATGAACCACGCCAACGCCAGCGGAATTGGTCGTGATTTCAAGCGTTAGAGTTGCGGACAACATGGTATCCACGCCAGTCATTGACTTCTGGAAACCGGTGACTTTAGCTTGGAAATAATCAATCGAACCGTCCTGATACAGAACCTTGAACGAATAATCATTGTCGCTGTCCAGAGCCGTGATAGCGAGAGTTTGACCAGCATCGTCCTCGTTAATACCAACCGTAAGGACTTTCTGACCCTCGTTGAAACTGCCCTTGAATTTTTGAGTCCCACGGCTTCCGATAGGATTGTGTGTCACAACCGTATAAGAACGACCATGCTGTCCGGCATCAGTAATATCACCGATAACGGCAGGACCAGGAGAAGCCGAAAAAACGGCTGCATAACCACTTGCATCATAAGTCGCAGGATTGGTTGCCGAAATGCTAATCGATGCACCTGCTACGGTTTGAACGCCCATAATAACCTCCAAATTGCCGTATCACGGCACAAGAATTAACTACCAATATTATAGTGTATTGAGAAATCCTGTATACACCCATATAAACCAACCTCATCCTCATAGGTTGAAATTGGCTCATTTAATGCAACAGCTTTAAATGCCGATGCAGTATGCAATGCTGATTCTACCAAAATAGCAAGATTACTGCACAGAATTCTTGTTTTACCATAACAGTTTACTTGAACTCTGTATATTTTAAGCGAATCTGCCCTTTGAATGGTTTGCCTTCCCCTACCACCAACAACCTGATAAGTAATAAAAGGCGCAGGAGCAGTCTCAGCCAATATAGCTGGTGGAGCGAAATCAGGAAAAACCCTGTTCGGCGCAAGGTTAATAATTGCGGCTCTGAGATCGGTTTCAATCGACATCTGTTACCACCAAGTTGGGGTTTATCATTAACTCTTTAAATCGTTCGGCAGCACGTTTTGTAATGGCATTTTTAACTGACATCATACCTTCATCGTAACTTCTACGAACAAATGCTGTACCAGGAATAAATACTGGTCCATTTTTACGCAGAACATAATAAGCATCTTTTGCTTCTTTTGATGCCCTACGTCCTGGCGGTGTTGTTCCCATCTTTTCTGGTCTAACAAGGGTAACAAATTCACCTGTTTTGGAGTCTTTTTTCACAGCATACGCAGATATATGACCATACTCAAGCCAATACCAATGTGGTGCTTTGATATGATTAACACCAACACGATAAGATTTTTTTGTTTTTGTAGACTCTTGGTCAAGAAACTTATGATAAATAGCCCTTTGAAGATTCCCTGTTTTAGGTGATGGGGCGTTTTTATGAATCAAATCATAAAATACTAGCGCACCAGCCCTAGCCGCAGAACGCAAAATTTTTTCACTAACATCATCTGATAGTTTTTGCAGCGCAGCAGAGTAGTTGTCATTAAACGTAAAATTTACGTTCAAACCTTTCATGGCGCACTCCCGTTAATCACTTCAACGACTAAATCAACATACCGTTTTTCTTCAACGTGAGGCAAGACAGCTTCAATACGATAAAGTGTATTTAGGTATAAAACACGCATTCCAGCATTAACACCAGGCAAATAACGAATCCTAATGCTTGCTTTTACAACAGAAGCAACAGCATCCGACTTGATAGTCTCCATACCAGATTTGTGCTTGATATTAGCCCAAACCGTAGCAAAAGTAGACCAAGATTCAACTTGCTGCCCCGCAGCATCGTAAGTTGATGACTGGCTTTGAATCGTAATCCGCTTATTTAGTTTGCCGATATCCATTACACACCCATGTTAATTCTGTGCGGGGTTAGAAGATATAGATAGGATTGCGGACGCTCATACGGTTTTAGTTGGGTTGCGTTATCAGCAATGGATTCACGATTTTCGTATAGATTGCCAACCATCAGCAAAATCGCTGCTTTTACACCAGCAGGACATGGGTATGGATTCGGACTGCTTAAATCAGTATATCCAGCAGTAAATTGAACCGTTACATCTTGGCTTGGAGTATTTTGCTTAAAAACTAGCTTAGATGGTCTAGCAAAGTTATCCACATAATAGTCAGCTGCTGCAACGGTCTGTGTCACGCCGTCGCTGTCTTGATACGTCACGCTAGATACAGATGTTACTGGATACGTCTGAAGGCTTAACTTTCTGTCTACGGCTGCGCCTTGAGCCTCGTAGCTACAGGAGGCAATTGTCACACCTGTGTATTGTTCTGCGTTTTCTCGTGCCGCTGAGATCAAGCCACGGACAAGCGCATCATCTGGATGTGCTGGAGGCGAACCAGCAGTATCAAGCCGCAAATGCAATTGCGCCTCTGCTAATGACACTGGCTCTGCTGTCGGTTGAGTTGTCTTAATTAGGTATTTCATACCCTCTCCTCCCACCAGCCAGCAAAGACAACCGTAGCAGTCTGATTGCCTGTGTTGGTAATAACATAATAGTAAGTGCCTGGTGAAACGCCTCGAACAGAGCTTTCACCCGCCACGCTTGCTTCTTTATTGCCAGCGTTTACTCGCACCAAGTCAATTGTTGTTCCACCAGTATGTGTGCCGTTATAAGCCATCGCAACTTGACTCGTTATAACTGGGGTGTCAGTCATGGTATTTTTGCGGATAACTGGCATATCTGTCCACGGACCATCTGCCGTTCCACCAGTACGCAATTCAATCTCAATGCTTGAGCCTTCAGTGTAAAAGCTGGTTTCATGCAATACGATGTTTGCACCAACCGTAGCACGAATAGTTACAACGCCAAGAGATAAGATGCTCAACTTCTGAAATGTGCGGAATTCTTTGCCAGCCCAAAAACTTGTTTCAGAAACGTCAACACGCAGACGAGCATAATCGCCATTTTCGTCCGTTAATAGCTTCAGGGGAGGATGCGCCTCGACCCGTTCGCAATATGTACCGTCCTGCATATCAATGAGTTTCATATCCTCATCGAATGGACCTTTATAAAGTTTGTCAGCCATTTATCATCCCCGCCATTATCTTAATAATGCGATTTGGGTCGATTTTAGCCCAAGCATCAGCACAATGCTGACATTTTACCCGCTTACCGCACCCTAAACCATCGCCAATAAAGATATTTTTGTGCATGGAATATCCAGTCACATGCGGAGAAATAAAGCCGCCAAACAGCACTACACCACGCAGATTTAATGCCGCTGCCGTATGGTGCATCCCGCCCTCTGGCACAAGAAAGGTCTTGGCACGGCTCATCACCGCTGCCATGTGTCTTGGTGTGGGCGTTTTAATCCATCTTGCATTAGGCAAAAGTTTAGGTTGTGTTTCGCCTAGCTGAATCCAGTCAGTATTAATCGCACTGGTAACTTTCGCAAAGTTATCCCAACCCCAGTTTCGATTGATACTTTCTTGCTTTTGCTTTAAACCTGGCTCGACAATAACAAAGCCACTTCCAGACTGTTCCGCAAATGCCAGTTCATCGGCATCAAAAAACAATTTAGCAGGCTTAGGTCGGTATGCCCGCCAAGTCCAAGCGTTATGGTCAACGTGACTAAAATAAAGACGATTGCCAGGAGAATTATTTAATCTATGGTCATATTTCTCATTATTTAAAGCGATAAATGGATTGTTCTGCCAAGCAGAATGTTTGCGAATCATCCCTGTTGGATCAGTAATGGCAACCTTACCGCCTAACGCCATCGCCTCGCCTACTGCCATCAATTCATCGCCCCAACCCATGTTATTCCCACACCATAATGTAATCACCAGAAATTACCGTATAAACCCTCATACCAAGGCTTTGCAGATATTTAACGGCTGCATCGTCTGCGTATCCGTATTTTTTGCCTTTACCAGGCTTTTGTTCAACGATAATGGTTGGCTTATTATGAATAATCGTTTGCTCTGCGCCACGGAGGACATGAAGTTCGTAGCCTTCGCAGTCAACCTTAATAAAATCAACATCAATAAAGGTAAAGTCATCCAACAGCATCGTTTCTACTGTTTGTAAGGCTTTTTCCTTACGCCTATTAACCATCGGTGCTGTATCGCCACATGAACCATCAGTCGCACAAGCCATCGTGACTTCACGGCGAGTATCAGATAGTGCTACTTGATGCAGAGTGGCTTTCGGTGCATTTAGCTTGAAATATTCGCAATATTCGCTAACAGGTTCAAATGCTTCTACATTTTTAAAGTCTAAGCACATCACCCTAGACCAAAGACCAAGGTTGCCACCAACATCAATAGCGGTTCGTCTTTTAGGGATTACCCTAAGACACTCATTGTATTTGTTGTATTGATACGTCATTTTTCCATCAACGTATTTTCCAGCAGCTTTCATCCAGTCGATAAGATGCTGCTCGTTATCCGGCAAATATAAACCTTCCCATACTTTCATTTGATAGCCTCCCAAGCCATTCCAGAACGGATTTCGTTCAAAGTCCATTGATTATCTGCTAACGCCCAAGCCATCTGTTCACGATTATCTGGCTTTATAGGGTTTTCCATTAAGGATAAGTCCGTAGTTCCGAATTTTCCGGCTGTTGATTCCGGATCGGTCGCAAAACACGGAACACCCTCTATTGCAGCCTGTACACCAGCTATAGACGAATGAACGACTACGGCATGGATGTTGCCTAGCTGCCCTCTAAAAAATCGCTCTGTGTCGTCCCCAGCCCGTTTTAAATTGATTCTTATCTTACGATCTGAGTATTGCCTGATTGCCTTTGAGGTGTTTAGTATCCAATCAGCCTGAGTTGTGCCAATTCGTCTGAAAAATGTATCAGATTGCGGACAAAGCAAGATGTCGCTGCCCTCTGTCCAGGGTTTGATTGATAGACTAAGTTTATTAAATCTTTCTGGTGTGGCTTGCTGAAAATTAGTCAGCATTTTGGCATTTTTGGTAATTCGATAATATTTGTTTCTGTCAAAATAAGCCTTGTCACCGTAATACCAATTCCTACCGTCAGCTATTGCTTGGTCAAGAATATCAAACAATTCTGGTAACCAAAATCCAGCAACATCTCCAGGCGTAAGCATTGCCGGATTAGTAGAAATTCTACCGCCGCACCCTTGAGCGAAGGCACGACAAAAGTCCATTGAACGATGATTACCTAAACTTGCGTAGGCAACGGGTACGCTGTTCTCGCCCATTCTTCCCGCCATAGGTCTGCGCCAGCAGCATCTTTGTAATGCTTAAAGCCTGGGATGCCAGCCGTCCAATGTAGAATCATCGCTCCATCAACGGGCTGACCCTCATCGACCAAACGATTCCATTCCTCTGGAGCGTCATCAATCTCATGGTCTGCCAAAAACTTAAATTGCAGCAAGTCCATCATTGACCAAGTATCAATCGATTCTGGCGTAACAGACCGCCAAGCCGGATGTTCGCAATTGATTAGCATCAAACTCGCCCAATTCTTGCGATGATAGTCAAGATTAGGACTTTCCATCTCTGTGCCAATGTATTTAATACGATTCTTGGTCTTGTAATTGTGCTTAACAACTGCAACTGCGTTTGTCTGTTTATGTAGCATTTTAGCCAGTTTTGCTACATCACCGAGACAAATCATATCTGCCGCATCAGCAAAGATTGCTTTGCCTTTATAGCCCATCAGATGCGGTACAAGAAATCGACTTAGCGTGAACCGATTTGTCCCCTGTTTACGCCCATTACTTGATAGCGGAACAAACGAGACTGGAATTCCAGAACGGTAAAGCACAGAGTTAACAAATATATGGTATCCAACCGATTCTCTTTCGTCATAACCGCAGAAAATGGTTAACACGATAATTCCTCTAATGTTTTGATTGAAAAAGTTTTTAACGCAGTAGAACGAGTTGCATTAATCACTTGTACGCCTTCATCTTCTAAATCCTGTGCTAACTGCACAAAGTTTCTGCGCCAACGCTCCATCACCCCGTTATCTGGTCCTTGATTTTTACCATGATACGGATGCTGACCAAAAAAATGAATCTTGCCAGCCTCAACCTTCATGTCAAAACCAAGCAAGATTATCTTTGTTGCGCCAAACAGATACGCTAGATTGATAGCCTGATAACCTGAGTTATTGCCAAAGTGAATCATCTCACGCCCAAGTCCAACCTGAGATACCCCAGGCATTCGATGCAGCCCATATTTTTTAGCGGCTTTCTCATCTTGAGTCCATAATTCACCAGCAAAATCACGCTTTAATTCTCCAGCGTACACGTCCCACCAATGCAAATCGCAAGCATACATAATATCTGCTTGCGGTAGCCATCGCCAAGAATCTTTAATGGCGATTATTCGCTGGTCTTTTTCGGACGACCACGCCTGAATAGTGTCGCAGTCTTCTCTGGTAAGACTGGCTCCGGTGGCAACGACATAGACGGTTCGTCCCCACCAACGACTTCCGGTTCGATCTTGGGGTTCTCGTAAACGACCGCCTGTGGAGGGTTTACATAATCAACCAACCCAAGCGACACAAGATGTTCGGCAAGTTGTTTGCCAATGCGTAGTCGTTGTTTGCGAGATACCGCTCCAATGCGGGTATCCTCAAAATGAGAGTTGGCAATAACCTCAATCAGTTCCATTATCTTCCTCTTTTCTGTCCCATTGTGCGGAACAAAAAGCTAAACGCTGGTCGGTATCTGGAAAATCGTAGACAGCTTCATCATCGCTCATACAACGAGCGATAAATTCACGCCAAGATTCGCCAGATACCGGACTAGGCATTACTTAGAACGAGCCACTGATAAATGCTGCGGGCCTGTATACGGTTAGGCAAATCCTTTCTTCGGCTAAAAGTGTCGCCATATTCTTACGGAAGTTGTCGCCATCTTCGTAAGAAATCTGAACCGCTGCGTCCATGCGATCCCAAACCTGTGCGCCCATGCTGAAAGCACCAACAAGGAACGTACCAGCTGTGATGCTGTTGGTCGGGATAACACGCTTGCCCCAAATCTGAGGACCAGCCATCGCCACAGGGTTGCTCCAAACGTACTGATTGTCGGTAGCTTTAAGCAACTCAATAGCTTCCCAATCAGCGGGGTTCAGAACAATCGTGTCAGCCATAAACTCGGACAACTGGCACTGAGTGATAGCACGGCGCAGTGCATCGAGCTTGCTGTCACCAGTCACAGCACGGTTATAAGCCGTGAAGTTACCAGCCTTCAGAATACCGCCGATGTTGCCAGCAGTTCCCGTACCGTTCAACAACTGATCTTCCTCTTCCAGCTTCAGACCGTAGATCAAACGGCTGTTGACATACGATTCAAGCTGGGGAGCATCATCCAACACCTGACGGGAGACGGGAATGAAGTGAGCAAGCGTCACAACGGGGGCAGTGGCCAACGTGAAGGTGATAGCCGACTCAGGCTTCAGGACGTTTTCCGAATTAGGCGAATCGTACTGAGGACCAGCAGAGTTCGTATAAACGTTCTCTTTGGTAAACTCAATCAGGTTCGATGAGGTACGTCCAACGGGCAGAGCGTCACGAATCGTCAGAACACGGTTCGGGTTGTTGATAATACCCACCAGGCGATCAGCAGGGACGAGAGGCTGATTTTGACCAGCAGCGTTAACGATTGCGGCTTTCAGTTCGACACGAGCAAACTTAGAACGACCTTCTGCCATAGCTTTGAAGCTGTCTGATTTTGTCAGAAGCTCACCAGCGGTTTCTTGCTGTGCTTGTTTAGCACCGTCAAAACCTTCGGCAACACGGCGTTCGATTTCCAAGCACTTCTCGGTCAACTCAGCCGACTTGTCGGATAGTTTCTCAAGAGCGTTTTTGGTTTCCGTAGAAGTAGAACGAGCCACTTCGATTTCGCCATTAGCTTTTTCCATCCATGACTTTAGTTCACGAGTGGTATTCAGCAGGCTGCCTTGAACTTCGGCAAGGGCTTTGATTTCGTTAATATCAGACATAATAATTCCTTAAAGAGTTTTTGAAAGTAACAACTGCAAAGCAATCTGACGTTTTAATTCATCGTCTTGCTTTAGTTCCTTCGGCAAATCTGAGATTTCCTCAAGCCCCACTTGAGAAAAAATCGCTCGTGCGCTTTTTGCCGTTTCACGAGCCAGCGAATTTGAGAAACCAGCTACTTCCCGTAGGAACTTCTCAAAATCTCTTACAGTATTAATATTATCCAACGCAGATTTAACTGTTGTCAAATCAACACGAGCATTATCATCTGCTGGATAAGTGACAATTGAAACTTCAGGCAGTTCTTTAATAGATTTAATCATCCTTAAAGATTCACCGTCATTTTCAACCATCTCATAATCGCCAATCATAAAACCAATCGACAACCCATCAACCGTTCCATGTTGCAGCGCAGCTTTAATCACATCAGCTTGTGGATTACCCTTGGTGAACTCGCCTTCCATATAAAGACCTTTTGAATCTTCTTCAAGATAAGTCCATTTACCAACAGGGATTTCCCAAGACTTATGATTCACAAACATCTTTGGCATAATCGAATCGCCGTTGCTAATCCGCTCAATCACGCCTTTATATGCTCCAGCAACAATCGTGTCGCTGTAAGAATCGACCCCGCCAAAAACTGAGGCGTAGCCTTTAAATCCACCATTTGAGGCGAATTTAAGCTCCATTTCGCCAAGAGAGATGTTTTTGCGTTGAATCATTTTTTCACCTTTATCCTGAATCTTTGACCATTCTTTTTCAGCCCAAGATTTACCTGGATCACCGCCCCACAAAGCCCAAGCAATCCGTCCTGCGCTTGGATAACCTTCTTCACTTGGTGACCAGCCTTGACCTTGCTTATCGACTTCGTGCCTAGCAAAGTAACTGACCATCCTACCAATCGTTTCATCAGAAAGATTGACACGATTAGATATATCTCTCGCTCTGGCAACGCCGACAGCCGTGCCACCACGCCCATATTCTTCACGCCAGTCTAGACCACGCTTGGCTTCTGCCGCCATTGACTCAGTAGGTACTGGCATATTAAGCCGCCATTAACAAAATAAGTTCATCTTCACTAATTGACAAAATACCTTCTGCATAAATTGTCGGTACTTCTGCGTAAATCCCTACGCTTTGCACATTTGCAAACGCAGAAATTGATATTACGCCAAACGCATTAAGTGATTCTGCTTGTATTTTAGACGCAATTCCACTTATTTTCACGTTTGCTGACTTAAATTGATCAGCAGAGTATCGTCTTGGCGTTCCAGAAAGCTGGAAAACTTCGTCATTTTGAACAGAAGTATTAATAGTGCCAAGATTTATTGTGGTTTGTATTCCATCAATTGAAACCGTTGCGCTGACTGGCGTAAATGCAGATGCAGTTACATCACCATACGCAGATTGCGTAGAAATGCCTGTAATTTGAACATTTGCTTCGGCATTTGCATAAATTTGAGCAAATTCTGTATTTGTTGTTATTGTTTCGACAGATTTGTAACTATCGCCTATAGCCGATATTTGTTGAATATCTGTTATGAGTTGTAAATCATCTGTTCTGATATTTGAATCAGCAATGTAGTTCAGTGAACCAGTGTTAGCAATTAAAGGCTCTACTTCATCAAGTGTGATGTTTGATTCACTAATTGCTAAAACATCTCCAAGTTCAATCTGAGATTCAGCATTAAAGAATTCAATACTTGCGTTTCCAGCGGCAGATACATCCTGTATATACGTTGTAGCTACAATGTCGCTACAAACTATGTTTCCACTAGCCGCATAATCAAGGTTTCTCTCATAGAACCAAGCGAACCAAGTTGATACATCTGGTAGCGGCAGATTGCTTGCCGTTACTTGTATGCCGTTTATTTTTACTGTCGCATTCATCCGATGCGAATCAATGCACTAGCACCAGCAACAGGAAGGTCAACTGTGAATGTGCCGTTCGTACTGGTAATGTCCCCGCCAAAATCAAAAGCAGCTACAGCCTTATTGGATTTAGATGAGTTGTAAATCAAGCAACCTCTGGCAGTAATAGTTGCGTTTGCCCATGATGCGTCAGAAAACGTAATGTACGCTGTACCGCTAGACAAGCCACTCGTAAAACCTGTCAGCGTCACACCACCAGCAGTGTATCCAGTGCCACTTACCTCATTGGTCGAGGCATACGCTGTGGTCGCTGCGCCAAGTGTTGCCGCATCCGTAAACAATGCAATCTTGTAGGTATCCGTTGAAGCGTGAACGCCCTCAAGAATTTCTTGTTTATAACTGTTGCAAACCGCTGTCGTGATAGCCATATTATGCCTCGTTCGATTCTGCGCCGATTAAGTTGCCTTTATCGTCACGGATTAGTTTAATATTTTTGACGCTCTTGCTTTGGTCTTTCTTAACATCCACCCCAAGACGCAACTCCGGCATCTCAAACTGTATGTTAGGGCTGACAGAAACATTCAAACTATCGCTTTTGCTGGTCATATCTGAAAGTCTTTGCGCCATCATGTGCTGTGTTTCTGCCATGCGCTCGACAATCTGTGGCGTTTCTGTCGGTTGACCAAGCTGGTCGATAGGCATAAGGTTAACTTGTGCTGTCAGAATATCCGCACCGTCCACCGGAGGCAGATTTTCCAACTGTCTCCACTCGTTTCGACTCATCAAGCCGTTTTGAACTGCTTGTGCGCCAATTTCCAGCCTATCCTTGAGCGAACCACGCAAAATAGCATCAAGGCTAAACTCAACGGTATATTTCTTACGTTGTGCAGCATTCAAAACGCGCTTTTCAATGGCTTGTTCCAGCGATTCCAGCATTGGACGCAGACGAAACTTATAAAAACCTTGGATAAGCTGGTCAATGCCAGTGCCCCAGGTTGTTGTTTTCTCTGTGTCGTTAATCAATGCAGACGGAATACCGAACCAGCGAGCAATATCTTCTACGCTAAATTTGCGTGTTTCCAGCAATTGCACATCAGCCGGAGTCATATTTAGCGGCTCAAACTTTGCTCCAGCTTCCAAAACCAGCAAGTCGTCGTCATTACCTTCTACCAAACCACGATAATTCTGACGGATTGCCGACCGCTGTTCTTCTGTCAGCAGTCTGTCAATCATAAATACGCCAGGACGCTTGGCAGACTTACGAAATACATTGGAAGAATGGTTCTGTGCATTGACGGCAACGTTAATCGTTGAACGCATATAGTCAAGGCGAGACATACCAATTGTGCCGTTACCTTTGTCCTTCCAGTGCAGCATACTATCGGCTGCATAAACTACAACTTTGCCTTCGTACTGATATTTATAAATGACTGTCTGATCTTTTAAAACTTCGATTTCAACTTGATCTGCTGATAGCGGAATCATAGAAATGACTTCACCAGCACCGTTTCGCACAAGCCTTGCGTATGCATTACCTCGCAACAAGAAATTCATCACCATATATTGCCAAAACTCCATTGGCGTTTGGCGATTATTTGGATTATCGTGCAGCAGCGTCCATAGCGATGTATCTCTTGCTAGCTGCTTGTGTCCACTTATGTCATTTGCCCGTTCGTAAACGAACAGCGGTAACGATGCAACGTTATCAGATAGCAACTCAGTCGCTGCCCAAACCGCAGAGACTTGCAAAGCCCCATCAACACCATAATCAGGCGTAGTTTCATAAACTTTTGTAAATGGTTCTGAGTATTGGATGCCATCTTGCTGACCAGTTGCGCCAACATTGCCGAACCAACGTCTGAGGGTTTGAAAGAATGTCGCCACGGTTATTCCTTAATGTTTCAAAGCAACCGGATTACTTAAAAACCCATCCCAATCGCCTTCCTCTTGCTCGACCATGTTTGCAGCATGAAACGCCATTGCCAAAGCGACCAACCCGTCAATCCGTCCAGTTGATTTTGCTTTATCTATTTTCCTATTACCAGCTTGGTCTTTAATCACAATTGCATTTGCAGCACACATTGTGAGAACAGGGTGCATTCCATGCCTTAATCTGCCATTTAATAGCTCTGATTCAAGCGTATCAATCGCAGGCGACATATCTTTATATCCCTGTCCACACTCAATTAATGGCAATTCTACCCCATTTTTGGTGAATTCCTTACGTAAAATGTCCATTCTCCAGCGATCATAGGCAATATGTTTTAGGTTTACATCGCTCACCATACTAATAATTTCTTCAGCAACATACTCATAATCCACCGTTGAACCAGGCGTAACGCTCAAGAAACCGTTATTTACCCATACGTCATAAGGTGTTCTGTCCCTTTTAGCACGGTCAAACAGACCGTTCTTGGGTGTCCAAAAGTGAGATTTAACATTCCATTTACCTTTCGTGCGCCAAATCATAACGAATGCCGTTAAGTCAGCCCTCGCAGATAGGTCAAGACCAGCGTAAACCAAATTGTCGGCAACAGGGTCTGGCTCATCACCACATGATTTCCATACAGAACCTGAGATAAATGGGGAAAATACCTCAACTCGCCTATTGCAGATAAGATTTAGGTAACTTGCTTCCCTTGAAGGCATCCGCTTTGCTTCAGCCGCTTGCCGAAACACCTCCTCTTGATTCATCAGATGCCAGTTAGGTTGAGCCTTAGCAATCTCCTCATGGTCAAACGGGTCTTTGTCCTCTGGTATGGAATATAGTACGCATTTAACCCTTGGGTCTGAGTTTGTCAGCGCATCATCAATCAAAATCGACAATAAATCGTCTGGACGAGCTGCTTGAGTGGAAATAATGATGGACAAAGGCTGCGCTTGAGCAGCAGATGCCGTTTCTAACGCCTCATACAAGTCATACTTCGGACCACGAACCGCCCCCAACTCATCATGGATAACCAATGACGGACTTAAACCAAGTGCCGTAGAAGCGTCAGCAGACAATGCCTTATAGACAGAGCCAAGTTCTTGGCAAACCATCGTCTTGGCTGTCTCCTTGACGCTGATATATTGATTCAAAGTGGGAGACATCCTGACCATCTTAGCCGCCAACTGAAACAAAATAGCAGCCTGATCACGAGATTGTGCAGCAGAATATAGCTGACCAGACACCACCGCCTCCGGTCCTGCTAGGTGCAGCAGCATCAACATAGCTGAAAAACTTGTCTTTCCGTTTTTCCGTGGCAGAGAAATAATAATAGTCCTCGTTGGAGAACCATATATCATTTCCATCCACTTTAATTGCTCTGGCGATAACTCAACTGGCTTCCCCACCAGTCTTCCTTCAGGCACACGCAAGTGTTGGTGAATCCAGTCTGCGTTACGTCTTGCCCTTGGAGACAATTTGATTTTAGCCATTTTCTGTAAATTCTATTTCCCAAGGTTTACGAGATTTCGGCTCATTAATCATCGCCCTTGCAATGGTCTGCTGATCTACAGCCTGACGGGTAATCCGCAACCTAGTCGCCAACGATGAAGCAGCCCTGCCCTCTCTCTCAGCCATAGCCAAAAGTTTGTCATACCGCTTCAAACCGTCATCGTCTGCCAGCCAAGCACGGTCAAAGTTCAAAATTTCATCTGCAATAATCCTTGACTGCACAACGTGCCTACAATACATTTCTAAGAGTGGTGCGTGAGTCACAGTAAAAGCACTGGCTGGTTGGTCGTTTACGACAGACAGCCAAATTTCTTGCTCCGCATCCGTTAGGTGAGCAGGAGCAGTCAATCTTTTAGTTTCTAAAGTCGGCGCAGCAGTCAAAGACTGCGATAAAGCCGATTTTCTTCCACGAGTAGCCATAATTTCCTCTTAAATATGCCAAATATATTATATGTATTTACGATTTTTGGATATATTTAGCGCAGCGAAGG
>ERZ869921.692-NODE-692-length-17403-cov-98.906445_pt1 | contig 17403 bp, 22 predicted proteins | sample MGYA00579310_ERZ869921 | MGnify/ENA primary metagenome ERZ869921 (study PRJEB32216, sample SAMN09231816) | wastewater metagenome | place: USA: Maryland | collected 2016-06-21 | study: EMG produced TPA metagenomics assembly of the PRJNA472060 data set (Reclaimed...
AAGATTCTATGATTAAGTTTGGGTTAGGATTTTCAGAAAACAAGGACATGGTTACTGTTCCAGTTCATTCCCCAGATGGAATTCTCTTGGGCTTTGTTGGCAGATCTATTGAGGGTAAAGAGTTTTTAAATACTCCAGGACTACCTAAAGGAAAGACTTTGTTTAACATAAATCGTGTAAAGACTGCAGAGCAAGTTTACGTGGTAGAATCATCTTTTGATGCAATTAGGCTAGATCAGGTTGGCCTTGCTGCAGTGGCAACGCTAGGGGCAAATGTTTCTGGCATGCAAATAGAACTTCTTCAGAAGTACTTCAATAACATTATTGTTATTGCAGATAACGATGAAGCAGGCGGAAATATGAAGAATAGGCTTTTGGAAAAGCTTGGCTCTCGTGTTTCCGTAGTACAACTAGATAATAAATATAAAGACATTGGTGATATGTCAGACGAGGATATAAAGTCCCTAGACTTTAAATTTGACAATGCTATTGCCAACATGCTAAAATAACAAAAGTAACAATCAAAATATAGGAGAATAATATGAGCGTAACAAAGGGACTAAAAGATATCAACGCCCTGCTTGACAAGCCAAAGTACGAAGGAACTGGCAGCAAGGTTCGCTGGCTAAAGCTAGCTGACGGACAGGCTGTAAAGATCCGCTTTATTGAAGAGCTAGATGAAGATTCGTCAAACTATGATGCAAAAAGAGGTCTAGCAATTGTTGTAAAAGAACACACAAATCCAAAAGACTACAAGCGTAAGGCTGTAGACACAATGGATACAGAAGGCCGTGACTGGGCAGAAGAGATGCACCGTAAAGATCCAAAGGCTGGCTGGAAGGCACGTCTTCGTTTTTACTGCAACGTTCTAGTTGATGACGGAATTGAAGACCCATATGTCGCAATTTGGTCTATGGGTATTAGCAAGCAGTCTGCATTCAACACAATTCGTGAGTATGCTCTAGAGACTGGAAGCATTTCAAATCTAAGCTGGAAGCTAAAGCGTAGTGGTCAGGGTACGGAAACAACCTACACGTTGTTCCCATCGGGACCAGACACAGAGCCTTACAACTGGGATGGCGTAGAGCCATTCCCACTAGAGTCCGCACTGCGAAAAGTTCCATATGCAGAGCAGGAAGCTTTTTACTTGGGCTTTGACACTCCATCATCAACATCAGCTACCAACATTGACTGGTAGTAGGTAATAACATATGGGGTATGTTGGCTTACACGTTCACACGCACTACTCACTCTTTGACGGAATCGCAACTCCTCAAGAGTATGTAGATCGTGCATCTGAATTAGGGATGCCTGCTATTGCAATCACTGACCATGGTTCTTTGTCTGGACACAGAGAAATGTACCGTGCTGCAAAAGAAAAAGGTATCAAGCCAATACTTGGCGTAGAAGGATATATAACGGAGGATCGTTTTGACCGTCGTGATAAAGACGAGAGAACAGGGCCACTAGACCTTGTTTATAACCACCTTGTCCTTCTTGCCAAGAACCCCAAAGGTCTAGAAAATCTAAACAAACTAAATGAGATTGCTTGGACTGAAGGATTCTTTAAGAAGCCAAGAATTGACTGGAATGTTCTGGAACAGTATAAAGAGGGCATCATCGTTACCTCTGGATGCCTCAGTGGCGTCTTGGCTAAAGCGATTGAGGCTGGAGATCTAGCCTTTGCAAAAACACATATCAAGTGGTGCAAGGAGACCTTTGGTGATGATTATTACCTAGAGGTAATGCCACATAATCCACCAGAAATGAACAAAACAATTCTTGAGTTGGCGGATGAGTTTAAGATTAAGCCTGTAGTTACCCCAGATTGCCATCACTCAGATCCAGGGCAGAAAGAGATTCAAGAACTAAAGCTTATTCTTAATACGTATTCTAACAAGGTTGAAAAAGAAGCAACCTATGAAAAGTCTAAGAAGTTTGATAACTTGATGGACCGCTTGGACTACTTGTATGGTGCAGATAGACAAATGAGTTTTAATAACTTTGAGATTCACCTGCTTTCTCACGAAGAAATGAGAAGTGCCATGGAGGCCCAGGGCATTGATAGAGATGACATGTATGAGAACACTCTTGAGATAACAAACAAGATTGAAGACTATGATATTAAAGACCACATGAACCTTTTGCCAGTTCAGTATAAAGATCCAGACAAAGAGCTAAAGACTTTAGCGATAGAGGGTCTAAAAGCTAGAGGTCTAGACGAAAACCAAGACTATCTAGATAGGCTTGAAGAAGAGCTTAAGGTTATTAAAGATAAAAACTTTGGACCATACTTCCTTGTAGTGCGATCTATGATTGCTTGGGCCAAGAAGGAAGACATCATGGTTGGTCCAGGACGAGGATCTTCTGCTGGATCTTTGCTTTGCTACTCTTTGGGAATTACAGATATTGACCCAATCAAGCACGGGTTGTTGTTCTTCCGATTTATTAATCCAGAACGTAATGACTTTCCAGATATTGATACAGACATTCAAGACAACCGTCGTGAAGAAGTAAAAGACTATCTTGTCCGTCAGTATCGTCACGTAGCTTCTATTGCAACATTCCTATCCTTTAAGGATAAGGGTGTAGTAAGAGATATTGCACGTGTACTAAACATTCCTTTGCCAGACGTTAATAAAGTTATGAAGCTTGTAGATACTTGGGACGAGTATTGCACATCAAAGTCTACCGCAGAGTTCCGTAATAAATATCCAGAAATTGAAAAGTATGGAGAACAACTACGTGGTCGTATTCGTGGTACTGGTATTCACGCTGCTGGTGTTGTTACATCCAAGGAGCCAATCTTTAGGTATGCTCCAATGGAAACCAGATCCTCACCAGGCTCTGACGAGAGAATTCCAGTAGTTGCAGTAGATATGGCTGAGGCTGAAAGAATTGGGCTAATTAAGATTGATGCTCTTGGCCTAAAGACTTTGAGTGTTTTGCAAGACACACTAAAGATTATTGAAGATAGAAACAAGAAAAAAATTGACCTACTATCCATCAATATGGAAGACCACAAGGTTTATGAAATGCTTTCCTCTGGATACACGAAGGGCGTGTTCCAGTGTGAAGCTACGCCATATACTAACCTATTGGTAAAGATGGGTGTAAAAAACTTTAATGAGTTAGCAGCATCTAACGCCTTGGTTCGTCCAGGAGCCATGAATACAATTGGTAAAGACTATATTGCTCGCAAACATGGAAAGCAAAACATTTCCTACCACCACCAAGTGATGAAAAAGTTTACAGAAGATACTTACGGATGTATTCTTTATCAGGAACAAGTTATGCAAGCCTGTACAGAGCTTGGTGGTATGACCATGGCAGAGGCAGACCAAGTTCGTAAGATTATTGGTAAGAAGAAGGATGCCAAAGAGTTTGACAAGTTCAAAGATAAGTTCGTAGACGGATCTTCTAAGTTTATGGCTCCTAACTTGGCAAGGGATCTATGGCAGGACTTTGAGGCTCACGCAGGGTACTCATTCAACAAGTCTCACGCCGTAGCTTACTCAACTCTATCCTATTGGACAGCTTGGTTAAAGTTCTACTACCCACTAGAGTTTATGTATTCTTTGCTTAAGAACGAAAAAGATAAGGACACCAGAACAGAATATCTGATTGAGGCAAAGCGTATGGGGATTGCTGTAAAGCTACCGCACGTAAATGACTCTGATGCTGACTTTAAGATTGAGGGTAAGGGAATCCGTTTCGGACTAACAGCCATCAAGTACATCTCTGATAACATTGCATCTAAGTATATTGCTCAGAGGCCTTTTAAGAGCTATAAACATCTAGAGGAGTTTACACACACAAAGGGTAGTGGAGTTAACAGTAGATCGCTACAGGCTTTGCGTGTAATTGGTGCAGCAACATTTGAGGATAATCCTAGGAACGAAGAAGAGATTAAGGAAAATCTTTATGAGTTCCTCAACCTTCCAGAGTTTAACATTACCGTACCATCGCACTACTATGCTTTCATCAACCCTGTGGAGGAGTTTGAAGAAAAGGGAGCGTTTGTTTTGATGGGAATGGTAAAATCTATTAAGCGTGGAAAAGGTTGGTCACGTGTAGAAGTCTTGGATAAGACAGGAAGTGTGGGAATATTTGATGAAGAGCAAACAACTATTGAGGCTGGTAGGAGTTACCTCCTTCTATGCGATAACAATAGGATTGTTACTGCTATCCCTGTGGATGAAATTAAACAATCCAGTAATGCCCTTGTAAAGTTTTTGGGGTATAAGCAATTGCCCTACAAGGATGAGGAAATGTTTGTAGTTTCTTTCAAGCCAAGGATGACCAAAGCGGGAAAGAAGATGGCCTCACTGACTCTTGCAGACAGCTCTAGAAGTTTGCACTCAGTAACAGTTTTTCCAACAGCCTTTCCAAAAGCATATATGAAAGTCCAAGAGGGGTCAGCATATAACTTCTCGTTTGGAAAAACAAAAGATGGAACAATAATCATGGAGGATGTACAAGATGTATAATGCACTAGACGATATGGCAAAAGAGATTCACGTTACGGCAGTAGAAAAAGGATTCTGGCCTGAAAAGGTAGATGATATTTTTATTGCGAAACAGCTAATGATGATTGTGTCTGAAGCAGTAGAGGTAATGGAGGCTATTCGTAAAGACAAAGGAAAGCAAGAAGTCGCTGACGAGATGGCAGACATCATAATCAGAACACTTGACTTATATCAAGGATTGGTGGATAATGGATATGTCGACCAGGAGTTACAGGTAGCTCTAAATAATAAGACTAATTTTAATAAGTCACGACCAGAAAGACACGGAGTAAAATTTTAATGACAACTATAGAAGAAGCGTTTGCATTGTTAGATCCAAAGATTAGAAAAAGAATTGGCTCTGGAGTAGGTGTCAAAACAGAACTTCAGCCTACGCCTAGCGTGGGACTTAATAGAGCATTGGGTGGTGGCTTTCCATATGGAAGACAGGTTCTTCTATGGGGAAGCAAGTCTAGTGCAAAATCATCGCTGTGTCTTCAGACAATAGCTATGGCACAAAAAGAAGGTAAGCTTTGTGCTTGGGTAGATGCAGAGATGTCTTATGACGAAGAGTGGGCAAAGAAGCTTGGGGTAGATACTGAAAAGCTAATCTACTCAGAGGCAAGAAGTATTAATGACATGGTTGACGTTACCGTAGCATTGCTACATGCTGGAGTAGATTTTGTTGTAATCGACAGCATTAGCTCCTTGTTGCCAGCAGTGTATTTTGAAAAAGACTCTACAGAGCTAAAGCAGCTAGATCAGACTAAGCAAATCGGTGCGGAGTCTAAAGACCTAAAGCATGCTTGGATGATGATTAACTATGCTAATAACAGGGAGAAGCCAGCTCTTGTTGTAGCTATCTCACAGGCTAGAAATAACATTACAGCAATGTACACCCAGTCTGTACCTACTGGTGGAAATGCCACACAGTTCTTCTCATCCACCATTGTCAAGCTATTTTCATCCAGCTCCGATTCTAAGGCTATCAAGGGAAAAATCAAGGTTGGGGATAAGCTAATTGAGCAGAAGATTGGCAGAAGGGTTCTCTGGGAAGTCCAGAATTCTAAGACCTCAGCTCCAGGAGATTCTGGGGAATATGACTTCTACTTCAGAGGCGATACAATCGGCGTAGACGGCATTGGGGACCTAGTGGACACCGCAGAGCTATTGGGCATTGTAGAGCGTTCTGGGGCCTGGTACATCCTCCCAGATGGGTCTAAGGTCCAGGGTAGGGATGGATTTGTAAATAAGGTAAAAGAAGACAAAGAACTAGAGGCCTCTATTAGAAGCAAGCTAGATGTCTAAGTATATAGTTATTAGCGGTAAGTTTCCTTGCCATACATGCAAGAAAGAGGTAACCTCCTTGCGTTGTTATGGAGAAGATAAACTGCTTAGCTGGATGTGTGAAGACAAACACTTAACAAACGTAAGCTTGAAGCCAAAACGAAAGAAGGATTATGAGCGAGAAAAGTGAAAGCAAAAGACTTGGAGCTAAGCAACATAAAAATTCTGGAAGAGGAACGCACAAGGGGGATGCTTCTTGGGAAAACTTTACTGTTGACTTTAAAGAAGTTGGAAAATCTTTTACCCTTAATAAAGATGTTTGGGCTAAAGCAACTACAGATGCAATCAGAAATGGAAATGATCCAGCAATCGTAGTTGTAATGGGTGAGTCTGGAATAAAAACAAGATTAGCAATTATAGAATTATCAATACTAGAAGAACTGACAGGAAAATAAAAATGAAAATACTACTACTAGATATAGAAACAACTCCAATGCAGGTTTATACCTGGGGACTATGGGACCAGAATATTAGCATTGATCAGATTATTAAAAGCACAGAGATGCTTTGCTTTGGTGCAAGATGGCTTGATGGCAAGAAGGTAATCTTTAAGTCTGTCCACCATGACGGCAAAAAAGAAATGCTAAAAGAACTACATAAACTAATGGACGAAGCAGACTTGCTGGTTGGCTGGAACTCCGCAGCCTTTGACCACAAGCATATTAATCGAGAGTTCTTGGAGAATAAGATGGCACCTCCATCACCTACAAAAGATCTAGACCTTATGAGTATTACAAAGGCTAACTTTTTGTTCCCATCAAATAAGCTAGACTATGTTGCACAAAAGCTAGACATTGGTGCTAAGGTAAAGCACTCTGGATTTAAGCTATGGATTCGTTGCATGGCTGGAGACAAGAAGGCTTGGAAAGAAATGAAAGAGTACCAGATTCAGGACGTAAATCTTTTGGTAGATCTTTATCATGAATTGCTTCCGTGGTTTGTGGGTAAGGCAAGTGCAACCACAAAAGAGAAGCTAGCCATCTCTGGATACGACAAGGAATCTGAGGTATAATATTATTATGGAACAACAACAGACAACTATTGACTCAATCAACGGGCTATCTGAAATTGCAGAGTACATGAAGGATGAAGAGCTAAACACAGCCCTTACCTTTATTGCTAAAGTAATTATTAAGCCAGATATTCCTATTAACGTAGTTACGGTAGAGATCGTAAGGCTACAGGCTATTGCAGCCAAGATGGCCTTTAAGGCTACTTGGATGGCTAACGTAGACAAGTCAGACCGTGGAAAGAAAAATCTATACTATACCGCCGCAGAGGCAATAAACAACCTGGTCTCAGCCTTGAAATATATCGCTAGATAGTGTATACTAGAAGGATATAGAAAGAGCTTAACAAAAATGACAAAAAGTTTACTACAGCAAGTAATGATAAAGACAGAGCAAAAACTTCTTTCCAGGCCTTCGTTCTTAGATCAGGCAGCGCTTATTGAAAAGATTAAGAGTGGCTACATTGTTAATCGTGTAGATAAGTTTACTACTAAAAAGAGCTTTGCTCCATCAACTATTGCATACTCCCATGGAGAATGTCCTAGATATTGGTACCTAGCTTTTGAGGGTGCCATGTTCACTGATAATGCAGATGCCTATGGCGGTGCTAATATGACAGCTGGGACTAAGTCACACGAAAGAATCCAAGAGGCTATGGGGAATGCTGGTATCCTTAAGGATTCAGAGTTTAAGATTACTTATTCAGACCCACCAATTTTTGGGTATGGAGATGTTGTTTTAGATTGGGATGGTCAAGATCTTCTTGGGGAGATTAAGACTATGCCAAATGAGGGTTTTGAGTATAGAAAAATTGCAGGAAAGCCTAAAGCTGGTCACCTCATCCAGCTACTTATTTATATGAAGATCTTAAATAAGAGCAAGGCTGTGATGATTTATGAAAATAAAAACAATCACGAGCTTTTGATTTTTCCTGTAGAATTAAATGAGTATTCTTTTAAGTGGGTAGAGAACGCTTTTGAATGGATGAGAACAGTTAGAAAGGCTTGGGAAAACAAAACCCTGCCAGAGAAAAACTATAGGTCTAATTCAAAAATTTGCAAGACCTGTCCTATTAGGGCAACTTGTGATGCGGCGGGAACTGGGGAGATAAAGATCAAGTCCTTGGAGCCGCTAGATGAAGCATTGTCAATGGTGTGACCTAAGTTTTGATACTAAGGTTTCTTATCAAATATACTGTTCCCCTGAGTGTAGGGATGCAGCTACAAAACAAAAAATTGCAGAAAGATATCAGCTTTCTAGGATTAGTCGTAGAACTGGTAAAGTTAGAAAATGCAAAAAATGCGAACAGAATTTGTCAATCTATAATGATGAACCAATCTGTAGTAAATGCTTAATTAATCCAGTAGACATATCTATTGCTTTAAAGGACATAAAGAGGTTATCAAATGGTAAATCTTAATCTACTAAAAGATCTACCCAAAAACATTTGTGCTATTGATGCCAGCACAAACAGCTTGGCTTTTGCTATTTTTGAAAACAAGGCCTTGGTTGCCTGTGGAAAAATTAATTTTAAGGGACCAGACACATACTCTAAAGTTGGAGATGCTGCAAGAAAATCATTGGCGTTTTTTGAAAAATTTAATATAGACGCTATTGTTATTGAGCACACTGTTTTTATGAATAGCCCAAAGACTGCCGCAGACCTTGCTCTAGTTCAGGGCGGTCTTCTGGGGGCAGCAAGGATTGTAGGCATCAAAAAGTTTGGATCTGTAAGTCCAATTACTTGGCAAAATTTTATAGGAAACAAAAAGCTAACTACTCCAGAAAAACTAGAGGTAGCTAAAAATAATCCAAACAAAGCCCCGTCCACACTTAAAACAATCGAGAGAGAGTTTCGCAAACAAAGAACCATTAAGTTTGTAAACACCTATTACGATAAAAAAATAGACGATAACGATGTTGCTGATGCAATAGCTATTGGTCACTATGCTGTAAATAATCCAGGAAAGATTGGTTTGTAAAAATGGCAGCAAAGCTGTATACTAGTGAAGCATGGCTTAAAAAAAGATATTGGATGGACAAGAAAAGTCCAGAAGATATTGCAAAAGAATGCGGAACAAGCGTAGAAACTATATATGTTTACCTAGCAAAATTTGGACTAAGAAAGAGTAGAAGATGAGTGCACAGACAGAAAAAGATATTGCAAGAGTTTCAGATCAAGTTAAAGAATTGTTGATTTCCAAAAATAGATCGTATGGAGATTCAGCCTTGCACCCATCCAGAATATTTTCAAAGTCAGACAACGTAGAGCAGCTGCTAGTTCGAATTGACGATAAGCTTTCACGCATACAGAATGGGCACGACTGGCCAGGGGACAACGAAATTGACGATCTGCTTGGTTATTTAATACTTCTCAAGATTGCTAAAGAACGAGCATCTAGTGAATAAAAGAAAGCTTGCACCAGTACAAGAAACCAAGTTTGAAAAGGTAAGAGAGATGCAAATTGGTAACAGGGTTCTTGTAGCTGGAGAAGTCATTAAGATCACTGGAGAGTATGGCTCACGGTTTAAGTTTGATAGTCTTGTTACTAATAAAGAGACTGGGGTTCAGTGGGTGGATTGTTTTGAGCTTAGCAAGGGAGTAGTTTCTGGATGGAGATCGTTCAGATCTGATAGAATTAAACTAATGCCAATAAAAAGGGGTAAAAAGAATGTCAACTGAAGATAACCTAATCGAACACCTAGACAAGGTGAATAGGGTAGTAGAAGAATACCTAAAGGGTAGTGAGGCAACTCAAATATCTAAAGAGCTTGACATCCCTAGGCAAAAGGTCGTTGGCTACATTAATGAGTGGAAGCAGATGGCCTCCGACAATGCTGCTATTCGTGCAAGAGCTAAGGAAGCTTTGGTAGGAGCAGACACACACTATAACAAGCTAATTAGCAAAGCCTATGAAGTTATTGATGATGCAACTACAACCGCAAACCTAAGTGCAAAGACTGCGGCTATTAAACTAGTTCTTGATATTGAGGCAAGAAGAATTGACATGTTGCAAAAAGCTGGACTGCTTGAAAACAAAGAGCTAGCAGAAGAAATGCTAGAGATTGAAAGAAAGCAAGATATTCTTGTAAACATTCTGAAAGACATTGCTTCAGAGCATCCACAGATACGAGACGAAATCATGCGTAGGCTATCTGCTGTTTCAAAAGACAAAGAGGTAATTACGATTGTCAGCGATGTTTGATGAATTCTTAGAAGTCTTAAAAGATAGTAACTTTGACGAGACTCCAGTCGATGCAAAAACATTTGTAGAGGGTGAAGACTATCTGGCTCAGCCACCGTTGTCGGATGTTCAATACGATATCGTTGAAGCAATGAGTCAAATTTATAAGCTAGAAGATTTAGTTAATTTAATGGGACAGGAAGAAGGAACCAGATATTATAAAAAGTACACCAAGAATGAAGTTATTCTACAGCTTGGTAAAGGATCTGGCAAGGATTTTACGTCTACTGTTGCTTGTTCTTACATCGTATACAAGCTCCTTTGTCTTAAAGACCCAGCGAGATATTTCGGAAAACCAGCTGGCGATGCGATTGATATCATTAACGTGGCGATTAATGCTCAGCAGGCTAAGAATGTTTTCTTTAAAGGATTCAAAAACAAAATAGAAAGGTCTCCGTGGTTTGCTGGAAAGTTTTATGCAAAGGCTGAATCCATCGAGTTTGACAAATCAATTACTGTTTACTCTGGTCACTCAGAGCGAGAGTCTCACGAGGGACTTAACCTAATCCTAGCAGTGCTTGACGAGATCTCTGGTTTTGCCCAAGAAGTTGGTACTGGAAATGATCAGGGAAAAACAGCAGACAATATTTACAAAGCCTTCCGTGCCTCTGTAGACTCACGATTCCCAGATCTTGGAAAGGTAGCTTTGCTATCGTTCCCACGTTTTCCAGGGGACTTCATCTCCCAGAGATATGATTCGGTAATTGCAGAAAAAGAAAGCATTAGTAAAAAACATACCTTTATAATGAACCCAGATTTACCAGAAGAGGCTGAAGGAAACAGCCTACAGATTGAGTGGGACGAGGACATAATCACTTCATACAAATATCCAGGAGTGTTTGCACTAAAGAGACCAACCTGGGTTGTAAACCCCACCAGGAGCATTGACGACTTTAAGCTAGCTTTCTATACAGATATAGGAGATGCTATGCAAAGATTTGCATGTGTCCCAACCTTTGCATCTGACGCATTCTTTAAACAGCGTGAGAAGGTAAGAGCTTGCATGACCATTAGAAATCCCATTGATTCCTCAAAAAGGTTTGACGATACCTTTAGGCCAGATCCAAATAAAAAATATTTTGTTCATGCTGACCTTGCACAGAAGCACGATAAATGTGCAGTAGCAATTGCTCACGTAGAAAAGTGGGTATCTGTTCAGGTAATGAAAGACTATGAGCAGGTCGTTCCTATGGTTATTGTAGATGCTGTTGTCTACTGGGAGCCAAGAGTTGAGGGACCAGTAAATCTGTCTGAGGTAAAACAGTGGATTCAGAACTTACGCAGACAAGGATTTGATATTGGAATGGTTAGCTTTGACCGTTGGCAATCCTTTGACATACAGAATGAGCTAAAGTCTGTGGGCATTAGAACTGAAACGGTGTCAGTAGCAAAGAAACATTATGAAGACATGGCAATGCTTATGTATGAAGAAAGACTTGCTATGCCAGCGATTGAGCTATTGTTTGAAGAATTAACTGAGCTAAAGATTATGAGAAACAATAGAGTAGACCATCCTAGAAAAAGCTCTAAGGACTTAGCAGATGCTGTTTGTGGTGCAATCTTTGGAGCAATCAGTCACACGGTTAAAGACAATAATTCCGAGGTAGAAATTCATACGTTTAGGGATAGACCAAAGAGCGTAGAGGATCTACCCAATAATGTGATACAATATAAGCCAATGCCAAAAGAAGTAGAAGAATATCTACAAGGCTTTGACTTAATTTAACGCTCTTTTAGTTAACAGTTTTTGTTTTTACAAAACTCTAAAGTAAAACTTTAAGGAGCGTTTTGTATTTTTAAAAACACTATGCTATAATAGATTTCTATCCCACTCTCGAAAGGTAATAATTTTATGTCAGACTTCTTCTCCTTCAGCCTACCAACAGATTTTGTTGAAAAATACAGCACTGTAGAGGCACCATTTGGTTTCAGAGATGCAGGAGAAAACTCCATTGGAGAAATTACTTTTGCTAGAACCTATTCTCGTATCAAAGAAGATGGAACCAAAGAACGCTGGTATGAAGTTTGTAAGAGAGTTATTGAGGGTATGTATTCTGTCCAGAAAAATCATGCCAAAGACAACCGCCTTCCATGGAACGATTACAAGGCCCAGAAGTCAGCACAAGAAGCCTTTGACCGTATGTTCAACCTAAAGTGGACACCACCAGGCCGTGGTATGTGGACATTTGGTACACCTCTAACTATGGAAAAGCGTAACTCAGCTGCACTACAAAACTGTGCTGTAGTGTCTACGAAAGACCTAGACAAGAATGATCCAGGTGCATTGTTTGCTTGGGTAATGGATGCTCTTATGCTTGGCATTGGTGTTGGATTTGATACCCTTGGACAAGACAAGGCGTTCCCAATTCACACACCCATTGAGCCAAAGGTAGTCTACGAGATCCCAGACACTCGTGAAGGCTGGGTAGAAGCAACAAGACTACTTCTTAACTCATTCTTAAGACCAAACCAAAATAGACAAGAGCTAGACTACTCACTGATTAGACCTTTGGGTGCACCAATCAAGGGCTTTGGAGGAACTGCTTCTGGCCCAGCACCACTACAGCAACTTCACGAACAGATTCGTAAAGTTATTGGTGGACGTGCTGGAGAGACATTAGACTCTCGTGCCATTGTAGATATCATTAACCTAATTGGAACATGCGTTGTGTCTGGAAACGTTCGTCGTTCAGCTACCCTTGCTTTGGGTGTTGAGGGTGACGATGATTTCTTGAACCTAAAGAATGCAGAAGCTTTCCCAGAGCGTAACAGCTATGACCCAGATGCTCCAGGATGGGCATGGATGAGTAACAACTCTATCTCTGCTACCGTTGGCATGGATTACTCAAAGTATGTCGATCGCATTGTTGACAATGGAGAGCCAGGATTTATTTGGCTAGATGTTGCTCGTAACTACGGACGTTTGGCAGATCAGCCAGATGGTGCAGACTATCGTGTAGTAGGCTTCAATCCATGTGCAGAACAGCCACTAGAGTCCTATGAGCTTTGTACCCTAGTTGAGGTACACCTAAACCGTCACGAGTCTAAGGAAGATTTCCTTCGCACTCTAAAGTTTGCTTACCTATATGGAAAGACTGTAACACTTCTTCCAACTCACTGGCAACAGACAAACGGAATCATGCAGCGTAACCGTCGCATTGGAACATCTCTAACTGGAATCGCATCTTTTGCAGATGAAAAGGGTCTTCCAACTGTCCGCAACTGGATGGACGAGGGGTACAACAAGATTCGTTTCTATGACAAGAAGTATTCCGAATGGCTATGTGTTCGTGAATCAATTCGTGTAACTACTGTAAAGCCATCTGGATCAGTATCATTGCTGTCAGGTGCAACACCTGGAGTTCACTGGGGACCAGGTGGAGCTTTCTACCTACGTGCTATTCGTTTTGGCAATACAGATCCAATGCTGCATCTGTTTAAAGCGGCAGGGTACAAGTGTGAAGACGATCTAGTATCTGCAAACACTACAGTAGTATACTTCCCGATTAAGTCTGGACAGAAGCGTAGCGAAAAGCAGGTATCTCTATTTGAAAAGATGTCTCTTGCTGCAACAGCTCAGGAATACTGGTCAGACAATGGTGTGTCCGTAACCCTATCTTTTGACAAAGAGACAGAGAGACAGCACGTAGCCTCTGTTCTTAACATGTACGAGGGTAAGCTAAAGGCAGTATCATTCTTGCCAATGGGAAACACTGTGTATCCACAGCAACCGTATACAGAGATCACTGAAGAAGAGTATGACTACTACATTGGTCGTATTGCTAAGATTGACTTCTCTGCAATTTACGACGGTGTAGAAAATCTAGAAGCAACTGGAGAAGCATACTGTACAACAGACTACTGTGAAATTAAAATTCCAGACAAGAGAGCAAAGTAATGAAACAGCTTCTACACTTTACAGCATCTTGGTGTCAGCCATGCAAACAAATGGAACCACTAATTGCAAAACTTGTTTCAGAAAATCTAAACATTAATTATGAAAAGATTGATGTAAGCGATGAGTTTGATCCAGCAACTGAGTATGGTGTTAAAGGTGTTCCAACCTTTATTGCATTGATTGATGGTAAAGAAGTTTCTAGACATACTGGCATTGCAACAGAAGAAAAATTACTTAACCTATTTAATTAATAAATAAAATGTTATAATTGTTTTGTTAGAACTAACCCTACTAACAAGGAGAAACAATTAAAAAACCCTTTTATTTTGCGATAGCTGTAGCTATAATTTTTTCATCATTGCTTTGGCCAACTGCATCTAAAGCTTCTACTTCTACACCGTGCGATACCTATCAGGTTAATGGTGGCGATGAAGCATTCTTGATGAATCTTAATACCCCACTAGAGTTTGGCGGTACTGTATATGATGGTAACGTTTATGTAAGTCCAAAAGGAACTATAACTTTTGGTCAGGGTGATTATACATTTTGGGATTACCCAGCAACACCATCTATATCAATTGGATCTTATGACTATCACGCTTTTGCAAATACACAGGTTGCTGGACAATGGAATCCAGGATGGGGAATTGGAAAAGATTTATATGTTAGGTATGGATCAACTGAAACATCAATCTGTGTTGACTGGAAAGTAATGCTATGGGGTCAGTCCTCTGGCGATCCAATTTATATTAGAATGTTGGCACAGGTTGATCCAGTAAACTATACATGGACTCCAACATATCAGGTAAGCTCAAATGCCCCAGCTGATGCAAGGTATGGTGTAAGATACGTTTTTAATGGGCCAGTTCTTCCATTAGAGATTCAAACAATAACTGAGCCCCCAGCTCCAAACCCTACTCCAGAGCCCACTGTGGAACCCACACCAAGTCCTACGCCTACACCCTCTCCTAGCCCAGAAGAGCCTACACCAAGCCCAGAGCCCTCTCCAGAGCCTAGTGTAGACCCATCACCAGAACCTAGCCCAACGCCTACAGATCCTGTTGAGCCCGTATTGCCACCAACCATACCAGTAGAGCCATCCCCAGAACCTTCTCTGGAGTCTGAGCCAGAAATGCAGCCAATGCCACAGCCAGTGGCACCAACACCAACAGCCCAGCCAACGCCAGAAGCTGTAGAACCTTCTCCAGAACCATCATTAGAACCAACTCCTTCTATAGAAGAGTCTATCATATCTGCAAAAGATTTACCAGTAGATCTTTCGTCCGAAGACTTAGTTGAAATAAACTTTGAGGACATAGTACCAACAGAACTAACAAAAGAACAGGCAGATGCTCTAGTAACGGCTGCTTTAGAAGTATTTGAAACAGCAGAGCCTGGCTCTCCTGAATATGAACAGGCCCTTACTGCTCTGTTTGTAGCAGCTCAGCAAGACGACATTGTTCTTGACGAGTCTTTAGCGGCCATCCCACTTCTTGGAGATGTACTTGGTGGAGCCACAGAGATTCTTAACTTTTTTGGAAATGCTGGGGCAGATATGAGTCCAAAAGTTAGGGAAGATTCAGAAAAAATAGTAGTTACTGCAGTTGTTGCCGTACAAGCAGCATTGTCAGCAGTTTCTCTAAGCGGTATAGCAACAACAGTAAACATAAGGAATGGAGCATAAATGAAATTTTTAACAGCATTAGCTAAGGACATTGTAGAACAGGCATGGACATTGCTTGGTATGATCGTTGCTTGGCTTGTCCTGGAAGGCTCTGCTAAAGAGCTAACAGGAAATCTAATACTAATAACCCTATTAGTATGGATAGTTACATTTCCGATTTTTCGTTATGAAAAAGAAGATAAATAGTAGATAGGAAACCCAAAAATGGAAGAACAAGCAGTAGTAGGTGGCTTTGCCACCATTAAGAACGTCTTCTGGAGAATTCTAGCAGTATTTGCAGCTTCAGGACTTTCAGTCCTAGGTGCAGGTGCAGTTGTTGGAGTTGAGCTAGTTGACGCTGTCTTTATGGCAGGTATTCTAGGAGTTGCAACGGTAGTTGAGAAGTTGGCAAGAGCCTTCTTGGAAGACGGAAAACTAAGCCTAGAAGAGATTAATGAGGCATTTGCTAAGGTAGACAAGAACCAGAAGTAAACCCTTGACGGTCCCCTCTGGGTAGTGTATAATGAATATACATCAATTCTAGAGGGGACTTTGTCATGACCTGTGTCGCAGCCGTTAAGGCTAACGGTAGAGTCTACATGGCTGGGGATCGTGGTGCATCAACTGAGGATACCATTATGCACATCTCTAAACCTAAAGTTAAAGCTTTTGGTCCATACCTAATTGGATATGCTGGAACAATGGAAGGTCAAAGATTACAGTATAGCTTTGATCCACCAAAACCACACCCAGACGATGACCTAGATGTTTTTATGCATACAACCTTTCTTAGATACCTTAAAGACTTCTATGATGAATGGTGGATTGAGACATCAAAAGACTCAGAGCTATCAATGTTAATTTCAATTAAAGATAAACTTTATGACCACAACTCTGAAGATATGTCTATGACCGAATTCTCTTCTGGCTTTGTGGCTATTGGTAGTGGTGCTCCGTTTGCATTGGGTTACTTATCAGCAATTGCTTCTACAAAAATGACACCAGAAAAAATGGTAGAGGGTGCAGTAAAAACTGCAATTAAATTTTCACCAACTTGCTCAGGCACAGTTGACATTTTGTCTACTTAGGAGTACAATATACTCATGAATAAAAAAACATTTGACGAGTGGCTACAAGAAGGTCTTGACCTTAACTTTTGTGGTCCAGCAATTTGCTATCCGCATGACGGATTGCCGCTTACCGAACAAGAAGAAAAAGAATTTGATGACGGAAGCGATCCCTGCATACATATCATAAGACTGTATGAGGATAAAGAAACAAAGGACTCAGTGGAGTCAAACCATTCTCCATCAGTATGGAGAGCAACTAATTCTGGTTTTAAGCTATAATAATAAGATAAGAGGTATGAGAAAATGAAAAAAATAGCAATCCTTTCAGCTATAATTCTTGCAATGGTTGGAACTGTTCCAGCACATGCAGTAGAAAAAACATCTGTAGTAATCATTGATAGTGGTTTTGACACATCAAAGGTTACGCCAATTGCTGAGGTCTGTATCCTAACTTTTAATCGTTGTAACAACGGTAAGAGTTTTGAGGAATCACTGGGTGCCTCAACCACATCATTGTCTATAGGAAGAGCTGGTCAACGTGATTGGACTCACGGAACTATTATGGCTGATATTGTTCGTCAGATCAATCCCGATGTCAATTTAATTTTTATTAGAAATGCTTTTGTTACTGACAGAGGTGGAGTAAATATTGGCGGTATTCA
>ERZ869921.693-NODE-693-length-17400-cov-6.656155_pt1 | contig 17400 bp, 22 predicted proteins | sample MGYA00579310_ERZ869921 | MGnify/ENA primary metagenome ERZ869921 (study PRJEB32216, sample SAMN09231816) | wastewater metagenome | place: USA: Maryland | collected 2016-06-21 | study: EMG produced TPA metagenomics assembly of the PRJNA472060 data set (Reclaimed...
GCTATCTCCGCCGCGCAGCAATTTGGCCCCGCGCTCTTACAGACGCTGAACTTCAGACGGTGTCACGATGAAAGTTCTAGCCGCTATTTTCTTTGCCTTTATTGCGTTACCGCCAGTACAGTACAGAGGTAACACTCATACAACTGTATATTTTATGGACGCAGAAGGTGTAGAAGCTACATGCGAAATGCTTACACAACTACCCAACCGGCGTTCTTGCGCTAACAATAACGAAATTATTGCACCGAACCCCTGCTCCTACAGGGGAGAATACGCAGATATTATGTGTCACGAACTAGGCCACGTTAATGGATGGAACCATAATGATTAACATTTCCTTCACGAACCAAGAACTTGATACGATTATGCGTCTGTTTGACATGGCTGTAAAAGCCAATGGTTTGAACGCCGCAGGTGCAGCGTTTATCCTTCAACAGAAGATCATTGCCGCCTTTGAAGCAAGTAATCAGCCGGTGACTCCTGAAGCCACAGAGGCATAACTAATGCAAGACACCACAATTATGCGGTCGTTTTCCGGTGAACAACTAGATAAGTTTGCCGCCGAAGAACAAGCCAAGAGAGAAGCACAAGAACGTCAAGCCGCGCCAGTAGTGTCGCGGCTTGCAGCGTATGTGCGCTCGTGTTGGGAACCTGCTCGCACAGCCAAAATGCCGATTGAAACGCGAATTCTTAAAGCTAAGCGGCAACGGAACGGCGAGTACGAACCCGATAAACTAGCGGCAATCAGGTCCAGCGGTGGTTCTGATATCTTTATGCCTATCACTGAAGTCAAGTGCCGAGCAGCTGAAAGCTGGGTGCGTGACATTCTGCTTGATGGTGGTGCTCCTCCGTGGGAACTTAAGTCATCGCCTGAGCCGAAGCTGTCTCCGGAAGAGGAGGCTGCGCTTGAGCAAGAGTTTACGGATCATCTGTTGCAGCTGGTGCAAAGCACCGGTGTTGCTCCGGAAATGAACGAAACTCCTGCGCTTCGTGAGATGTATGAAGAAGAGTTTCGTCGTCGTAAGCTTGAAGCTGCTCAGCATAAAGCTGACTTGATGCGCACGCGCATTGAAGACCAACTCGCTGAAGGCGGCTGGTATCAGGCATTCGACGACTTTGTCACCGACCTCAGCACCTACCCATTGGCCTGCATTAAGGGCCCAACGATCCGTAAGAAGACCGTTCTTGAGTGGGGCAGGGACGAAACAGGTAAGACTGTTCCGAAGGTTATTGACAAATTGATCCCGACTTTTGAGCGCGTTGATCCGTTCCGACTCTATCCGGAACCGGGCATCGAGTCACTTAAGGACGGGTACGTTATTGAACATAAGCCGATGTCGCGCTCTGATTTGGCGTCGCTCATTGGCGTTCCAGGTTTCGATGATGAAGCCATCCGTATGGCACTTGACGAGGGCACAAGCTGCACTTGGTTCGGGTCCTACAACGAAATGGAAAAGAACGAACTAGAAGCCAAGCATAGCACGTGGTTCCGCAACACGGACATGTACGATTGCATGGAATTCTGGGGTAAAGTCTCAGGGGCTATGCTTCGCGAGTGGGGCATGTCGGAAGACGACGTGCAAGATCGCGCTAAAGAGTATAACACCTGCGTCTGGCTCGTAGGCAACTACGTGATTAAGGCGATGCTTAACTACGATCCGTTGGGCAATAACCCGTATCACGAAACGTCTATGTTCAAAGTCCCAGGCGGACTTTGGGGTAAGTCTATTCCGGAACTGCTCGCAGATGTGCAAGCAACTTGCAACGCTGCGGCTCGTTCTCTTGTTAACAACATGGGTATTGCTTCAGGCCCGCAGGTTGAAATCAACGTCAGCCGCGTTGCTCCGGGCGAAGACATCACGCAAATTTTCCCATGGAAAATCACGCAGACTACCGACGATAAGACCGGCGGTAGCAGTCAAGCGGTTCACTTCTTCCAACCCGATAGCAATGCTAGCGAGCTGATGGCTGTGTTTGAGAAGTTCAGCCGCCTAGCGGATGAGTATTCTGGTGTTCCATCATATGTTAGTGGCGATATTAGCGTTACCGGTGCTGGCCGTACCAGTTCTGGTCTTAGTATGCTTATGGGCGCTGCTGGTAAGAGTATTCGGCAGGTAGTCTCGTACATCGATAACGATGTTGTGAAGCCTGTTATCACTAAGCAATTCATCTACAACATGCGGTTTGACCCGGATGAAAGCATCAAGGGTGACGCGTTCTGCGTGCCGCGTGGTGCAGTTAATCTGGCCGTTAAAGAAACTGCTGAAGTCCGTCGTATTGAATTCCTCAACGCAACGGCAAACCCGATTGACTTCCAAATCATGGGACTTGAGGGTCGTGCTAATGTGCTCCGGCAGGTTAGCAAGTCACTCCAAATGCCTGAGGAAGAAGTTGTTCCATCTAGCACAAAGCTGCAGATGATGCAGCAACAGAGCCAAATGGCGCAAGCTGGGGGCATGGGTCAAGCTATGCCGGGTCAAGGTGGCGCTCCAACGCTGCCAGACGGCCAACCCGCAGGCGGCGCAAGCGCTAAACTAACCGGAGGCGCTGGCTAATGCTTTCTGTTGATGACAAAAAGATTTTGGAACGCGTTATCGAACGAGTTCCACAGTATCGAGAACTTCTAGAGCGCAAGCTACAAGAAGAACTCAAGGGCCTACCGAGCGTCGCCTCGGATAAGGTTCAAGTATTCCAGGGACGAGCAAAACTTCTCCAGGAACTCCTGGCAGAGTTTGTTGCGATCTCTGGCAAGTAGGCAAATCGCAGAGCGAAGCCTTAACTTTAGCACACCGTAAGGAGCTACCATGTCACGACCCGCACAACTCGAACAACAAATTGAACGCGTTAAACAACTCCAGGCCGAGATGGCTCAAGACGACAACGGCGGAACTGAACCCGTTGTTCCTAATGAACCAGCCACGCCACCGGAGCCTGTTCAACCCCAAGTAGTTGTTGGAGAGCCCGCTACAATCTCGAAAGAGGAGTATGACAGACTCGAACAACGTTATCGTACGTTGCAAGGTATGCACAGGGCAGACGTTACTCACCTTCGTGAGCAACTGAACGCCACTACTGCTACCATCCAAACTCTAGAAGCCCGTATCATTGCTGCCGAAAAGGCACCAGTTGCTCAAACTGCTCCGACAAAGTATGTCACGGCAGAAGATGAGGAAGAATACGGCGATACCCTAGAAATGGTGCGACGTGCTGCGCGAGAAGAAGCTGAAAAAACCCTTGCAACACGCGAGGACGGATATTTGACACGCATCGCTGAGCTTGAAAGCCAGCTTAACTATGTACGTAATAATGTAGAACCGGTTGTCGCAGACATCACGCGTTCACAGGCGGAACAAGTTAAGTCCGGATTTTGGGCAGCCATCGATACTCAAGTTCCAAATTGGCGCGCTATCAATGACACACCGGCCTTCAAAGCATGGCTACTTGCAGAAGACCCGCTCACTGGTTCGACCCGCCAACAGTTCCTGGCTCAAGCGCAGAGCGAATACGATGCTCTGAGAGTCATTAAGTTTTTTAAAGAATGGGAGCGCACGGCAGCAGGGGGTCAGACGCCTGCTCCAAAACCAAATTCTCAGAATGAGCTTGAGAAATATGTCGCGCCGGGTTCTAGTCGAACGACTACCCCTGCAGACAAGACTAAGAAACAGTGGACTAAAGACGCCATCAGTCAGTTCTACAAGGACGCAATGATGGGCAAGTACACTAACAAGCCAGAAGAGAAAAAGAGAATTGAAGACGATATCTTTGCCGCTCAGGCAGAGGGTCGTATTGCTAGTTAAAGTTAAAGAGGAACATATAAATGGCTTTTCCTGTTACCTCCGGTCATCCGCAGTACGCTGGGAATTTTATCCCGGAACTGTGGGCCGGTAAGCTGATTGAGAAGTTTTACGACGCAACCGTTCTTACGGCAATCAGCAACACTGAATACGAAGGCATGATCAAGGCCCATGGTGATACGGTTCACATCCGTACCACGCCGACGATCACCATCCGCGATTACGTTAAGGGTCAAACCTTGCAAATCGAACGTCCGGATAGCGATCCGCTGGAACTCTTGATCGATAAGGGTAAGTATTTCCAAGCCGTCGAAGACGACGTTGATGCCGTTCAAACGGACATCAAGCTCATGGACGTTTGGTCCAAGGACGCTGCGGAAAATATGAAGATTGAAATCGACCAAGATGTTCTCACGAACATGTTGACGGGTATCTCGGCTCTCAACCAAGGTCTGACGGCTGGCGCGAAAACCGCCTCGTTCAACCTGGGCACGACGGCTAGCCCGCTGACGGTTACGAAGGACGGCGCTGGCGGTACGACGTCGATCACTGAACTCATCGTTGATATGGGCACCGTCCTTGACGAAGCCAATTGCCCTGAGTCTGATCGTTATCTTGTTCTCCCGGCTAAGGCTGTGGGCTTGATCAAGAAGTCGGAACTGAAGGACTCCTCGCTCTCGGGCGACGGCACGTCGATCCTGCGCAACGGTCGCGTCGGCATGATTGATCGGTTCACGATCTACATGTCGCACAACCTGTACACGGCGTCCAGCAAGACGAACATTATTGCTGGTACGAAGCGTGGTCTTACCTTCGCGTCGCAGATGACGAAGATGGAAACGCTTCGCGCTGAAAGCACGTTTGGTACGCTGATCCGTGGTCTTCAGGTTTACGGCTACAAGGTCGTCAAGCCGGAAGCTATTGCGACGTCGGTTATCCAGTTCTCGTAATCGATAGAAGGATAAATAATTATGACTGCTTTTACTGATACCTTGGGCTTTTATAAGGGTTCGGCTGGCTTCGGCGCTCATTCCGATAAGCGTCTCGGCTACGTCTCTGTGAAGCTCGACTTTGCAAAGATTGTTGCGGCTCGTGCTGCGGCTAGCGCTACGGCGTTGGCAGCTGGCGATACGCTGCAAGTTCTGCAAATTCCGGCTGGCGCTTTGATGCTTGCCGGTGGTCTTACCGTTTCTGAGGCGGAACTGACCAACACGACCGCAACGTTCGACCTTGGCTGCACCGGCGGTTCGCCGATTGCTGCTAACGCTTTCGTCAACGACGGTGCGTCGAACGCAGTGGCTAACCTGTCGACGGGTCTTGCGGCTCCGCAACTCTTCGCGACGGCGGACACCATTGACCTTCTCCTGAACACGGCTGTTCCCGCGAACGCCGTTGTCTGGGCATGGGCATGGTACCTCAACGCTGACGCAGCTGAGTCGGCTAACTAATGGTGGCGGGGGCTTCGGCCCCCTCTTCCTAATAGGAGACTATAATGGGAATTTATACTGGCATTGCTCTCGACAACCAAGCTCTTAATAACCCGGTTATTACGAACGCTACGGTTGCCGCAGGTAGCACGAAGACGCTTACGGCAGCGGCTCATGCGAGTAAAACGATTAAGCTCGACACTGCTTCAGGTAGCGTTGTCACTCTCCCCCGCAGTACTGGCGGCGGTGCAGTGTACAAGTTCCTTGTCACGGTTACGGCTACGTCTAACTCACACATCATCAAGGTCGGCAACTCTACGGACGAATTCCGTGGCTACGTTGTCCAAGACTCTGATACCGCTACTGCACCCAACATTTGGTGGGCTGCAGACAACGATGACACGATCACACTCAACCGTACGACCACGGGCCTCGCGGCACAAGGTGAGTACTTTGAGATTGTTGACGCTGTTTCGGGTCACTACTTTGTTCGCGGCTATTCACAAGCCTCGGGCGTTGAACAAACGCCGTTCTCGGCGACTGTCTAAAGCTAAGGAGAGCCGGAACCTAATAAGTTCCGGCTCAGCCACAATGAACTGGCAGATCAAAGAAGTAGAAGGTTATGCTTATTTTATGGAACGCGGATATCGCGTATCTGTACCTATAGTTGACATCAGCGGGTATGACTTTATAGCCGAACGTGATGGCAAGTTCTTGCGAGTAAACGTAAAAGTTGCTGGCCTAAAGAACCCTAAAGATAGAAATTCTTGGGCAATATCTAAGTCTGGCGCTTCTAGCGACGCGACTTGTGATGTATTCCTAGTCTACCTGCCACACAAAGAAACCTTTATAGAGCTACCAGGAAGTTATTTTCACGGTAGTAGCTCTAAATGCAAACGCATTCCATAAGGATTTATACTATGGGCATTACCCTTGTAAACAATGCACACACTACGCTATCTGCAGATGCTAGTAGCACTGACACAGTTATTTATGTTGACGACATTGACAGCTTCCCTACTTTAGATGTCGGCGACTATTTCTATCTTACTCTTGAGCGCACATCTGGCGCACAAGAAATTGTTAAGGTCACACAGATTAACGCGGCTAGTTTTACTGTAGTACGTGGACAAGAAAGCACGATCCCGATTTCATTCCCAATCGGCTCGCGTGCAGAACTGCGTATTACGGTTCAGGGCCTTGAAGACCAATTTAGCGATGTCGTTGGTGACGTTGTTGATGCAGCGGTAATTGCTGCCATACCAGGATTGATTAGTGATACTGCGTATGGTGTTAGCTGGGACGGAGTTACAGCTGTTGCCCCGTCTAAAAATGCTATCTATGATGAGTTGTCTGCTATTGAAACTTCGATTTCGGCACTAGGCTCAGTAATTTCACTGCGCGGAACTTGGGATGCATCTGCAGGTACATTCCCAGGTAGCGGTACGGCTAAAGCCGGATACTCTTACATTGTGTCTGTTGCAGGCACAGTTGATGGCCGTTCGTTTATTGCTGGCGACCGGATCATCGCTATTATTAACAACGCTTCCACAACTACGTATGCGAGCAATTGGTTCCATGCGGACTACACTGACGCTGTATCTTCGGTTGCTGGCCGTACCGGCGCAGTTACGCTTACTAACACTGACATATCCGGTCTTGGCGCTTTAGCCCTAGCCAGCGGTGTCTCAACGGCCCTTATCGATGACAACGCAGTAACCTATGCTAAGATGCAAGATATTGCTAACGGGCTTTCAGTCATCGGTAGAACTTCTAATTCCGGTGGCGATCCCCAAGAATTAGTAGCTGGCGCAGACGCGCATGTCTTACGCCGCAGTGGTACAAGTTTGCTGTTTGGGACACTGTCAAGTGGAAGCTACGCAGACGGCTCTGTGACACTAGCCAAGATGGCGACGATGGCTACAGGTTCAATTCTTGGTCGCGCTACTGCAGCTACAGGTAACGTTGAAGTATTGACAACACTACCGTTTGCTTTTACTGGTGACGTTACGCGTGCAGCAGGTAGTAATGCTACTGTCTTGGCTGCGGGCTCTGCCGCAGTTCTGAACTCAGGCACCCTGCTTGCTGCTCGTATGCCTGCCCTTACTGGCGACGTTACAACTACAGTCGGTACTGTGGCAACAACGGTTGCTACTTCGATTATTACAGGGCGTACACAAGACACTACTCCGGAAGCCCTTAATGACTTTGTCCTTACATACGACAACAGTGCAACGGCGCTCAAAAAAGTTCTGCTAAAAGACCTTAAGACTCCTGAGTGCATTACAATTGCAGTCGGCGATGAAACGACAGCTATCACTACCGGAACTGCAAAAGTTACTTGGCGTATGCCTTATGCCTTTACAGTAACGGCTGTTCGCTCTAGTGTGAATACTGTTTCGTCTTCGGGGCTCCCTACTGTTGACATCAACGAGTCGGGCGTTTCAATCCTGTCTACAACTTTGAGCATTGACGCTTCTGAGAAAACGTCTACGACTGCCGCTACTGCTGCAGTCATTTCTGATACGTCTCTCGCAGACGATGCAGAAATGACAATTGATATTGACACTGCCGGTACTGGCGCAAAGGGCCTTAAGGTCCAAATTCTTGGATATAGGACATAAGACATGACTATTCAAATCAGTGTTACCCTTTCTGATACCGACGCTGGTGTTATTGGGGACAAAACTTTTAATCTCGATTTTAGTGCTGATGACCCAAACGTATGGGTTAACAACTGCTTGAATTGGGTTGAAGCTAAACTCCAACCACAACGTGATCTACTTGTCCTACAAGAAGCTGAGCGTATTGTTGCTGCACGCCGTGCAGCACTTGAAGCCGCACAAACTCTGGAGCCAACCGAGTAATGCAAGTTATTCAATCGGGTAGGTTTAATTCAGCGTTCGTGTCCGCAGGACCGTTTGACCTCGATAGCGGCAGCACGTCACTCACTATTGAAACTGGCGCAACGGCCTATGAGATTTGGGTTTGCGGCGGCGGTGGCGGCGGTGGTAAAACAGTAGGCGCAACCGGTGGCGGCGGCGGCGGTGGCGGCTGTGCTTACAGAACTGGCTCAATTCTGGCTGGCGAATGGGGCACTTCAATCACACGAAGCGTTGGTGCTGCAGGAACTAATGAAACGTCAGCCGCTGCATCGGACGGAACGAACGGCGGCAACAGCACGCTAAGTGCCACACTTGGTGGAGTAGCCGTATCAATGACCGGTGGCGGTGGCGGAAGAACAAACAACAACCTGGGCGGCACTGGCGGGACAGCATCAGGCGGCACTGGTGACGTCGTCGGTAATGACGGTGTAGCTAGCGGCGGTGGCGGCGGTGCCCCAGGCATTGACATTGGGCTTGCAGGCCGTGGCTATGGTGGCAACGGTGAAAGCAGTACACAACCAGTTGGCGGGCGTATCCGCGTAAAATTTACATAAGGTGTATCATGTTACTTAGACTAGTAGGTGCAGCCCTAGATGAACCGCTCGGTGCTCCAGGAATTGTCAGTTTTAATGGGATTAATTCAGTCGGTAACGCTGGCAATACAGCCGGAGTCATCTTCAAGAATGACGGGTTTTATTCAGTTTATCGACACGGTGTACCCATCGATAATGCTTACTGGCTCGACCCACCAGTTAACATGGGTGACTATGAAGTCTACGCTACTGTACTGAGTGGGGATACTCCAACCGGCACAATCGGGTCATGGGTAGCACTCGACACTTCACAAGAATGGAGCCACCAAAACTCAACTCCATCAACAACGCTGACTTGTCAGCTACAAATTGAAATTCGTTGGACCGGTAACAACGTTGTCCAAGACACAGCAACTTACACAATTACGTCTAACGGATAACAATATGCCAACAGTTGACGAAAGAGTAGAGGCCATCGTCGAAAAGACAGTGCAAAAAACTCTCCTAGCTTTTGGTATTGACGTTAGTCATCCAGAAGGCGTGGTTAATTTTCAACAAGACATGCACTATCTGCGGGCTAACCGCCTTCGTGATAAGGGCATTCAAAATAATACTATACAGCAAGGTGTGCTTGTGGTACTATCCGGGCTGTTCGCAGCTGCCGTACTCGGTGCCGCCAAAGCTTTAGGGCTACCCCAATAAGGATCGAACATGAAAAAGTATCTTCGCGCTAAGACAAACGGCATTATCTTTGAGTGGAATGAGCGTCTTGCGCTTAATCCAGATGTTGAAGCAGTGACTGAAGAAGAAGCTTATCCTGAGCGCTTTGCGCCAGTTAACCTTAAGGCACGTAAGCCAACTGTAGACCTTTCTGTAAAAACTGAAACAGTTGCTCCGCCGACCGTCTCTCCGGAGCTTTTGGCTGAAGCATCTAAACCTTTCGACGGTCCGCGCTCTAGACGCGTTACTGTTGCTCCCTCAGCTGCACCGGTTAGCACCGCTGGCCTGTCGTTCGGAGACATCTAATGACACCGCAAGCGGTTATTGACGCTGCCCGCGTTCTTATCAGCGACGATAACGCGCTGATGCCAGAGCGCTTCTCGGATGCAGATTTGCTTGGTTTCGTTAACCAAGCAATGAAGCGTGCCTGCATGGTACGCCCTGACTTGTTTATTACTAACGAAGAAATCACACCGACTGTAGGTCAAGTCGAACAAGAACTTCCTGCTAATGTTACGCGTCTGATGGAAATCCATCGCGTAGTTGGCGGCGGAGCAGTCGGCGAAGTCGACAAAGAAACTATGGATCGGTCTGCACCGAACTGGACTATTGAAGCTTCGGATACCCCTGTGAACTGGATGCGCCATCGGCGTAATCCGCGCAGGTATTTCTTGTATCCTGCTCCTGTCTCGGGTACAGAACTGGCAGTAGAATACGTGAAGGTGCCCGCTGACTACGCGCTAGGTGATACGATTGATTTGCCAGACAGCTATAAGTCTGCTATTATTGACTGTGTTGTTTATCTGGCGGAAGTCATCGATAACGAACACGTGGAAACTGAACGGGCTAAATCTTTCTTGAACTCGTTTATGCAAGCTCTCGGTGCAGACTTTTCGCAACGCGCGACAGTCGACAACGAGGACGGCGAACCTGAACAACAGCAACAACGTAGGAATGGATAATGGCTAATCGTGAATTTGCGAGCATCGCAGGACGCGTAGAAGCGCTAATCCCACAAGTTCCTCGCCCAACAGTAGTCGAGCATATTCGGCTTGCTGCGCGGCTAGCCTGCGAGAAAACACTTGCATGGCGCTATGTGCCTGCAACTTCTACCCTCCTGCCCGGTGTATATGAGTACGCTTTTGACGTGCCAACCACCGCAGAAGTGGAACATATGTACGGCTTCAGCATGAACAACAAGCCGTTGAACCTGATTAATCTCGACGTGGCCATCGCTCGGTATCCAGAATGGGCTGATCTGTTTAGCGGCGAAGACGCCGAAGAACTGTGGAGTGAAACCCCTGGCGGCTATCTTGGCGCTGACGAGTACAACGAAGACGTCTTTAACGCTGGTTCGGATTTCGTCCTTCCGGACTCTATCGTTGCAGACGCTGCACGCCCCGAAGCTATTACGATGGTATCGCCACAGCGATACGTCGTGCTGCCACTTCCGGACGCGCAAGAAACATATACTGTTCGTATGTGGCTGGCTCTGAAGCCGCTTCGTACAGCAGACGAAATGGACGAACAAGCATTCAATGAAATGGAAGACCTGTTTGTTTGGGGCGCACTTGAGACGTTGTTCTCGATGCCGAACAAACCGTGGACCAACCCGGATTACGCTGTGCACTACGGCAATAAGTTCCGTGAAGGATACCTTGAGAAACGGCGTCGTGCTAATATCGGACACGTTCGCGGACCTATGAGTGTTCGCAGCCAATCTTGGCTCTAAGGGTGAAACATGGGCGTTAAATTTAAAAACAATGTACGTAGTGCACTAGACACAGCGATTAGCGCTAGTGACTTGGGCCTCGTCGTAACCTTCGGTGATGGCACGTTGTTCCCTGCCGCAGGCGCGGGCGACTACTTCTATATGACCATCGAAGCTACTGATGGCTCGTATGAAATCGTGAAGGTCACTGCTCGCTCAGGCGATAGTATGACCATCGTTCGTGCACAAGAAGGCACGACGGCCCGTGCGTTTACGGCGGGTGCGTCATGCGCGCTACGTATTACAAACCAAGGCTTGCTTGATAAGGTCGCGGAAGATAACCTAGCAACTAACTCTGTTACGCTCTCGAAGCTGGAAACTCTTACCGCTGCGCGAGTCCTAGGTTCTGTGGCTGGCGGCAATGCTTCTCAGCTGACCGCTACACAAGTTCTTGATTTGATTGGCTCTACGCAAGGCAACGTGCTCTATCGCGGTGCTTCTTCGTGGGCCGCACTAGGTGTGGGTACTGCGGGACAAGTCTTGCAGTCTGGCGGAGCCGGAGCTAACCCATCCTGGGCTACCGGAATTCTTGTCACAGATGGTGACAAAGGCAGTATTACTGTCTCTAGCTCAGGCACAGTTTGGACACTTGACGACGCTGCGGTTACGCTGGCAAAGATGGCAAACCTAAGCCAGTACCAACTGATCGGTCGTTCGTCTTCAGGTTCGGGTGTGCCACAGGCCATCTCGACTAGTGCCGACGTCTACACGATGCTAGGCTCAGCTAACAACGCTGCAATCCGTACAAACATCGGACTGGGTAGTATTGCTACTCAAGGCTCCGGTGCAGTCGCTATTACTGGCGGTACGATTATGGGTATCACGTCCGGGCAGATGACTGCTAAGACGTCGATCACTACCACAGGCACCATGGTTCTGGCAGATGCAGATACGGTCTGCTTCATGACTGGTAACATAACGCTTAACGGCGGTGTCTTCAGTAGCCCACAAGTTATCTTGTTCTACTCTGGCGCATCGTCCCGCACCATTACGCAAGGCACAAGCATGACGCTTCGCCTTGGCGGTACTGCAACCACAGGTGACCGCACGCTAGCGGCACGTACGTTTGCGGCTGCTCTCGTGATCGGAACAAACGAAATCGTTATCGCAGGTTCAGGAGTGACCTAATGCTGTCTTTCCTTAAAGGGCTGCCAGTCGGCCACTACATTGTTATGGCAGCGCTTATGGTTGCATCTTACATTTGGATGGACTATAAGCATACGCAGCAACAACTCGCAGATCAGATCAAGCTAACAGAACAATGGCAACACGCCGCTGAAGTCCAGCAAAATATTGATCGACGAGATACAATCATCCTTCGCGCTGGACAACAAGAACAGCGTACAATTTCGGAGTCACCAGATGCGCAAACTCTTTTCCCGACCGATCTTGCTGTCACTTGGGCTGCTGGCATTGACCGCGTGCGCGACGCGGGGGCCGAGTCTGCCAACCCAGAACATGAGTTGTCAGGACCTGATAGTCGAGAGGCCGAGCGAAATAAACCTCACATTCGGGGACTTGATGAACTTCTCAATAGACCAGGAAAGAGCCTTGGCCCGCTGTAACGCACGCCTTGAAGAAGTTACACGAACGGATAAATAATGCCCGGACTAAAGATTGATCAATTCAAAGGCGTAGCGCCGAAGGTAGCACCAGAGCTTCTGGCTGATGGTCTTGCACAGATTGCACGTAACGCTAAGCTGGACTCGGGTAACATCATCCCGTATCCAGAGCCGGTCGTTGTGGGTAATTCCGGACGCACTGGCACGACTCGTACAATCTATCCACTCGTTAACCCAGACACAGATGATCTAGTCTGGATGTCCTGGGAAAATGAAGTAGACATCGCAACTCCGGCCTTCGAGCCGGTCGTCACCGAACAACGGTTCTACTACACAGGCGATGGCGTACCTAAAGTCACCACGTATAATCTAGCCACATCTGCTGCGGCCCCATATCCCGCAGACTGGTACGAACTCGGACTGCCGCTGCCAGATACCAAAGCTACAACTGTCGCTGCGAGCTACACTGCACGCGGCATTATTAGTGTTGCTCGTGACTCAGGCGGCATCGTTACGTACGTAACATCTACGCCACACGCGCTGCGCAATGGCATGATTGCAGCCGTTAAGGGTTTCACTTTTTACGCGGCTAGCTATGCACGTAGCGGTACGACTGTAACAGTCACGCTTAACGATCACGGCATCGTAAACGGCAGTACTGTGTTTCTCACTATTACCAGCGGTGACGCCACCTCTGGTGCTTATACTGTGTCTAACGCTACGACAAATACGTTTCAGTACACAGAGACGGAGTCCGGTGCTACTTCCGGAAACCTCAAGATCGACACCCGTGCCTACAATACTACGGGCTCTGAAGTAATCGTCGTTGACGATACAACGTTTAAGATTTTCGCTCCTGGCTTTGAGCAAGCGACCTACGCTGCCACTGGCGGTATGCTCGAACTAGCTGGCCAGACGTACGCGCGCACGTATGTGTACACATGGTATACCCCGTGGGGCGAAGAGAGCGTAGGCTCTGATCCATCTGATGATCTTGTTATCAAGGACGGCCAGATTGTTACTATTAGCGCGCTGCCTAACGAGCCGCCGCTTGAGCCTGCTAAAAATTTCATTCGCGGTATCAGGCTCTACCGCACACTCGCTGGCTTCAGCGAAGCAGACTACTACCTACTTGGAACTCTGTGGTTTCCGCAGAACACGGCCCGCGTACAACGTGTGGGTGATGTCGTGACTGTAACTATGGCTGAACCACATAACTTTCTCGTTGACGACCGCTTCAAGTTAACGGGCTGCACGAACACGTCCATCGATATTACGGACGGTATCGTGACTGACGTTGCAGACGGATATACGTTCTCGTACATTTCGGCGGGAACTGCTATCGCGGATACTGCAGATACAACTGGAGTACTTTATCATGATGTCTCTGAAAACCCAGACGAAGACGATGCCCGATACTGGGGCGATGCAAGTTTCGATTTCACTGACGATTTCAATTCCAAAAAGCTTACTGACAATCTGGTCACGGATGAGTGGGTTGGTCCACCTGAAGACCTACAAGGACTGGCTGTCATCCAAAACAACATTCTTGCGGGGTTTGTTCGCAACTCGTTCTACATGACGGAACCGGACCAGCCTCATGCATGGCCGGAAGCGTACATCAAAATCCTAGACACTAACATCGTAGCTATCCGAGCCATTAGTGGTATTGGTGCTGTCATCTTGACAGAGAAGAACCCATACTTGCTTACAGGCTCTGACCCAGCCACCATGACTCTACAGAAGATAGACACGCTCTATCCGTGCATCTCGTCGCGCGGCGTGGTGTCTATGAACTTTGGTGTGTTGTACCCGACGTACGAAGGGCTCGCGCTATTCTCTCCGACGTCTGGCACTAAGCTCGCAACCACAGCTGTCTATAACGCAGACACGTGGGTAGCTACGTACGATCCTACGTCTATCTTGGCAGTGTACTACGACAACTGTTATTTCGCTAGCCACGCTAGTGGATCGTTCGTGTACACGTATGCTCCAGAGGACGGCGGCTTTTTTGTAGACTGTGACACCGTATTTACCGCAGCGTATAACGATGCGATCAACGGTAAGGTGTACATTGCTGCAGGGACTAGCGGTGATATCTATCAGTGGGATAACCCCAACGAGCCTTACCAAACGGCAGAGTGGAAGTCGAAAGTATTCCTTACTCAGGACTACAACAACATCGGTGCGGTTCGCGTTAAGGCAGACTACACAGATACACCAGACTTGACCTTTACACTTTGGGCAAATGGTGTTGAACTTTACTCTAATCCAGTGTACAATGATGAAATCTTTCGCTTGCCACGAGGCTATCGATCTGATACATTCGAGTTTGCAATTGAAGGCAACGCGCGTGTTCGGGCTATTCATCTTGGACAAACACCAATGTCGCTGAGGGAAGTATGAGCAATAAGCTAAATGTCCCTATGGTCGCAGGAAACATCGAAGGCTTGCCTTTCGGTGCTACTGTGTTTCTTCAAGGCGTCCAAGAAGCGCTAAAAACTCTAGACAATAATGTAGTCTACAAAGATGCTATTACCGCTACTGTAGCTAGTCCAAAGCTTCGAGCTATCTCTGCCCAAGGACAAGCGTTCTCAGTTTCAGGTACAAGTCTGGCATCCGGTGACGACTACAATTCACTAGTTCGAGATGTAAAAACAATGCTGGAAGACCTCAATAGCCTACGCACAGAGGTAACCGCTATAAAAAATCAATTGCGAGGTTCTTAATATGCCCGGCCCAATGCCTTTTCTAGACCCGAATAATCCTATGGTTAAGCAACTCATGGAGCGAAACCCTAACGGGGTGTTTGCCACCATGGTGAAGAACGCCTGGAAGAAGACAGACCCAGGTCCTAGCAACAACGTTGTTGGGTCAAACAATGCTGGCGGATTGTTCTCAGGTCCTACTGGTTTGCCGGTTAACCGCGCTCCTGTTTCAACTTTCGGCACTTCGACGATGAACTCGTCGAACCCGTATGCCCGGCGCACAGCAGGCGGCTACACGATTGCTGGCGGGGATCAAGGCGCTACCAACAATAACCCTAGCAACATGGGCGGCGGTCCCGTCAGCTTTGCAGCTGGCGGTATGATGACCGACCAAGGCACGGCTGTTCGTCCAGGTGAGATGATGGGCAATATGACACCTGCCGCAGGCACTGGTAGAACTCTTCCGTCTGCTCGGTTTAAGGTTGATGCCCAAGCCCCAATGATGCCCTCTGCCCCGATGCCATCAGGTATGCAAGACCAGCCAGCACTCGGCGCTGCGTCTCCGCCTCCGCTTGAACCGGCGCAGATTGATCAGGAAGCTCAGCGCTTTGTGCAAGAGCACCCAGAAGAAGTTCAGAAAATCCAAGGCGTAATCGCTTTGGCAATTCAGACGGGTGAGCTTACTTCACAAGAGCTTAACACTGCAATCCAGCTTGCTAAGACGGCGCTCGCTAACCCGAATGCGTATCCGCAAATCCGGGCCTTTGCTATCAAGAACGGCCTCGGCACTGAACAAGATATCCCGGAACAGATGGACCAGGGTATCCTCTTTGCTCTTATCCTAGCTGGCAAGACGGCCCAAACTGTTGGCCCACAAGGCAATGCAATGAGCGGACAAGGCCCGGCACCCACTATGGAAAATGGTGTGTTGCCTGAATATAAAAATGGTGGTATGACTGGTGATACTCCGCACCTTGCAAAGGTGCACCCACGCGAGTACGTTATTCCAGAAGACACGCTTATCTACCACGGCAAGAAACACTTTGATAAACTTGTCGAACAAGCAAGGACACCACCTGATGCTAACAAAGCAAACTAAACCGGTACTGCTTTCCACGCAAGTTCTGCTCGCGACCTATTGGCCGCAGATTGAGCCGCTGCTTGCGAGTGCTCCTGTTGCTGAAGAACATGCTCCAGATAAAATTCTGGAGCTAGCTCTTGCAGGACAGTTGTTTGTATTTGCTATTGTAAAAGAAACACTTGACGGTGATGAAGTAGAACTGGTAGTAGTTCTAGCTCCTGTTCCGTCAGATACTCTTCCTGTAATGACAGTTGTTGTCGTAGCAGGTAAAAATCTACGCAGACACATCCGCGATTACTGGGATTTTTTCCAGGGCTGGTGTGTTATGAGCGGGGCGCGAGCTATTGACGCATACGTGCCGGACCGTATGGAAGGGTTCGTCGAAAAACTATTAGGACTCAAAAGGGAAACAGTCCATGTCAGGCTTCGCCTATAATCTGAAAATGTCAACGGCTATGACTCCTGTAGTCTACGCCACTAATGAAGAAGCTGCCGGTAAGATTGGCAAGGTGCTCGGCGTTATCGCCGCTATTGCCATTCCGTTCGCGGCTCCGATGGTATGGGGCGCACTCGCTGGTAGTGGCGGTATTCTTGCTGGCCTTGGTGGCGCAATGACTGGAGCCTTTGGTGCCGGTCTTACTAGCGTTATCGGTTCTGCCGCAGTCGGCGGTATCATGAACGCAGGTATTGCTTATGCAAGTGGCGCACGAGGCGGAGACGTCTGGCGTGCAGCTGGTATGGGAGCCCTTCAAGGCGGTGCCGGTGGACTTATGCGTGGCACAGGTGTCACTGCAGCCGCTAAACCAGGGATGGCCGGGATCAACACAGCCGGTAAGGTAGCCACTAATGCTTGGGGCCAAACAGTTAACGCTGCTGGTCAAGCCGTGGGGCAAGCTACCGGTGCAATCGCTCAGACAGT
>ERZ869921.694-NODE-694-length-17391-cov-4.121885_pt1 | contig 17391 bp, 13 predicted proteins | sample MGYA00579310_ERZ869921 | MGnify/ENA primary metagenome ERZ869921 (study PRJEB32216, sample SAMN09231816) | wastewater metagenome | place: USA: Maryland | collected 2016-06-21 | study: EMG produced TPA metagenomics assembly of the PRJNA472060 data set (Reclaimed...
GGTCTTGGCCGTCGACTCAGGGCACACGTTCGACGGCAGCTTCATCGAGGCTTCGATCGACTTCTCCTTCAACGACAACGAGAGTTCGCTCGCGACCAAGAAGTCATCGCGCCTCGCGGTCTATGGGCAGGCGGAGGGCTCAGTCACTGTTGCCGTCAGTCATGCGGTCAACAATGGGCCGATGGTTGAATTCGGAGACTTCCTGTTCAATCCAGCGACCGTGAACGCTAGCGAAGACCTGATTGCCGCGAGCATGATCGTCACTGCCGAGTGTGACTTCTTCTCGCACGCATACCGCTTTGAGACGTCAGGATTCGGCAAGGTCGTATTCCAGTACATGATCGATGACAATACGCCCATATCGAAATCGCAGGGCAACCTTGAGAGGGGGACGTAATGCCAAGCACAAATCCGAGACTGCCGGCACAGCCGGTTCTGCCCGGGCTGGCGGGTGAGGCTGCAGCGGTTCGTCCCGTGCGCCCGCGCGCGATCCTGCCCGGGAGCAATGCGCCGCTGACGCCAGTGACGAATGGCGGGAGGAACGAGCAGATTCTTCCTGATGCCGGCGGTAGCTACGTCGACGACATGCACGCACGAGGACCAAACCAGCCGACCGGCGATCCTCGCAATGCAGGCTTCACCATCAACACCGGCGGTGGCGGTGGTGGTGGCGGATCCTCGATGGCGGTGACGCCTGTCGAGCGTCGTGAGGTGCAGGCGGGTGAGCTGGTCGAGAACCGTCTCGCTGGCCTCCTACGCAGCGACAGCGCCCTGTCCCGCATGGCCGACATCCGTGGACGCCGTGAGGCTTCGCGTATGGGCTCTTCTGCGGGCTCGTACTACGGTGGCGCGGCGCAGATCGCGGCTCAGGACATCGCCCTCCCAGTGGCCCAGCAGGACGCATCGTGGGTTGGTCGCACTGCGTCCGACAACATGAATGCCCAGAACGAGCGCGGCAACAACGAGCTGCAAGCGGCAAGCGCGGCGAACGTGGCCAACATCGGCGCGGGCGCTTCGATGTTCAGCGCCCAGCTCGATGCCGACATTGCGCGCGAGCGGATGGGCGTCGACGAGCGGCTGACGCTTGGCGAGCGAGACTGGAGATCCGGCGAGTCGAGGCAGGACCGAGAGTGGCAGTCGACCGAGGCCGATCGTGGTCGCGAATGGCAGTCTCGCGAGGAGGCACTCAATCGCGAGGATCGCAACGCAGACAGAGAGGACAGGCAGGCATGGGACTTCGCGGATCGGGAACTGGAGAGAGCGTTCAACACGGGGCAGCTGGATCGTCAGCTGGATCAGAGGGATCGCGAGACGCTGATGGGGGCCATTGCGACGGCCTACTCGAACGGGAGTCTGACGGCGGCACAGGCGCAAGCGGCAGTCCGGAACATCATCGCGACCTATCGGGAAACGCACACGATCGTAGCGTCGATGCCGCCCCCGTAACGGTCAGCGTTGCGAAGATCGAAGACCTGTCTGAGCTTTGTGCTTTTGGGCACAAGGCTCACGCTCGATCGAACTATTCCAATATCGCATACGCTTCCGACGTCGCGCGGAAGACGCTGTACAACGCAATCTCGTACGCCGGCTACGAAGTGTTCGTGGCCAAGCGCGCGGGCAAGATCTGCGGGATGCTGATCGCGAGCGTTGACCAGCTGCCCTTCTCGCGGCGGAAGTCTGCGACCGACGTGATCTTCGCTGCTGATGCCGGCGGCGAGTTGTTGCTCGATGCATTCCTCGCATGGGCCAAGGCCAAGCGGGTCGCCCGGGTGGACATGGGTGTCTCGCAGGATGACAATCGTGCAATGGATGTTCTGTATCGAAGGAAGGGCTTGATCAGGACTGGTGGCATGTACATGAAGAACATCGAGGTAGACCAATGAGCGCCGTCAAGAAGGTCGTCAAGAAGGTCGGCAAGTTCATCAAGAAGAACTGGAAGAAGATTGTCATTGCAGCGGCCGTGGTTTTCACGGCAGGTCTAGCTACGGTCGGCATGGCGGCTTTCTCTGGCGCTTCCGGTTTCGGTGGATTCATGGCTGCAGCTGGACAGACACTGGTCGCCGGAGGTCAGGCCATTCTTGGCACTGTAGGCATCGGATCCGGTGTGAGCGTCGGCACCGGCGCAGGCGGGGCTTTGTCAGCGTTCAAGGGTGCGACCCTGCTCAACGGCACGATGGCGCAGACGCTTGGCCTCGCGACTCGGGCAAGCACGGGCGCGAGTGCTGCAGCGGCCGGCGCAAATGTCGGCTCGGCGGTTGGCGTCTACAGCGGCCCGGGCTCGTCGATGATCGGCGGCGGTGGCTCCTTGTTCGGTGGTGGCACGACCGCCGCACAGACAGCGGCACGCGCCGCAGCGGCAGGGTCGATGGGTCCGCCGTCCACGCTGGCAGCTGCCGGCGGTGGTGGCGCGGCTGGTGCCGGTGCTGGCGCAGGGGCTGGTGCATCAACAACCGCAGCGCCGGCCGGCGGTGGTCTCTTCCGTCAAGCCCTCGTCGGCGCAATCCCGGGCGCGATCTCGGCATACGCCAACGGTCGAGCGGCAGAGCAGCAGGCCGAGGACGAGAAGCCGCAACAGTTCTGGGGTGTGGACCTCAAGACTGGCGAGAATCATTACCAGTCGCTGTCTGACGAGCAGCCGAGCCCGCCATCACTGGCCAAGCCTGTGAAGCCAAAGAAAGGCCTCGCCGCGATCAAGGCAAACCAGAAGCGGAACGTCAGCTACAAACTCCGCACAGACGAGGCCGAAAATGCAGCAGCCTGAAGCAAAGCCAGTCGCACCGGATGAGACCGATCTGTACGAGACGCTCGTTGCCGAGATCCTTGAGTACCTTTCAGGGAAGGGCGCGCAGTGGATCCGTGAGCAGATCAAGGCCCAGATCAAGGGCGACATTGGCGAAGGCATCGGCAAGCTGTCGTTCGTTGTCCTGAAGCGACTCGTCGAGAAGATGGAGACGAAGGGCGCGGAGTACGACTTGGACATGTTGCTCGGTGCAGCGACTGAGACCATCGACGCGATCGGCGGCATTGCCGAGACGCTCGGGATGGAGGTCTCCGATGACGACACCAAGACCGCGCTGATGAAGGTGGTCGAGATGCACCTGACGACAACGAACGCCACGCCGGAAGAGAAGGCTGAAGCGAACGAGATGCTGACCCAGATGGGTCAGGACGGAACCTACGATGAGGCCGCGACCTACATCAAGGGCGAGGGCAATCGTGCCGGCGTGAACTTCGACAACATCGATCAGCGCGAACCGGAGACGGTGATTGAGCCGGAGCAGGGCGAGGCCGCGCCACAACAGCCGGCACCCGGTCAGCGCGGTTTGGCAGGCGCAGCAGCGGGGGTGATCTGATGGCTTGGAACGCACTCAAGCATGGTCTCGCGGCGCTCGCTGCGGGCACCATCTCGAATCACACAGCCTTGCAGGCGCGCGTCGCTGAAGAGGCGAAGACTGCCCGCCTTCAACAGGCGAAGGCCGCGTACGAGGCTGGGCTCAAGCAGGAGGAGCGCCAGTTCGAGCTGGACAAGATGAACATGCAGGAGGGGATGCGGACGGAGCGTGCTGAAACCACTGCCGCCGCTGCTGCCCGGGTCGCAGAGGGGAAAAACGAATTCACCGCGAAAGAGAACGAGCTGAACCGTCTCTCGCGCGAGAAGGCCGCGAGCATTCGCGCCACCAACAAAGGAAGCGCCCCAGAAGCCAAGCCGACACGGCTTGAAAAGAGCGTCGACGAAGACGGCAACACCACATGGATCGATCCAACCAAGGGCATTCCGGTTCGGACTCTGTCTGCGCGTGGGGAGATCATTGCCGAGTACGACGGGGACGGGAAACTGATCGACCCGAACGAGACGGCGGATGGCGAGCAGTTCGTGCATGGAATTGACGATGTCAAGCCGGCAGCGAAAGAGAAGTCCGACGAAGCCCCGGCTCCGAAACCGAAGCAGGATGTGAAATCCAGCGGCGTGGTTCGCCCCGTGAGGAGCAAGGCAGAGATCGATGCCGCCATGGCGAAAGCAAACGCGCTGATTGCCGCAGGGTATGATCGCAAAGAAGTTCTGGAACGACTGCAAAAGCTCGGAATCACCGTCAAGGAGTAGCAATGGCCCGTCCGCCCTCAAGCACGAAGTCGATTGGATTCGAACCGATCGACTTCGATGCCGCATTCGCCGGAGTCTCCAAGACGTCCGATCCCGGGAAGCGCGTCGAACCGCTCGACCTTGAGGCGGCTTTCACTGACCTCACCCCGCCGGAGCCTCTGGATCTTGAAGCGGCTTTCGCTGGCGTGAAGTTTGACCGAGAGGCAGCGAAGGCGAAGTTCGACGAGGCTGATCGCGCCAAGGCGGAAGAGAACCTGAAGAAGGAAGGCGAGGGATGGCGCTGGCCATGGGAGGTTGCGACCGATGCAGTGAAGGGCGCGATCGGAACCGTTGCCGGGACAGCCGGCGATGTCGTCGGTGCCATGAACAAGGACTACGGCGTTCCGTTCGGTGGCGAGATTTCCGCAGCCGCTGGACTCCTTGGCCGCGCTGGCTGGGATGACGCTCAAGATCTGTCGGACGCGCTCGAAGCCCAAGCTCAGCCGAAGTCCGAATACGCGAGCAACTTCACCAGAAACGCCTCCGAAATTCAGGAGGCGATGAATCAGGGTCAGACGGCGCAGCGTCAATTGGCGAAGCAAGAGATGGGCGAAGCGATGCGAGGCGGCATCCTCAGCACGGCGAAGCACCTCGCGCTGAATCCGCTGGATGTCGCAGAGACGACCGTCGAATCTCTGCCCCTGATGGGGGTGGGCAAGGTTGTTGGGGCGGGCACGCGAGGGCTGACTGGCGTCAGGGCCGCAGAGGTTCCGGCCATGTTGGCGGCTGAAGGCGGGATGTCGGTCGCCTCTTCGGTGCAGCAGGCGCGCGAAGCGATCAGGACGCTCCCGCCGGAGAAGCTTGCCGCACTTCCCGACTATGGCCCGCTTGTCGAGAAGTATGGCGACGAGGGCGCGCGGAAGGTACTCGAAGGGCGAGCGGCGACGCAGGCCGGTTTCGCTGCCATTGTCCTCCAGACAGCAGTCGGCGTCGCAACGAGGCGATTCAGTGCGGTCGAGGAGGCGATGGCCGGCAATACCGGACCTACGTCAAGTCGTGCTGCCAACGCCTCCATCGCCGTTCCGAAGGAATTCGCGCAGGAAGGATTTCAGGGCGGATCGGAAGCGCTCGGGGCAAACTTCGGCGTGTCCGCCGCCGACCCGTCTCGCGGCCTGATGGATGGGGTGGTCGAGGGCGCGCTAGTTGAAGGTGCCGCATCGGTCCCATTGTCTGGTGGCTTGGGTGCCCTGCAAAAACCGAAGGACAAAACGACGCCGGCCCCGGGCATCACTCCTGCCGCAGCGCCACCGCCGACCCCGGCAGAGATCATGGCATCGGACCTCGACCCGGCCAGCAAGGGTGTGGCCGTGGCCGATGCGGTGTTGAGGAGCGCGGGCGTGGCTCAGGCCGATGCCGATCTCGACGCCCGACTGGATTCCGCGATCGCAGCAGCCGATGCCGCTGGCGTTGCGGCGCAAGAACCACCCGTGACCGTGGACGGCGCGTCAATCGCAGCGCCGTCGCCATCCGTTCAGCCGCAGCCTCGCTCGTTTGCCGAAAGGCGGGCCGGCGCGCGTTCACTCGCCCAAGTTTCACAGCTTGTCGCTGGCCAAGGAAGTGTTGCTCAAGAGCAGCCTCTGCCAACTCAGCAATCAAGCGCGCAGCCGACCAAAGCAAGAGCCGTAGACTACAACGCCCCAGAGTCGCAAGACCTGCCCAACTTCGGCATGCCCGAACTGACGCGGGCACTGCCCGACGAGCATCCGCTGATGCAGCCGCGCGACAAGGATGCGTCGCCGGAGCGCGTGGCGATGCGGCAGACCTTGATCGATCAACGGCTGCAGGGCCGACCGTCGGCGCCCGAAGGCGTGAAGCCGATCGCCTATGTCATGGGTGGTGGCGGCGCGTCAGGGAAGGGCACGGTCCTTCACCTGATCGAAGAGTCCGAGGGTGCAACGCGCGACAAGTACGTGCATCTGGACCCGGACAGTTTCAAGACCGGTGACGAACAGCACGGCCTCGACGGCATTCCGGAATACGCGGAACTGATCGCGAATGGCGAGAAGCGCGCGGCCGGCATTGTCCACGAAGAGTCGTCGAACCTGTACAAGGATGCGCTGAATCAGGCGATCGGCAAGCGGCAGAACCTCGTGCTTGACCGCACACTTTCCGACGAGAAGAAGGCTCTCGCCGAGCTTCAAAGCCTGAAGGATGCCGGGTACGAGATCCGCATGGTTGGCGTGACCGTCGATCCGCGCGAGGCGATCTCGAGATCCGTCCTGCGCGCAGAGGGGAAGGCCGGCAGATACGTCCCGCTTGCCGCGCTGATCAAGGCGCACAAAGGGTTTTCGCTTGGCTTCGAAAACATCCAGAAGCTCGCTGATCGCGTTGTCTTGTACGACAACGGCGTTGCAAAGGGCGAAAGCCCGATCCCGATTGCTGAACGATCCGGAGACGGGTCTCTGACAATCTTGGACCGCGCGCGGTATAATCAGTTTGTCTCAAAAGGAGGCATCAATGAACAAGCAACGAACTACCGCGAACTCGGATACGCCTTGGCACCAGAAGCTGACGGCGGCGATGTCCAAGCCCGGGGCGATGCTCAAGGCGATCAAGGCGCGCGACGCGCAGGACAACCAGACTCCTCGCCCGCACAAGAAGACGTTCGCAGCTCGCCGAGCCAAGTAGGTGACAACGCTCGCCCAGATCCAGCGGGCCGTACGCCAGATCAAGGCGGGCCGAGTGCCGCTGTCGGCGAGAAGCCCGCTGCCACACAGGAAGTACCACAACCTGTCGCTGCGGGCGAAGCTGCGGGCAAGGGAGCCGTTCTTCCTGATTCACCCAAGGTACGCCGAGGACTTGGCGTCACTTCCAAGCTTGACGCCATCACGCGAGCTGTCGAGCGTTTTGCTGCAGGACTCAGCTCTGACCTGAAGGTCAAGGTACTCAACAACCTGCAGGAAGTACCGGGTTTCGAGAACAGGGAAGACGTCAGCGATGGCATGTACCACGAGGGCGTCGTCTACCTGTTCGCCGACGAGCTGCCCGAGAACGATGTCGCTCGCTGGTCGTGGGTGTTCGCGCACGAGGCCAAGGGTCACGCCGGCCTGCGTGGTTTGCTGGGCAAGGATCTCGACACCGCGCTTGAGCGTGCCGCGCGCAATCCGTTCGTTGCAGACCTTGCCGCCGCCATCCAGAAGGATCGCGACGGAGACGGGCTGACGAAGCTCGAAGCAACCGAAGAAGCCCTGTCCGAAATTCAGGGCGCAATCGAGACCAACGGATTCGAGGATCTGGCCGATCGATACAAGGTCGACATCACGCCGATCCGAGAGGAGAAGGCCAAGACCACATTCCAGAAGTTCGTCGAGACGATCAAGAGCCTGTTCAAGGCGAAGACCAACACCGAGTTCTCAACCGGCGACGTCCTGAAGTTGTTGGACGCTGCGACTGCGGCTGTCGGCGGCAAGGGGAAGGGCACGGCATTCTCAACTCCGCGCCGTCCGAAAACAGAAGGCGATCGTTTCGTTGTGTCCGATCTTCCGAAAGGGAGTGATGCCAAGGTCAATGCTGTTTCATTGGTCGATGCGTTTGATCGCGCCCGGTCCAAAAAGTACAAGACCAATCGCGACCTCAAGAACGATCTGCAGGAAGCATCTCTCGAAGCGCAGCGCACGAGCGGCGTCGACCTGCAGGAAATGTCGCGGGCGGCACACACTGCATTGACGAACGCGATCGTTGCTGATGCAAAGTTCGCACTGAAAGACAACGCGAACGCTGTCGGCTGGTACGACCGAAAGGTGTCCGAAGCGATGTCTGTTCTGTCGCTGCTGCACCCAGAGATTGCGACGGACAAAGAGAGCCACGTCGCATTTGTGTGGGCGCTTGCCACGACATCGAACGGCAACAAGGTTGACAAGAATTTCGAGCTGGCCGAGAAGGCGTACGCCGAGTGGAAAGAAACCGGCCGCATGCCAGCAGTCGGCATCGGTACAGCAGCGAACGCGATCAACAGCGGCATGGAACTGTTCAATCGCCTATCGGAAAAAATGAGCCCGGAAGCACTTGAGCGCATGCTGGTCACGAAGTTCACCGTTGCGGAGATCGAGCGCGCCACTGGCGTATCGCCGGGCGGCGAGTGGAAGTCCACAGATGTGCGCGGCGCTGCGATGCTTGGCCCGAAGGTCGGTAATGGTTTCCTCGCGAACCTGCTCGGCAAGTTCGATGCGCTCACGATTGATCGCTGGTTCATGCGCACATGGGGTCGACTGACCGGATCACTGATCGAGATCGACGAGGCTCGTGTGCAGCACGCTCGCACGAGACTCGCGATCACGACATCTGCGATGAACGGCAAAGAGCGCGCGACGCTTGTCGAACTGGTCGGTGAATTCAGCACGCGCACGAACGAAGGAACGGACGCGCTCGCAACGGCGATCAACAAGGCGTCGGCGAAGAAAGACAAGCGCGAGCAGATGCAGAAGACGCCGCGACTGGATGAGGCGCGGCGCATTGGCAACAGCTTGCACATGCTGCGCGATGGCCAGAAGGAAGCGCCAGATGGCCCGATGGAGCGGACGTGGATTCGCACCGTTATGGACAGCGCGCTGAAGAAGCTCTCGTCCGATGGCAACAAGATGGAGATGGCTGATCTCCAAGCATTGCTCTGGTATCCAGAGAAGCGTTTGTACGACTCTGCCAAGAGTCCGGAAGACGCAGCAGCTGAAGAGGCTTATGCGGACGAAGACGCTCCGGACTATTCGAACGCCGCCGTTGCACTTGCGAAGTCTCGCGGTATCGAGCAAGGCAAGATCGATAACGCGCTGAAGAACGCGCCGAAGATTATGACTGGAGAGATGTCGGCGAAAGAGAAAGCCGAGTTTCTGAAGTCGACGATCGCACCGCCGGAGCAGGGTAACAACGTGCTGTTCGAGGTTGCGCCAGATCCGTCGAACGCTGAATTGCTTGCGCAGTGGCAGTCCATTCCAGAGAAGACGCGCGTCGAGATCACGCGAGAAGTTGGCCGCGATGCCGCCGCCCAGATAGCGGAAGCGATGGGATTGGCCGGCATCTCGAAGCCGACGACGGCGGTTGGTGGATTCGAGAACACAATCAATCCGAATCAGATCACCGAGTACTCCGCGACCAAGGTCAGCGTGAAGGATGCGCTGGCATTCGCCGCCTCCGTTGGTAAGGCTCTGGATCAGGCATCGATGGTCGTGATCGATGGGCGATTGCCGGATACCGTGCCCACGATTCGCCTGCGCACAGAAGGCAAGGAAGCGTCGAAGGACGCAGAGAAGATCTGGAACGCGATCACCGAGGCCGAGCCAGAGCTGAAAGGTTCCGGATTCACGGCCCGTGGCGACGTGTTCGAGTTCCTGAATTTCACCGGGATAGATAGCAATGCAATTGCGAAGAGTGTACAATCCGCAGTAACTGCGCTCGGAATCAGTGGCGCGGTTTCGCATGGTGACATTCACAGCACGTTGCTGGAGAGGAGTAGTTATGACAGTCACATTGAAGGGCTACGACCCCGAGTTCGAAAAGACGTCGTTGCTCGCATCGAAACCGTCCGTGCAAACGCACAAGGGCGCATCGCAGACGCCGCTCGGGAATACGGCGCAGGAGCAGCACGACGAGGAGATGGCGATGCAAAGTTCAGCAAGCCCAGATCCAATGCAGCCGGCAATCGACGCGAGCGAAGCGGCGCTGCAACAGATGGCGCAGAATCGCAAGCGGTAGGATGGAATGAACGACCCGTGCAGCCAGACGCTGCGCGGGTCGAAGGCATTCACTACAGCAACACGTCTGGCCTGTCTGCGCTCGACGGGAAGAAGCACGGCACCAACCATCGCGGCGCAGAGTTCAAGCGTCTCGCGCGAGCCGAAGGAAAGCGTTTCGCATCGATTCTGAAGCGCGTTTACTTCTACGTCGCCGGCACACCGCAAGCGCGCGGTGAATCTGTCGTTGGTCGCGAAGCGGTCTATGGCCAGACGCTCGAAAACCTGTACGACCTCGCGCAAGATAGCCGCGACTACAAGGGCGCATTCGACAACATCAAGAATGACAGCGACTGGATCAACGAGATCGAGGCGAAGATCGTTGCTGATGGATTTGACGGATGGGTGAACGATGGCGTTGCCGTTGTCCTTGGCACGAAGCCAGTGCCGGTGCGCGAGCCGAAGTTCTCCAAGCCCAAGCGCGACCCGAAAGAACAAGCCGAGGCAGATGGCTTCGACACGTCCAAGGTCTACTACCACGGCACCACTGCGGCCAAAGACTTCAAGACGTTCAGGCCCGGGAAGGGTGGCGTCAACGAGCTTGGTCCGGGCGTGTACGTCACCGACCAGAAGATGTACGCGGAAATGTGGGCGCGCGGCGATGGTGGCCGCGTCCTTCCGCTGTGGCTGAAGAAGGGCGACATCTACGACCTCGACATGCACAAGCGCAAGGCTGGCTTGCCAGAGGCCTTGCGCGACGTCTGGATCCCGCTTGCGAAGCGCATCCGCGAACGCCCTGAATTGTCGAGCGAACTGCAGCGCACTTGGGACGAGGCGCCGATCGAGGAGCATGCCGAACGCCTTCGCGAGATTGCAAAGTCTGGCGCGCTGAACGAAACGCTTGAGCGTGCCGGGTACATCGGCGCGAAGAACGAGTACAGCCAGATACCCGGTCAAGTCGTCCTGTTTGCCAAGGGCTCGATCCGATCGGCCGAGACGGGTAAGGTGATGTTCTCGAAGCCAGCCCCGGGCCAAGTCACCGCAAAGGATCGAGAGGATCTGCGTCAGCAAGCGCGTGCAATCGCGAAGTCAGTCGACATCGCATCGTCCGACATCGAGGACGTGGCCAACCGCAACATGCGCCTTGCCAAGCTGTCGCAGGACGCCGCCGACAAGATCGCCGAGTGGACGGAAAGCGACCAGCTGACCGCCGCTGTTCGTGACGCGAAGGAGATCGAGTCGGATCTCGCCAAGGCCGCGACGAACGAGGACTATTCGCAGGGCGCGCGACGTGAGGCATTGCGTGCGCGTGATGCGATTGTCGGCGAGCTGTCCGGATTGCGCACTGCCCTTGCCGCCGCAAAGAAGGCCGGCGCTGATGCGATCAAGCTGCAGGACCGCGCCGCGAAACTCGGCCAGCCGATCGACGCCACGCAGATGGCCGAGTACCGGGCGCTGCTGATCGAGGCCGCTGACCAAGCCGCGACCGCATACGACTATGTCCGTAAGGTCATGGCTGCTCGCCGCGCGCATGAGTCCAGCGTCTTCAAGGCGAAGCAGAAGGCCGCAGACAAGCGCGACTTCGTGTCCAACCAGCTCGGCGCACGCCAACCCCTGACCTTCAGCTACACCGACCGCTTCGACGACACGGTGCGCGGTAGCCTGCGCGGCACACGCGAACGCTATCAGGACAAGTACCTGTCGCTGCTGTTCGTGCAGCAGGACATCGAGGCCGCGCGCGGGAAGCCGCTCGATGACGTGGTCAATGCGTACCGCAACGAGAACCTGATGCATGGCCGTGCCGGCGATCGCGTCGAGCATCTGAAGTCGGACCATGTCGACCCGCTGATCAAGGCGATGAAGGAAGCCAAGGTCGACCCGACGTTGCTGGAGGACTACCTCGAAGCCCGCTATGCCGAGACCCGCAACAAGCTGATCGCTGCCCGCAACCCGGGCATGCAGGACGGCGGATCGGGCATGCTCACTCAGGACGCCCGCGATTTCCTCGCTGGGAAGACCGCCGGCCACCGCTCGGGCGTGACCCCTGACGCTGACACCTTGGTGAAGCTCAAGGCGCTGGCGAAGCGTGTGGACGCCATCAGGACCAGCACCCTGCAGTCGCTTGTCGCTGACGGCCTGATCACCCAAGACCAAGCCGACAACATGATCCAAGACCACCCCAACTACGCGCCCCTGCGCGGGAAGGACGGGGAAGAGGTCGGCATGCCCGGGACCGGCAAGGGCATCGATGTGCGTGGCAAGTTCGTCAAGACGGCGATGGGCCGAGGCGAGGGCAACCGCGCCGTCAACATCCTGTCCGAGATCTTCAAGGACGCCGAGACATCGATCTTCCAAGGAGAGAAGAACCGGGTCGCGAAGAGTCTGGCCCTGCTGGCACTGGAGAATCCGAACCCGGACCTGTGGACGCTGGAGCCGGTCGTCACAGAGGCCAAGCTCGATTCGCTCGGTCAGGTCTACCAGTCGGTGAAGAGCAACGCCCAAGATCAGGACTCGATCCGAGTGATGGTCAAGGGCCGAGCCTTCTACGTGAAGCTCACCGACAAGCGCCTGCGCGACGCCTTCAAGAATCTCGGAGCAGATCAGTCGAACGCCTACGTCCAGTTTCTGGGTGCGCTGAACCGCTACGCATCGGCCACACTGACCCGGTACAACCCGTCATTCGTGGCCGTGAACATGGTCCGCGATGCGATCTTCGGCTTCACCGGTATCGCATCCGAGCATGGCCTCGTGACCGCCGGCAAGGCTGCAGCGAACTACGGCCCTGCAGCGAAGGCATTGTTCCTGTCCCAGACCGGCAAGCCCGGTAGCGGGCGCATGGACGCCATCGCGAAGGAGTGGGCACAGGCCGGCGGCAAGACAGCGTTCGGCGGGATCAACTCCGTCGAGGAAACCTCGGGCATGATCGAGGCCGAGTTCCGCTCGATGCGCGAGATGATCATGAAGGGTCAGGGCGGCATTGCCCTGCGTAGTCGCCTTGGAAACATGCGCGTGATCAAGATCATCGAGGGCGCAAACGACATCGCCGAGAATGCGATTCGACTTGCCACATACGCAACGCTGCGCGAGCAGGGGATGTCTGTCGCGAAGGCCGCAGAGTACGCGAAGAACCTGACGGTGAACTTCAATCGGAGAGGAAGCAAGACGACTGTCGCGAACGCGATCATCCTCTTCTTCAACGCGAGCGTGCAGGGTGCGCACAGAAACCTGCGCCTGTTGTCGAACCCGAAAGTGAAGGGCGCGATGGGCGCTCTCACGGCGACGAGTTTCGTTCTGGCAACGCTCGCTATGGGAGCCGACGATGAAGACGAGGATGGGCTGACCGCATACGAGAAGATGTCGGACAACGACAAAGAGCGGAACATCCTCATCCCGATCGTCTCTCGCGAGAATGGCCGCACCAAGGTGACCTACGTCAAGATCCCGATGCCGTACGGGTTCAACGTCTTCAGCCATCTCGGCGGTCGCATGGCCGAGCTGATGATGGGTAACAAGTACACGGTCGGCAAGTTCGTCAACGACAACGCATCAGTCGTGGTGGGCGCATTCAGTCCGCTCAAATTCCAAGAGGGCGTCGACGCGATCCTCCCCTTCTACGTCAACACGCTGACGAACCTGAAGGAGAACAAGGACGATCTCGGAATGCCGATCCGTCAGGAGGACGCCTACAGCAAGTTCGAAAAGCCGCGCGCATTCCAAGGCAAGTCAGACACGCCGGTTCCATTCCAGATGGCCGCGAAGGCGTTGAACGCGATCGGTGGCGGTGATCGATACACACCACCGAAGCATCTCCGTGGATTGCTGGACTGGGCACCGGAGGATCTCGAATACCTGACTGGCCAGCTCACGGGCGGCGCGGGTCGATTCGTGACGAAGAGCTTCACCGCAGGACAGAAGATGTTCGCCGGTGTCGAGATGAATCCGAGCGACGTACCGATCCTGTCGAGCTTCATCGGCGAAGTGAGTCCTGAGAAGTCGACGCAGAATCTCTTCTACGATCGACGCGCGAAGATCGAGCGCGAGCTGGAAAAGTTGCGCGACGTCGCACGCGAAGAAGGTGTTGCGGCCGCGAAGGATCTGATCGAGAAGACGCCAGAGCTGGAAGGCGTGAAGCTGCACCGGTTCGCAACCGGGAGACTCACCAATGCGGCCGGCGCTGTCCAGCTCGAAGCGAAAAAAGGATCATCCTTCAAGGCGTACAAGGACGCGGACAAAGCAGTTAAGGCAATCCGTCAGGAGATCGAGTCAGTCAGATCCGCAGGGTTGCCGTTTGCCCAGAGAGTTACGAAGCTGAAGGAGCTGGAGAAGCGGCGCGAAGCTGCACAGCGCGAGTTCACCGTCGCCTCGGCCAACTGGAAAGCAAGCGGAGAGTGACTTCGAACGGCGAGAGTAGGATCATGACCGCGACCGACGAAGCCAGAACAGCTGCGGCAGCCATCGCAGAAGCAAGGCCGACAAAGATCATGAGTATTGATCGCATGCCGGCAAACTAACCGAAACCACTGGAGAAGGAAATGTTGAAGCAACCGATGTACCGTGGCCTTGCCGCGCTGCGAAACAATACGTCGAACATTCCCGGTCCCGGGACCATGATGCGGAACGATCGGATGGGTGGCAACGACGACACCAATCGGCCAGCACGCCCGGGCGTTCCGGTGGTGAAGCCAGTGAAGCAGCCGAGCAATGGCATGCCACAGCCCGCGCAGCCGGTCCAGCCGACAGCCGCAACCATGACGCCGCAGACACAGATGCCAACCAACAGCGACGGATCTCCGGACTCGACGTGGCTCCGCACAGGCGTAAGGCCGGGCGCGAACACGATGAACACCGCCGCGAAGCCGATCGCCCAGAAGGCCATCCGCCGCCAACAGCCGCGCATGCAGAAGTAAATGGCTGTCATCGACGAAATCATTGGACTCCTGAAGGTTCGACTATTCGAGCCACAGGCGGCTGAGCGCCTCGTCAGTGCGTTCAGGAAGGTTCTGGACGCCAGCGGATCTCTGACGGTCGAAGGCGGCGATGCGCGGTACTCGCGGTTGGGGCATACGCACACGCGGACGATGACGATTGGCGCGACGTTCGACGGCAGCGGCGCAGCGCTCGTCGCCGGCACCAAGTGCTACGTCAAAGTACCCGTTGGTTGCACTATCACTGAAGCGAGCGCGCTTGCAGACGTGTCTGGCAGTGTCGTGGTGGATGTCTGGAAAGACACGCTTGCGAACTATCCGCCGACTGATGCCGACAGCATAACGGCAAGCGCGCCGATCACGATCGCGGCAGCGACAAACTCAAACGACGTGACACTGACGGGCTGGACGACTGCAATCGCAGCCGACGACGTGATCGGGTTCAACATCGATTCGTGCAGCGCGATCAAGCGGCTGCATATCCAACTAAAAGCGGGGTATTCGGCATGAGCATTACCTACCTAACGCAAGCGTCATCTGGCGCCACCCGGAATTCTGGCACGGACGGAGACTTGACCACGCTGCTCGATTGGGCATTTTCCGGTCGGTATGGATGGACCACGGCGTACGCCGGAACAAACAAGCGTGTCTATCAATCGACATCCGGGTTTTTGGTCTACGTGAACCACAACGCGGCAGATTCGGGCGGCGCGCAGATTGCAATTGTGCGCGGATGTGAGTCAGCGTCAGACGTTGACACTCGAACCAATGAGTTTCCAACTGTTGCCCAAGTCGCCAACGCCAACGCAAATTGGCAGGTGTCGACGACGGCAAACACGACGACGCGCGACTTCCGAATCATTGTTGGCGTCGACTTCTTCGTTTACATGACGAAGGCAAACGGCTCCTACTGGGAGTTCTACTTTTTCGGGAAAATGTCGCCCCGGTATTCGGGTGACACTTGGGCGGTGGCGTGCAGTACGCGCAACACGTCAAGCGCGTCGGGAATCGGTTATTCGCCGCTCAATACCAACTATGGGTCAATCGCGTCTGCGATTTACAGCACTTCAAGCCGGATTTTTTGGATGCGAGACGCATCCGGAACGATCAAGTCAACCAGAGGGGAAGTTTCAGGGTTCGGATACCTTGTCGGAAACATAGGCGGCACCGCACCGGCGCCGTTGGCAGGCTACTTAAACGCGTTGGTGCGTGAGCATTTTTCCCTGATGTGTATTGGGTCATCCTCTACAACGCCCGGCGCGCTGGCCTTGCATCGCCGCGCATGGCTTCCTAATTGCTGGTTCCCCATCGCGTCTGGTGTTGGCAGCTTGACCGACGCCGACACGTTCACTGATTCCGCATGGGATGCGGGCGCAGCCTTCGCCATTGTTCCGGGGAGCAATGGGTTCATGATTGTCGAAACGACCGACACGTGGGCGCCGCCAACATGACTGTGCTTGGCGACATCGGTGACTTGGCTGGTGAAATCAAACAACAAGCATCACGGCTGACAAACCCAGACTATCCAGTCGAGACCGTCATGGCGATCCCAGATGCCCCAACGCCGCCGAGCGGCGGAACCGTCTCCCACGGCTACGTGAGCTAAATCATGCAAATCCCAGTCACCCTCGCCATCTTCGACTTCTCAACGCCGCTGTGGCGATGGCCCGATCCATCATCGGGGCGACGCAGAGGCGCTGCATGGATCGCCTCGTACACCTGCGCGCGAGTCATCGTCACTCCAAACTTGTGTAGCATGGTCAGCTCTGTGATCACTTCATCGCCCTCCCGATCTCCGCAGCAGCGCGGACGATGGCTCGGCGGGTTGCTGCGCCACTGTCGTCGCCAGCGGGCTCAATGCCAAACGGATGCACGCCATGTTCATCGGGGTCGGCTTGGAATGCTGTCGCTTCAACCTCGGTTTCATGGAAGTAAAGGTCGATGGCTAGTTTCACCGCCAACCGCAGCGCGTCGCCGTCGTCGGTGAGGGGGTTCCACCACTCCAATACGTCACCGTCATCACCATAGCCACACGGCCAGAAGCCATTTACTTCGGTATCGCCGTACTCGTCAACAAACTCGACTGGCAAGCCCGCCGCCTTCGCCGCCAGTTCCAGAAGTTCACGGTCGTTCATCGCTCGCCCCTTGCTCGGATGGTGTCGGCACAGTCTTTGGCTGTCATCGGGTTTGCGTAGTTGTCAACGCTGTCGCACACCTTCGCGCACTCCTCGCGCTCAATCGCCACGGCTTCAATGATGGCGTCAATGACCCACGGCGACGGGCCGAGGCTGGGTATTAATCCGTGCCTACGCTCAAGGGATGCCATCGCAATCGCCTCTGCCTGCTCTCGTTTCATCACGCACCGGCCTTTGCCAGCGCGGCGGCGCAGAAATTCGCGTGCTCGGTAGCGTGTTGCTCGCACATGAACTGCCGTTCCCATTCGTTGGCCTTCGGGCTCCGCATGTCGCAGGCGCCCGGCGCCGGGGTGCAGAGTTCCCCGCCAAATCCGTCAGCTGCGCACTCGGCGCAGTATTCGGAGCCATCCGGTTCGACAACGATCTCGTCGCGGCCGTGGGTTTCACAAAACGCTTGGCACTTACAGCCGAACATCACGCACCGTCCTTTGTGCTGGCCGCACGCGCTAGAACTTCCGCAACGTGAA
>ERZ869921.696-NODE-696-length-17365-cov-165.101849_pt1 | contig 17365 bp, 18 predicted proteins | sample MGYA00579310_ERZ869921 | MGnify/ENA primary metagenome ERZ869921 (study PRJEB32216, sample SAMN09231816) | wastewater metagenome | place: USA: Maryland | collected 2016-06-21 | study: EMG produced TPA metagenomics assembly of the PRJNA472060 data set (Reclaimed...
TAACCTTTCGGAGTTATAAAATGGCTCAAGGTATAGAACACAAGCCCACAAATGAAACACGCACATTGGTTAAAAGCCTAAGTGCTGTTGGTATTCGTTATGTTGATATTGCACAAAAATTAGATATAACAGACGACACTTTAGTTAAGCACTATAAGAAAGAACTAGAGGACGGGCGCATTGACGCTAACGCACAAATCGGTAGCACTCTATTTCAACAAGCTAAAGACGGCAATACAAGTGCGGCTATATTTTGGCTAAAGACTAGAGCAGGATGGAAGGAAACAAACGGGCTAGAGGTTACTGGTCAAGATGGTGCGCCATTATCTAGCCCTGTGATTATTATTGGCTCAAATGATACTAACTCCAGCCCAGCGTAATTTTGCTGGTAGCAAAGCACGTTTTCCTGCATTTATTGGTGGATATGGTAGCGGTAAGTCCCACGCTGGGATTATTCGAGCAATCAGTTTAAAGTCACAAATCCCTGAGGATGTCGGATATTATCTACCAACATACGATTTAATTAGAACTATTGCTTACCCTCGATTTAGCGAAATGTTAAGCGAACTAGGCATAAGGTTTGCATTAAACAAGCAAGACGCAGTTATATACACGCCTGATTATGGTGGCGTCATTCGTTTTCGTACAATGGAAAACCCTGAGCGTATTGTCGGTTATGAAACAGCGCACAGTATATTGGATGAGTTAGACACTTTGCCTACTGAAAAGGCGAGAGAAGTTTGGCAGAAAGTAATCGCTCGTAATCGTAAAAATTCAAAGTTAGGCAATAGTGTAGCAGTAACGACAACGCCTGAGGGCTTTCGGTTTGTTTATGAAACTTGGAAGCGTGATAAAAAGTCTGATGATTATGTAATGTATAAAGCAAAGACTGAGGACAATCCGTTTTTGCCTGACGGTTATATCGAGTCGCTTAGAGATATATACCCATCTAATTTGTTACAGGCTTACCTAGACGGTGAGTTTGTTAACTTGACTGCTGGAACTGTTTACACAGAATTTGATAGAACGCTAAACGCAACAAGTGAAACGATAAAGGACAAAGAGCCGCTGCACATTGGCTTAGACTTTAACGTAATGAAAATGGCTGGCGTTGTGCATGTATTGCGAGGCGATAATCCACACGCAGTTGATGAGTTGACAGGACTATTAGATACTCCTGCAATGATTGATGTAATCCGTTCTAAATTCGCAGGACATAGAATATTTATATACCCCGATGCCAGTGGTAACAATCGCAAGTCACAAAACGCAAGCGCAAGCGATATTGCATTGCTCAGACAGGCTGGCTTTAATGTATTGGCTAACCCAGCAAATCCAGCCGTTAAAGACAGAGTGCTATCACTTAATAAGCTGATAGGTGAGCGCAGATATAAAGTCAATCCGCAGACTTGCCCTGAACTGGTGGAAGCATTGGAACGTCAATCCTATGATAAAAATGGCGAGCCTGACAAGGCAAGTGGCTTTGACCACGTAATTGACGGGGCTGGATATTTTGTTGCGTATAAATACCCAATTCACCGAGCAGGTGTTAGTTTTGCTACAATTGCAGGGGCATAGTTTTGTGCTACAATCAAGCAAAATCTTTAACGAGGCTTAATCATGGCGGTCAATAGTAATCACAAAGAATATAGTGCTTATACACGAGTATGGCGCAGATGCCGTGACGTTATCTCAGGTCGTGATGCCTTGTTGGTGCAAGCTAGAACATATCAATCGACAAATCAGCCGTTAAGCACATTCACATTTGAAAGCTATATTCCACGTCTTGAGGCACAAAATCAGCAGGAATACCTAGAATATTGTGAACGAGCATCATTTTTTAACGCTACTGGTCGCACAGTTGACGCTTTCGCAGGGCTAATATTTAGTAAACCAGCGCAGATTGAAGTTGACGCATCGCTTGAGGCTTATGTTGAGGACATTAACCTAAGTGGCGATTCATTGCGTGAGTTTAGCCAGTTTGTCGTATATGAAGAACTCTCAACAACACGATGCGGCATATTGGTAGATTATCCAGCAGTCGACACTACAGGCATGAGCCGTGCTGAGGCTGAACGCTTAAACATCCGACCATTTATGCAATTGTATAAAGCTGAGTCGATTATCAATTGGCGCACTCAGAATGTGAATGGCGCAAAAGTAGTCACAATGGTTGTGCTTACCGAACAAATGGAAGTTGCACAAGACGAATTCACAACAACGACTGAAACAGTTTATCGAGTATTAGATTTAGTTGACGGCATCTACCGAGTGCGTTTAATGAACGGCAAAGGTGAATTGGTAAGCGATGTGCGTTTTCCTAAAATGAATGGGCAGTTTATGACTGAAATCCCATTCACTTTTGTTGGTGGCGTAGATATTCGCAAGCCATTATTGATTGACTTAGTTGACACTAACTTAGCGCATTATCGAAACAGCGCAGATTATGAACATGGCTTACACTTCACAGGCTTGCCTACACCTTACGTTGCAGGCGTGACGCTTGGTGATGGTCAATCATTGACTATTGGTAGCAAAACAGCTTGGGTATTTTCAGACCCGTCGGCAAACGCAGGATATTTAGAATTTAAAGGCGATGGACTTAAAACTTTAGCCGAAGCACTCAAGCAAAAAGAACATCGCATGTCCGTACTTGGCGCACGAATGCTAGCAGATGAAAAGCGCACAAGTGAAACCACAAGCACGGTTGAGTTACGCACAGCAGGTGAACGCTCAATCCTTGCCGCTACTGCCTATGATGTATCAGATGCAATTAGAAAATCGCTTGATTATATGTCAATGTGGGTAAACGGAACTGCTAACAATAAATACACTTTAAACGTAGACTTTGGCGTGCATCGCATGGAATACAATATGCTTAATTCATTGGTGTCTGCTGTTCAATCAGACATGATGCCGATGCGAGTTTTCTTTGATAACTTGCAACGTGGCGAAATTGTAAGCCCTGATATTACATTCGAGGAATACGAAAACGAGATTGTAACTAATCCAGCTAATTTAACTATTTAATAAGGATGAGCCATGAGCGTAGTAGTTTGGGATGGAGTTGGGCTTGCGGCTGACAGACAAGCAACATCATACGAGATGTCAATACAGACACAAAAGCTGTTTCGTGGCTTTGATGGTAGCGTATTAGGCTTTACTGGCGAAGTTTCACAAGGTTTAGAATTAGTCGAGTGGTATAACAACGGACATATTGCCGAGCAATACCCTGAATTTCAAAAGACCGATGATTGGACTCGGTTAATTGTTTGCAAAGTCGGTGAGTGCTTTTATTACGAAAAATCACACATACCGCTTAAAGTCTATGACAAATATGCCGCCTTTGGTTCAGGTCGAGATTTTGCGATAGGCAGTTTGGCAATGGGTGGCAATTCTGTTATTGCTGTATCAGTAGCAAATCAATTTAATATTTACTGCGGTTATGGTGTCGACTACTTAGAGCCTACGGATAATAAAGCACACTAATGAACGTTACAGACCAATTAGCTGATTTAACAGTTGCAAGACATCTATTATTATTGCGCCTGCAAGCTAACGAAACACGCAAAATCGACAAATTGTTTGCTGACATAGCAGATAGTATTCAAGCGCAATTAAACAGCGCAAAACCGCTTACAGAATACCAAGGCAGGCGTTTAAATGCACAAATTAAGCAATTAACCGAACTGGTTAACATAGAACCGCCTGATTTAAGCGAATTGGCTGAGGTTGAAGCAAAATCGGCAGTGAGTAACTTAGCACAGGTTGGAGTTGATGCGACTTTGCCGACAGCCGCTACTTTGCAACAAATATCTAGCAACGTCATTATTCAGGGTGCTGTTATTGATGAGTGGTTTAGACAAATAAACGAAAACACAAAGTTTGAAATATCTCGTGCCGTAAAAGCTGGAATTGCTCAAGGCATGACTAACCAGCAAATCCTAAAATCAATTGTTGGCATTAAGTCACAAGGCGATAAAGGGGCTGAGGTATTAAAAACATCAATGCGCCATGCTTCGACCATTACAAGAACAGCAGTGCAAACAATCGCAAATGAGGCTGCATATTCTACTTATTTAGCAAACGATGACGTCATAAAAGGCGTTGAGCACGTTTCAACACTAGACAGTCGCACGACCATCACTTGTGCCGCTAGAGATGGATGCGCTTGGGATTTAAACGGGAAACAGTTTAAAGGCAATCCTGCACCATTTATGAAACCGCCTTTACATTTTAATTGTCGCTCTATACTTGTGCCAGTGACTAAGACATTTAAAGAATTAGGCATTGATAAAGATGAGATACCACAAGGCACTAGGTCAACTCAATATGGTGCTGTGAGGCAGTCTATGAAGTTTGAGGACTTTATGAATAGACAGCCTAAGTCTTTTGTTGAGGATGTGCTTGGAGTTGGTCGTTATGAAATATACAAAGACAAAAAGCTAACGCTTAACCAGTTGTTAGACACAAGAGCATTAAAACCATTGACGCTGACCGAACTTAAAGAAAAGTATGGCGATAATGCACAATGACAAAATTGGTGATATTATTAACACAACAAGTATTTAATGGCAGTGCTATTTTATACATTTTTTGCGGTAGAGCCGCACAATAATCCAGAGGATAAAAGAAATGACGCTACAAGAATTGCAAGCTAAAGTTGACGAGTTGGCAGCAGGTAATGATGCATTGGCGGCTAAAAACCGAGAGTTGTTGGGTGAAGTTAAAACGCTAAAGGCTAAATCTAAAGGCGGTGATATTGACCCTGAACAATTTGCACAATTACAAAATGACAATGAGCATTTAAAAGCAGAGCTTGAGAAAGCAACAAAACTTAGCAAATCAGAAATTGAAAAGTTGACAGCAACTTTAGGCACTAAAGATGCAGCACTACAAAATTATTTGATTGATGGTGGCTTAACCGAAGCATTGGCTAAAGCTAACATTAAGACAGGTTTAATTGGTGCGGCAAAAGCGTTGCTTAAAGGTCAAGTACAAATTACTGATAAAGACGGCAATTACCAAGCGTCAATTGGCGATAAGTCGCTAGCTGATGCCATTACTGAATGGGCGGCAACAGATGAAGGTAAAAACTTCGTCAATGCGCCTGATAACAGTGGCGGTGGTGCTAGAGGCGGTGCTGGCGGTGGTGTCCCATCTGGTGATTTAGGTGGCGGCAAAGCTGACAGACTTAATGCGATTAAGTCGAAATTCCCTGAATTAGCGGCTTAATTAAAAACTTAGTTTTTTAATTGAAAGAGGTATAAAAATGGCTTTATCTAATATGGAAGTATTTAATAGTTATATCATGCCTGCGACCATTGAAACATTGGCGCAAATGGTAGACAAATTTAACGAAAACTCACGTGGTGCTATTCGCTTGACGACAGCAGGCTTTGACGGTGACTTTTATCAAGAGTCATTCTTTGCATCACTACATGGCGCACAGCGTCGTGTAGACCGTTATGCAACAAACGATGCGGCATCAGTTACTAGCTTGGCTCAAGCTAAAGAGGTTGGCGTTAAAGTTGCTGGTGGTTTTGGTCCTATCTTGTTTGAACCAGCACAATTGACATGGTTGCAAAAACCAACAGCAGAAGGCATTGAAGTTGCATCACGCAATTTTGCTGAGGCTTTACTTGCTGACCAATTAAACACAGCTATCGCTGGTTTAGTTGCGGCTATTGGCAATCAATCTGCTGCTGTGTTTGATAACACAACAGGTGGCATTACACACCAAGCTATCAATAGCGGTCACGCTAAGTTTGGCGATGCTTCTTCTCGTATTGTTGCTGACGTAATGAATGGTTCTACATACCACAAGTTAATCGGTAGTAACTTGTTGAACGGTCAAATGCTATTCCAAGCTGGTAACGTGCAAGTGGTTGACGTTCTAGGTCGTGCAATCGTTGTTACTGATGCACCTTCATTGTTTGTTGATGCAACTACTGACAAAGATTTAGTATTGGGCTTAGTGGACTCAGCTGCTATTGTTTGGGATGGTGGAGATGTTACTTCAAACATCCAAACTAACAACGGCAAAAACCGTATTGAAACAACAATGCAAGTTGACTATGCCTTCGGTCTTTCATTGAAAGGTTACGCATGGGACACAGCAAACGGTGGCAAGTCACCTACTGATGCAGAATTGGCTACAGGTTCTAACTGGGACAAAGTGGCAACAAGCATCAAGAACACAGCTGGCGTACTTATCAAAGGTAACGCTTAATAGTTAGTGTTTAAATGGCAGGGGGTTCATTCCCCCTGTTTTTACGTTTATTTTAAGGATGGAGTTTAAAATTATGTCTGAACAAGTTAAAATTGCTTATGAAAAACACCCAGTAAGTCCTGAGCGTAAAGCAAAGCTCATTAAAGACGGCTTTAAGATTATTGACATTCGCTTCAAACCTGCTGGCGAAACTAAAAGCGGCAAAAAAGGCGGAAAAAAAGATGCTGAGTTAGATAATGATGACGACAATCAAGTCAACACTAACGATGCGCAAACAGATTTAAATGCAGAGCCAACACAAGGCGAAAGCATTAACGAAGGTGAAAACCTAAACAACGAAAGCGAGTAATTTTATGGCATTTGTAGTCGAAACAGGCGCAGGATTAGCTGACAGTAATAGTTTTGCGAGTGTTGCCGAAGCTGACGCTTATTTTAGCGACAGAGGGGTAACTGCTTGGGGTTCATTGACTACTGCCGTAAAACAAACATCGCTTATTAAAGCCACTGATTATTTAGAGGCTACATATTCTCAAGCTTGGATAGGTGATAAAGTTTCGCTAGCGCAGGCTTTGTCATTCCCACGCACTAATATGGTATCAGAGGGGTTTTATTTACCTAGTGATGAAGTGCCAAATCGTGTTGTTTACGCAACGATTGAAATGGCATTGAGAGCATCAACAGGTGAGGTGCTTATTTCAGACCAGTCACAACAAATCGTAAAAGAGAAGGTTGACGTTATTGAAACTACTTATAGTGAGTTTTCAGACCCAGCGCAACGCTATCCTTACGTTAATAAACTGCTTTCTGCCTTACTTAATACGTTTACAGGCGGGAACTTTGCGTCTGCTCAGACTGTTAGAACATGAGTGCAGCAGATACCGCATCAAAACTACTAGCAAAACATGGTGAGCCAGTTACTCTTAAAACTGTAGCTACGGCTAGTTTTGACCCGGTAACAGGCGCACCTATTGGCGGTGGTGGCGTAACAACGTCATACACTGGAAACGGTTATCCAAGTAAATATATTTCGACTGACGTTGACGGCACGAATATTAAGCAAGGCGACATCCGTTTAATCATGGAATTGATAACAGTAAGACCGCAACGAGGCTGGACTGCAACTGTTGATAATGTGACTTATCAAATTATGGATGTGCAAGCAATCAGGCAATCAGGTATTGACCAACTTTACATCTTACAACTGAGGGCTTCGTAATGATTGAGCAAAAGATTAGTGCGGCATTAGCTACTCAATTAAACACATTAGGCTTGCCTACTCAATTTGAAAATTCGCAATTTAGTCCAGTTTCAGGCATTACTTATTTAAAAGAAGATTTATTGCCTGCAAACAATACCTCTATTACGCTCAATCAATCAGTCATGCACTCTGGCATCTACCAAGTGAGCGTATATGCGCCAAAAGACGCAAACAAAGGCAGTGGATATTCAGTATCACAACAAGTTTTAAATGCGTTTCAGCGTGGACTTCGTTTAACTTATCAAGGCGTTACTGTGACTATAGTAAGCGCAAGTCAAACGCCTGCATTTATTTCAGGCGATAGATGGGTAATTCCTATTTCGATATTTTATAAAGCATTTGATTAACCATGAGCAATTTTGCACTTGACTTAGGCAAGTTTGCACAAAAAGCTGGCAAAAATGCTGATAAAGCGGTAAAAAAAGTTTGTTTTGACTTAACTAGCGCAATCATATTCGATACGCCTGTTGATACAGGAAGGTTAAGAGCAAATTGGCAAGCATCTATTGGCATACCGTTATTAAGCACGCTAGACAGCACAGACAAATCAGGTAATGACACGCTTGCTAGTACAATGGCGGCAATCAATAAAGCGGCTGGAAATATATTTTATTTAACTAACAATTTGCCGTATGCTTACCGCATTGAGTTTGAAGGATGGTCAAAAGTTAAAGCACCTAAAGGCATGGTTCGGATTAACTTTGAGAACGTGAAAAACAGTTTATTTTGACAATCGGTAAAAAGTGATAGAATGGTTATGTCAATTTGACTTTGATATTTTTATCTATAGATAACGGAAGGAAACAAAATGAGTGACGTATTTTCATCTGTTGGCACGGTAGTTGCTGTTTCAGCAGCTTTACCTGCAACATACAACGAGGCTGGTTATGAGGCTTTGACATTTACATCTGTTGGCGAATTGCAAGAACTCCCTGAGTTCGGTGCTGAACAGGCTTTAGCTACACACACACCATTAGCAACTGGCATCGTTGAAAAACGTGGCGGCTCTGTTGATTACGGTGAAGTGACATTGCCTATTGCATTGACTGGCGTTGACGCTGGTGAAGGTATCTTGCAAGCTAAATCAGACAGCGCAGTAACTGCTGACAAACGTGCAACATTTAAAGTGACTTTGCCTACTGGCGAAGCATTATATTTTGTTGGCTTGGTTCGTTCATTTACTCGCAATGTAGGTAATGCTGACGCTATTGCTATGGCATCTAGCATTGTTTCAATTACATCTGCTGTATTGGCTGTAGCCGCAGTTTAATTGAGTTTGTTTGTGGCGGTCTAGCGAAAGCGAAAAGGGTTTCATCCTCCCTTGACCGCCATTCTTAAATGGATGAATTTTTTACGCATATAAAGGATGATTCAAATGGATTTATCAAAACTAAAAACCAGTAAGTCTGAGCAAGGTGCTGTATTACAAGTATTGCACCCATCGACTGAGGAGCCTATTAAGGGCATGACTATCACTTTACTTGGTCAAGATTCTAGCGTTTATCGCAAGATTCAACTAAGTAAACAACAAGCCGCATTAAACCGCATGGCTAAAGGTAAAAAGGTTGCTGACCTTAATGCTGAGAAATTAGCAGAGGACACATTAGACGATTTAGTTAGTTTGACTATTGACTGGACTGGCTTTGAGTTAGACGGCAAAAAATTAGAATGCACACCTGAAAACGTACTTAATGTTTACAGTGACGTTGGTTTAAGCTGGTTAAAAGAACAAGTCAACGAATTTATTGGTGACAGAGCCAATTTTTTGTAGAAGTATATGAGGCACTTGAACTATTTTGTAAACATTCAGCATGGTTAAATACCGTACCTGAAAAGCAAAAGAAAGCAAGGCGGCAGACTGTAAAAAATACAAATATGCCGCCAGTGCCTTACGGCTCAGAATATTTACTTGAGGTCTTATTTGAGTGTGGACCAGTTAAGCAATCAATGTCGGGCGCAGTAGCAATTGATGATGTTGATTTAATGGCATGGCAAAACAATCAAGCAATTGACTTATCAGGATGGGCTTGCAAAACGATTCGTAATTTGTCGCATGTATATGCTGACACTTTACGACAAGCAATCAGTCCATTATTCCCACCGCCATATATTCCGCAGTTGGATATAAGTCCTGAAAAACGAGAAAATATTGCGAAAGGTCTTTTATCATGGGTAGATAAAATTAACAAAGTCAAAATGAGGTAATTAAAAGGTCAGCATCTAACGGTGCTGATTTTTTTTGTTAGCTATAGAGTAATTTTGCTATAATCGGGCTAATTATTCTATTTTGGTGCAATCATGGCAGACATAGCTAGTTTAAAGGTTCAGGTTGATTCTCGTGATTTAACACGCCTTTCAAAAGAATTAGCGTCAATGGCTAAGTCAGGTCAAGATGCCGAAAAGAAGTTAAACCAGTCAACAAAAAATGTTTCAAGTGGTTTTGCTGGGATGTCAAACGCTATCCGACAAGCGGCTACGGCTTTGGCTGCTTTCGCATCTGTCGGTGCTTATATTCAAATTGCTGACGGTTATGCAAAGATTAACGGTCAGTTGAAAATTGCTACTGATTCACAAAAACAATTTAACGATGCGATGGGTAATGTACGCTCTATTGCAAAATCAGCACAGGCTGACATTGAAGGCGTTGCTACATTATATGCTCGCTTAAATACGTCACTTAAAACGCTTGGTGCAACGCAAACGCAAATCTCAAACATTACGGAAACTGTTGCTTTAAGTCTTAAAGTATCGGGCGCAAGTGCGGCTGAGGCTCAGAGTGCTATGTTGCAATTATCACAAGCATTTGGCGCAGGTGCTTTGCGAGGTGAGGAATTCAATGCGATTAGTGAAGCTGCACCTAGTTTACTTCGTGCGCTTGCTAGTGCAATTGGTCGAAATGTTGGTGAACTTAAAGCAATGGCAGCAGAAGGCAAACTAACGTCTGACGTATTAGCAAACGCATTTAAAGACCCAGTTTTATTAGCATCATTGCAACAGCAAGCAAAAGAAGTGCAAACAATCTCAGGCGCATACACAGTGCTTAAAAACGAGATGTTTTTGGCTGTTGGTGAGTTTGATAGGGGGACTGGATTATCTCGCAGTTTAGCTGGTGCGCTGGTCGGTTTAGCTAATAATCTAAACGTCTTAATCCCTATTGTTGGTTCATTAACTGTGGCTTTGGCTGGATTATATTCAGCAAGCATACTTGCAGGAATTGCTAGACTTGCAACTGGGCTTCGTGCTTTGGTTGCTGTGTTTACTGGTCCATATGGCTTAATTGCTTTGGCAGTCGGTGGCGCATTGGCATTTATGAACTTTGGCAATGAGGCGGCAAAAGGTATTGATAAAGCCGTTAGCAAATATAAAGAGATGAATGCAGAAGCTAAGAAAGCTGACCCAGCTAGTCAATTTGCTGAAACTCAAGCGGCTGTTGTCGAACAAACGAAAACAATGGCTAATGCTTACGCTGAAATTGATAAGTTAAAAGCGAAACTAGCTAATTCTAATTTTCTATTGCTCACTAAAAGCGACATTGCTGACATTAACGAAAAGTTACAAGAGCAACGCAACATCATCATTGGCGCAACTGGCAACTTGAGCGAATACAACACAAAAATGCAAGAGATAGCCAAAGCGGCTGACCCATTGGCTAAAGCTAATGCAAGTTGGGAAGCATTAACTAGCGGTCTTAAAATTGGTTCAGTATTGCAAAAAGAATTTGCAGACGGTTCAATTCAAATTGCTGAGGCTGGTAAGTTAGCAGGTAAATCACAAAAAGAGATTAACGAAGCCATTGAGGCATTTAGAGTTAAGACGCTTGGTGCTAAAACTGCAAAGATTGAGGACAACGATGCCGCATCTGATTTAGCTAACAGTTACAAAGACCTATTAACAAAACTTGTTGAGATGTCACAGCCACAATTAAACAACGTGGAATTGTTGCAACGTGAAATTGATAGTTATTCAAAATTAGATTCAAACGTCAAACAGTTTATCGACACACGTATGAAAATGATTCAGGACAAAGCGTTTAAGGAAAACCTAGACGCTATGAATGACAGTTTGCGTGAGCAAGTAGCACAATACGAAAAGCTAAACGAGGAAGCACAACGCAATATTTCAGTGATGATGTCAAGCGAGGAATATGTGCGCGACATGGAACTTGCGAAGCTAAATGAAGCTATTGCAACGGCTGAACAAAATTTAGAGATAGCTAAACAAAACGGATTGACTGAAAACAATATCGTATTTATGACGCAAGCAATTGCACGTCTTAAAGAACTATCTGAGGCACGCAAAAAAGCATACGAGTCACAAGCTATCGAAAAGAACATGAAAAAGGAAACTGAGGCGGCTGTCGAGGAAGCTAAAAAACGCACTGACGAAATAGACCGCTTACAAAAAACCGTTGCTGATAACTTCGGCAAAGCAATAACAGACGCAATTTTTAGAGGCTTTGAAAATGGTAAGTCATTCGCCAAAAACTTTAAAGATTCATTGATTAACAGCTTTAAAACTTTAATATTGCGCCCAATCGTTCAATTTATTGTTGATTCGTCAGGAATACAAAACGCTATAGGCTCTATTTTCGGTGGTTCTAACGGTGCTAATGGTGCAACGTCAGGTGGTGGAATTAGTGGGCTATTTGGCGCAGGAAAGAGTGTTTTTGAGGTATTCAAAGACGGTTTTAATGCAGCCAATGAGGCTTTTGTTGGTTCAGTATCTAAATTTGGTGGTTTTGTCCGTAGTTTAGGGACAAGTGGCGGTATATTAGATGACTTAGGCGCAAGCATACAACTTTATAGCACGCAAATTGCTAACGTATTACCTTATACAGGCGCAGCACTTAAATTATTAAATGGTGACATCAAGGGTGCGGCATTTGAAGGTGCTGGCGTTGCAATTGGTTCATTCTTTGGTGGACCAATAGGCGGTGCAATTGGCGGTTTTATTGGTGGTGCAATTGGTGGATTATTTGGAAGTAAGAAAAGCACGCCAAGATATTCATCAGGTGTGACATCTACCTATTCAAACACTACGGGTCAATTTGATTATCAATCACTTGCTGGAATTTCAGGGTTTAAGAAAAATTTAGGCTCACAGGACACAATGGCGGCTGTTGCTCAAACATTTAGTCAATCTGTTGGTGCGTTGCTTAAAGCGTTCGATATTGAGGCGATAATTAGCACAAGTTTGAGTATGTTCAAGCGCAAAGGTGCTTGGGGTTACTTTGGCGCATCTGTTGACGGTGTTTCAGCAGGCTCTGTTTATTCTTATCAACGTGGTGGCGATGATACGCAACGAGCATTTAATGATTTAGTTAATCAGTTTTTGACAACTGGTATCACAAATGCAATTAAAGCATCACGCTTACCTGAAGGAATTAAGGCATTATTCGAAGGAATAACAGACAAAACTGAAATGCAAAGCATGTTGTCAACAACAATCAGGCTTGCTAACGCTACAGAACAATTGTCAATTGCCTTTGGTATGACGGCAGACCAAGCCGCAAGAGTTGCTAACTTTGCAACTGAGTCAACAGCAGATTTAATTAAATACATTGACGAGATGATTAGTTTTGCCGATGCCAGCATGACTGTTGGTAAAGGCTTGTTAATGATTAAAGATTCACTTGAGAATGCTTTTGGTAATACATTGCCAAACTCAATGAATGAATTTGACAACTATATTAAAAATATAGACAAAACAACTCAGGCAGGAATTGAGCAAGTTGCATCATTGTTTGCATTACGCCCAAACATGGTTGCATTTACAAGCGCAATTGATGAGTTAAGAACTGGTGTCGGTGATTCAATCTATGCAATGTTAGACCCAGCAGAAAAACTAGCGTCACAGCAAGCAGATTTAAAAATTATGTTTGAGTCACTCGGATTATCAGTACCTAAAAGCGCAGCAGAACTCATTGCACTTGGTCGCTCAATTGACTTTACAACTGAGGAAGGATTGAACCTAGCGGCAGTATTCCCAACTTTAGTGACTGCTTTTGATGCGGCTACGAACTCAACCAATGCGCTTGTTGATTCTTTACGCTCTTTAGCAATTGAGGCAAGTGCTAGAGCAGGAACGGCACAAGGCGCACAAAGTTTGACATTACTAAGAGCACAATTTGCTAACGCAAGCAATTTAGCTGGTTTAGGTAACTTGCAAGCGGCTGAGTCATTGTCAGGAATTGGCAAGGCTCTAATGGAAGCATCTAGTAACTATAGCGCAACTAGACAGGCTTATATGCTTGACCTAGCTAACATCCAATATGGCGCAACTAGAGCCGCTAACGTGCAATCAGGTATTCCTGCATTTGCAGACGGTGGAAACTTTACAGGTGGTTTACGCTTAGTAGGTGAGAGTGGACCAGAATTAGAATATACAGGTGCAAGCCGTATTTATAGCAATTCAGATACAATGTCGATGTTGGATAACACGGAAGTCCGTAACGAAATTGCATCACTACGTGCTGATATGAAAAACTATTTATATGCTGTTGCTAAAAATACTGGCAGAACTGCTGACAGGTTAGACCGTTGGGATGATGGCGACAGAATGAATGTAAACATTGACCAAGATACAGGCACAACTATTAACGTGAAGGTAGTAGCTTAATGGATATTATTAAACCGCAAATCATAACGCCTTCATTGCTGATAAGTAGCAATGTGCCTGAAAATGATGCGCCATTGTGGACTTCAACAAGTTATAACGTTGGTCAACAAGTTATTTACAATCATCGCTTATATCAGGCAATTCTAAATAATAATAATAAACGCCCTGACTTATACCCTGACAAATGGCTTGATTTAGGTGCGACAAATCGTTATAGAATGTTTGATAACATTGTTGGCAACCCTACGACAAATTTAAACACAATTGACTTCACAGTAACAACTGGAACAATCATTGACGGTATTGCTTTGTTTAATGTTGTTGCGGCAAGCGTGCGTGTAATTGTGACAGACCCAATTTTAGGTGTTGTCTATGACCAAACATTATCGCTTGAGGACTTTAGCGAGATAACATCATGTTTTGCTTATTGGTTTAATCCTGTAGGTGAGCGTAGTAATGAGATTGTGTTTTTAAACATCGGTAATTATCCACAGGCAAGCGTTCGTGTCATTATTGATAACGGGACTGAAACAGCATCATGCGGTGAAGCTGTGCTAGGAACGCAACATAATATTGGTGTTTCAAATTTCGGAACTACAATTGGTATTCGTGACTACTCACGCAAAGAAGTAGACGAGTTTGGTAGCTTTACGATTGTTCAGCGTACATTCTCTAAAATTGCTGACTACGAGGTAACTTTTGAAACATCATCACTAGGTGCGGTTCAAAAATATCTAGCAAGCATTAGAGCAACGCCTGTCGTGTTCATTGGTGACGGCAATAGGTCTGAAACAATTATTTATGGCTTTTATAAGGGGTTCAGCATTGTTATTGCAACACCAACAATATCAGACGGCACAATTCAAGTTGAGGGCTTAACATAATGGCTTACCCATCTATCGCAACTTTTCCTCCTTCACCAAGTAGAACAGGCGACCCTGATAATTTTTATCTTGAGTCAACGGCTTTCTTGGATGCTTTTGCTGACTACGAAACGGAGTCAAACGCCCTAGCAACTTACATTAACGCAAAGCCTATTGACGGATGGAACTGGGGAACTGTTGTCGATGTAAATCCTACGCAACCAGTAATTGCACCAATGCCGCCTATGCCTTCACCATCTGACAGTGGTTTGGTATTTACAACTAAAGCAGACAATTTTTTGGCATCGCTTGAGGATTTTAGCTACACGCAAAATTTGGTCGGTGATTATATTGATGACTTGGCTGTTATTGCGTATTCCGCAACTTTGCAAGCTGACGCAAATAGACCTGTAGTTTCAATGCTGACTGCTCACCCATCACGAGGGCAATCTCAATCTGAATTTGAGGCAAAGTCACAGGCTTGGGGAACTTCGATAATTAACTATTCAGTAAATTTAGATGCTTTTAGTGATTACTACAAAGCACTGGTAACAGACAATGACGATTTTGGTTTGGTGACTGAAACTGTTACTGATACAATTGACTACAACGCATAAGGAATTTAAATCATGGCAAAACAGGTTAGGTGGCGCAGAGGAACTACAACGGAACTTGCTACTTTTACTCCAGCACAGGGTGAAGTTGTTATAGACACGGATAAAAAAGTTGCTGTTGTTGGTGATGGTGCTTTAGCTGGAGGCTATCCGCTTGCGGGCGTTAAAACAGTGCAGACTTTTGAAAAGTCGCAACGTGGCGCAATCACCACAGATAATGATTTATCTTTCGACTTATCTTTAACGAATAATTTTGAGTGCACTCCAGCTGGTGCAGGTACTCTGACATTTACTAATTTGAGCGATGGTCAATCAGGTTATATTTTGTTAATCAATAGCGGTGGTTATGCAATCAGCAAAGCATCATTGGTTAAAGCAGGCGCATCATTCCTATCTAGCATTAGCGCAACTGGCACATATAAAATCGGTTACTTTGTTAAAAATGGTAGCGTTTACGTTACATCAAGCGGGGCATTATCTTGAGCCATTTACAAAACAGTGATGTCGCTGAGGTTAGCGGTTATCCAATCTCTAATTCGCTGCGCTTTCAATCAGCAAGCAGTCAGTATTTGAGTAGAACTCCTGCAAGTGCAACCAATCAAACAACTTGGACTTGGAGTGCTTGGGTTAAAAGAGGCTCTTTAGGAACGCTTCAACAATTATTTGGCAGAGCAGTTGGTTCTGGAACTGAATTGCAAATATTATTTAATGGAGACGTTTTATCTTTTTATCAAACTTTATCAAACGCAGTTCAAGGGATTAGAACAACAACACAAGTATTTCGCGACCCTTCAGCTTGGTATCATATTGTATGTGTATGGGACACATCTAACGCAACTGCTTTAGATAGAATGAAAATTTATGTAAATGGAGTTCAAGTAACTGCTTTTGCTACTCCAACAAATCCAACATTAAATCTTGCCTCTTATGTAAACGCTGTTGGAGTTCATTCAATAGGAGCTGATTATGTTTCAGCAGGAAATATTATATATTACCTTGACGGCTACCTCACCGAAGTCAACTTCATTGACGGACAAGCCCTCACCCCATCATCATTCGGTGAAACTAATACACTAACTGGTCAATGGGTAGCTAAAAAATACACTGGCACATACGGCACTAATGGTTTCTATCTACCATTCTCTAACGGCACTAGCACTACAACACTAGGTGCTGATTCAAGTGGTAACAGTAACAACTGGACACTGAATAACTTTACTCGTTCTGCTGGTGTATCTGATTGCTGGATGTATGATGTGCCTAGTGGTAATGGTTCTGCTGGTACACAGCCTAATAGTAATTATGCTGTATTAAATCCGTTAGCAACAACAGCATCAAATCCTACATATAGCAAAGCAAACTTAACAGTATCAACTCCAGTTGCTAATGGTGGCAATGCTTATGGAACTATAGCACTTCCATCAAGTGGTAAATATTATTGGGAATACATTCATACATCAGGTAATGCTGGTGATGTAATGTTTGGAGTGTCTGCTTATAGTCCATCTCAAAATTATGTTTGGCAAAATGCAAACTCTCTATTTTATTATGGATTTGATGGAAATAAATGGACTAATGGTTCTGCAACTGCTTATGGTGCAACATATACTTTAAATGATGTAATTGGAATTGCTGTTGATATTGATGCAAGTGCAGTAACATTTTATAAGAATAATGTATCGCAAGGAAGTATATCATTTAATGCTTCAGGATTATTCCCAGCAATGTCAGATGCGTCAGGCTCTGCTGGAGCAGTATTAAACATTAACTTCGGTCAACG
>ERZ869921.697-NODE-697-length-17359-cov-8.254219_pt1 | contig 17359 bp, 22 predicted proteins | sample MGYA00579310_ERZ869921 | MGnify/ENA primary metagenome ERZ869921 (study PRJEB32216, sample SAMN09231816) | wastewater metagenome | place: USA: Maryland | collected 2016-06-21 | study: EMG produced TPA metagenomics assembly of the PRJNA472060 data set (Reclaimed...
GGTGCTGCCAATGCCGGATACCGTGGTGCTGCCAATGCCGGATACCGTGGTGCTGCCAATGCCGGAGAACGGGGTGCTGCTTCGGTTGGCAAAAATGGAGTGGCGATAGCCGCAACACAGGGCAAAGTAAAAGGGCAAATTGGGGCAGTTTTGGTTTTGGTAAATCGTAATAATGATGGCGATGTAACTAATTTTGCAGCAAAGCCCGTTGATAACACAACCATCAAGGCAGACACATGGTACACGCTGAAAGACGGCGAGTTTGTGGAGGTGTAGCATGGCGAACTGGCACATAATCCACGACAGGGAGTTGCGGGTAATCCGTATGCTGGACATCAAGAGGCACAGGAAGTTCACTAAACAGGAAATCTATTGCAGGGTGGATGGCAATTACCAGAATCAGAGGGTTGAGGAATGAAGGTTTTAGTCGCATGTGAGTTTTCTGGGATTGTCAGGGATGCTTTTCTATCAAAAGGACATACCGCGTAAAAAAGTAGTTGCATACATAAACACTTTATGTTATATCTATCCAAGCACATAACAATAACATAAAGGAGCGATGCCATGGAAGAAAAATTTAAGATTATCAATGATTTCCCCGCGTATAGGATTTCTAATTACGGAAGGATTCAGAGTAGATGGCAGAGACATGCGTCATACCGAGGATTCATCAAAAAAGATATTTGGAAAGATTTGCCGGTTTACCCGGATGCTAAAGGTTATTTACAGGTTCATTTATGTGATGGGCATGGAAAAGTAAAAACAGAGAGAATACATAACCTTGTGGCGCGAAAATTTATAGGAGAAAGGCCGAAAGGGAATGTGGTACGGCATAGGGATAGCAACCCGTCAAACAACCATATTTCAAACCTGTCTTATGGGACATACCTTGAGAACGAAAACGATAAAATTCAGAACGGTACTTGGAATACAAGGAATGGAGGGGCGAAGATCACGCCTACGCAAGTTGAAGAAATAAGAGAGAAAGCAAGTAAGGGTGAGCCTCAGAAAGACCTTGCTTTGGAATATAAAGTTTCCCGTCCGACAATTACCAGAATAGTAAACAATACAATTTGGAGAAAATAATGCGGGTTATCGTCGGTTGTGAGTTTAGTCAAGTCGTAACCAGGGCTTTTCGCGATAAGGGCCACGAGGCTTATTCTTGCGACCTATTGCCGACAGAGGGCAATCCGGCGTGGCATTTCCAGGAAGACATCCTTGAATTGCTAAAGCGGGAAAGGTTTGATTTGGCAATTTTTCACCCGCCATGCACACATCTGGCGGTATCAGGGGCGCGATGGTTTAAGGATAAAACAGACGAACAAATCAATGCGCTTGAGTTTGTCGGGAAACTTCTCGCTTCGCCCCCCCCGAAAATTGCACTGGAAAACCCGATAAGCATTATATCAAGCAAGATAAGAAAGCCGGATCAGGTTATCCAACCGTGGATGTTTGGACACGGTGAAACAAAGGCAACTTGTTTGTGGTTAAAAGATTTACCAAAACTAATGCCGACACATAAAAAGAATGATCTATTTTTAGCAGAAGAACCGGAAGAACGAGAGGCGAGGATTCATATGATGCCACCCGGACCTAATAGATGGAAGGAACGTAGCCGTACATTTACGGGGATCGCGAAAGCAATGGCGGACCAATGGGGTGCGTTATGAAGGCCCACTACTGCTCCGCTTGCTACAAACCATGCAAGATCGTTCTGAGGGATGATTCTTTCGGTCACGCTTTCGGTACGGAGAGAGTTTTCACCCCTGCCCCGGCCTGTCACCCCGACGATGATCTGCTTACGAGGGAAGAATGGGCGGACGAGGTTGGTTTTCGGTGGCGGGTAAGGAAAGCCAAGTGTGAATTAACGGAAGCCAATAAGCGGGACATATTTCGGGAAATCCTGAGCCAGTACGTTCAACATACTGCGGTAAAGGTGGGGTGATGGAACAAGGTTACTACAAAATAAGTATGGAAGAATATCTAAACGATCCCTGCGATGCACCGTCGCTTTCCCGGTCAACGATTATCGACCTTCTGGACAGCCCCCGCCGTGCCTACTATAACCATCCACGGCTCAACCCTACGAAGCAGATCAAAGATGAAACAAAGTACGATACCGGCACAGCGTCGCACGATATGCTTCTTGAGGGCGGCAAGAATGTTGTTATAGTCGATGGCTTTGACGATTGGCGTAAGGGTGCAGCACAGGAAGCAAGGAAAGAGGCGATTGCTAACGGCAAAACCGCCCTCCTGAGAAAAGAATACGATGTTGTTGCAGAGAAAGTGGATGCGGCAGTCAGACAGATTCGCGAGTGTACCGAGCTTTGCATAAACGATCTCGGTTTGGATGGCGAAGCAGAGCTTACCTATATCTGGAAAGAAAAGGACGTTTGGCTGCGGATACGACCGGATTGGATCAGTCACGACAAGCGGCTCATGCTTGACCTCAAGAACACCGCTACATCGGCCAATCCGCTTGTGTACTCCAACCATATTGTCAAGATGGGCTATCCGGTCCAATCGGCACTTTACCGGCGTGGTGTAAGGGCCGTTCATAGTACAGACCCGAATTTCGTTTTTATGGCTCAGGAGAATACACCACCCTACCTTTGCTCGTTCCATAGCCTTGATTTGATGCTGGCGGACATGGCAGATCAACAGGTTGAGGCGGGGATAAAGATATGGCGTAAATGCCTCAAGACGGGACAGTGGCCGGGATACACCAATCGGATATGTTACGCCGAAGGGAAGCCGTGGAATTTTGCAGAATGGGAAATCAATAAACATCAAATGGAGGAGTTCGCCTAAATGGAAGAGTTTACGATACAACACGCGGTAAGAAATAATGTTGGGCTGTTTATCGGTTTGGCCGGGGGAACGGGAAGTGGCAAAACTTACAGCGCAATGAGGCTGGCAAAGGGTATCGTCGGGGCCGGTAAACGGTTTGGTGTAGTCGATACCGAGAATAGAAGGGCATCTCACTACGCCGATGAATTTGACTTTGATGTGATTAACTTTGAGGTTCCTTATTCTTCCGAAAGATATGAACGTTCCGTGTCTCAACTTTTTAAGTTGGGCTATGGAGCGATTGTTGTTGATAGCGCAAGTCACGAACACGATGGATATGGAGGATACCTTGATCGCCATGATTCAGACTTAGCGGAAAGAGTAAAGAGATACATTACTAAGTACCCCAACGAAAGTGAATATAAGGCAATAGAAAAGCTAACACCGACTTCGTGGGTAGAGCCCAAGATGGCGAGAAAAAGAATGATGCAAACTTTACTGGCCTGTTCGTCAACCGTACCGATAATTTTTTGTTTTAGGGCGGAAGAAAAGGTATTTGCCAGTAAAGATGGAAAGTTGGTAGCGCGGCCAATACCTGAATGGGAACCGATTTGCGGTAAGGGTATGCCGTTTGAAATGACAGTATTCTTTATGCTCAACACCGACAAACCGGGATGTATTAGCAAGGCAATAAAACTGCCCGCTGCCCATTCAAAAATGTTCCCCATGGACAAGCAACTTGGTGAAGAATCGGGGAAGTTAATTGCAGAATGGGCCAAGGGCGTAAGGGGCGTTACTACCGACCAACTCAACATGATCTCTGATGTGTTTAAGGGTAAGGCCAAGGAGGAAATCATTAGCGAGTGCATTAAAAAAATCGGGCGCACTATTAGGTCGGGAAGCGAACTTACCTACGAAGAAGCGGAGAACATTGTTCAATCAATGGTAGCCTAGTAGCGCACCCCGGCTGGACGGGGCAAGTAACCAACAACGGCGGCGGCGTGGATAATCGGAGACACGCAAAAGGGGAAATAAGCCGGGGTCGTAATCCGGGGAAGAAACGTACCCATCCGCTACCCTTGATTGCGGGTGGCAACGCTGCAAATGCAACAGCTATAAAAACCATTCGCCGGGGTAGCGTCCGGCCCGCCGTTTTGAAAGGAGAGGGGGAATGAAAGTGGGCGATAGGGTTGTTATAACCGATTATTCCGACGCCGACGGGTGCAAGGGTGTTATCTGGAACATCCAAGCGAATGGGATAATCCTAGTTGAGCTAGACGCCGATCCTTCACTGGATATTGAACCCGGTACTTTGTGGCCGGTTGATGATGAATCAGAATTGGAGCAGGAGGCCAACGATGGAGAGTAAAACTTATGGAATATGGAAATGCCCTAAGTGTGGGCGGGAGAACCCACTGTTAAATCCACTCGAATGTGGATGGTGTGAGGCAGAAAAGAAGGTGGAGATTAAAGACATGACCGACGCTGAACGAAGGATGCTACAGGAGCAGGGGTTGGGAGAATGCTGGCATGCGGTAAGCGATTATTGTTGCTCTTGTGGAGATTGTTTTAATGAGACTGCCCACGTAGATTATCTTGGACGAACCATTGATACTCATCTTTCACAAAACCGCGCCTTCACCACCCCCGACGACTGGGAGATGGTGAGGGTTAAGGTTGTTGTGCCAAATGTAGATAATTACCTGGAGTATTTTCAAGACGAATATGAACACGCTTGGTATGCATTTGCCGAGAGAATGATTACAAGCTCTGCTGCCACGCTTTGTCAAGATGCTGTTGATTTTATCAAGTCCCGCCCCGACCTGTTCCCGTGGGTGAGAGAAATGGAGGGGAAGTAATGGTGCAGAGATACCACGCAGATAAAATCAGTACGCACCCAGAGGGAGCAATTACGTTATACTCCGACTACGCCGCCCTTGAGCAGCGGTGCAGGGAGGCTGAGGAACACGCAGGGACCAGGTGGAAAGAGTTAGATGCTGAACGGCAGAGCCACACCATAACAAAGAGAGAATTGGAGGGTGTAAGGCAGCGGTGCAGGGAGTTGGAGGCCGAGAACGTCGAACTGCGGAAGAGGCTGGAGCCGATTGAGGCTTATTGGGATGACCTGCAAAACAGATTTACCGCTGGAGTGTTCCCAAATGAAGCAATCAAAAAGTGCATGGCCCTCAAGGAAAAATAGTGTTGACTTTGGCCGCACATAGTAGCAATCCTTTCCAAAAAAGGGAAGGAGGAATAGCGGTTCACTTTTGTACCCGAACGGGTAGTATTCTTACCCATAACCGCACAGGATGGAAACTATGCTGAAGGTTTTGATGGGATCATTTTTTGTTATGTTGTCTGTTGGACTCGTATGTTCTAAAGCACCTGTTGAAATGTGGGGCATAGCCTTTATTTGCTCGCAAATTTGGTTTGCATCGCTCTAATGGATTGTGTTCACTACGAGGCCGACCCTACACGGCCGGGTAAGCAAAGGCCGGTATGCAAGTATTATGTGAGCCGGGGTCAGGAGTGCAATCGTAACGTATGCCGTGAGGTATGCGTATTGTGGGTAGCTCAACAATTAAACGGGAAGATCGTGGAGGTAAAAGATGCGTGAGATTAGATTCAGGGCATGGGATAAGACAGAAAAGTGCATGGTTAGTTGGTCATACCTATTGTCTATCCAATATGGGGATAATCGAATTATTGATAAAGATGTTGCAGACAGTTTCTTTAATGACCCAGACTTTTGTCTTATGCAGTACACCGGTCTAAAGGACAAGAACGGGCGGGAGATTTACGAGGGGGATATTTTAAAAACAAATAATCGTACAATTCGAACCGTTGTTTTTGAATGGGGGTGCTTTGATGCAGTCAATGACTATACCGATGAACCTGTGGGCAGTTTTCTGGAATCTGCCATTGAGGTCATCGGAAACCTCTACGAGAACCCGGAACTGTTACAGAACGTCAATAGAAGTGACAATCTACCGACAGAAAGTAACGAAAAATGATACTTTGTGGAAGTGAAAAGGAGAACCAATGATAAAAAGACTGTTTTTTGCGGTAATGTTTTTATTCATATGTAATTATGCCCATGCAGCCGATCCCGGTTCGTTTGCATCTGGAATGGTTATTGGGATGGCGGCATCAGATAGCGGTAGATGTTCAAACTATCGTGTTGCAATGGACATTTTACTCATGGATATGGACAAGACTGACGAAAATAAAAAACAGGGCAGAACGTTCTTGAAGCAGAACAGAGATATGAGTGTCGCAGATATTGTGCGCTACAAGGCAAAGCGTGGTGATTTTGATCGGTATCGTGCTACAAAGCCCCCGCAGCCGTGAGCGCTTTGAGCAGCAATTCAATCACCGCAGGGTCAAGTTGCTTTTGGCCCTGCGCTTCTATTGAGGCGTTCCCTGCAATGCCTTTTATGGAATCTGAGCCGGTACAAAACCGGGTATAAGTGACCTTTGTGCCGTCGCTGGATTCGTATGTCAAGGTAGCGCACCCGGTTATCAATAACACCGATAATATCGCAAGTATGGTTTTCATCTTTTCTCCCTTCGCTTTCTTAAAATCCACTCGATCCCCCACCACGCGGCCAACAAGTACAGGCCCCCGCCGAACACGATAGAGGCAAGAAGCTCTATAAACTCCGCAAGGCTATCCATTATTTCCAGTATTCGTGGATCAGGTCAACAATCCGGTCTGAGGGTACACGGGGATGAAAAATGGCAACCAATTTGACAAAGAATGTCAAGATAACCGGAATGAATGTCAAGCAAATCGAATAGCTACTCAGGAACCAGTTAAACCAATCGTTGTCGAGAAACATAACTCCCCCTTAGTCTGGTGTGTACCGCCCATAAACTTGGTATTTCGGTTGATGATCCTCCAGCCACTTATTCACTTCCTGCGGGTCGGGGTTTAGCAAGCGATAATTTTTATCCACGAGGCCGATGTACTTACCCTTGTCCGAACATACGTCCACATCAGAAAACGGCGATTGTATCCATTTCCAGCCCGTTAAGTACCCTATGTAGCTCAAAAAATCGTACCTGTTACCCTGCCACCACTTCTTATTTAATTCCTTGCTAATTGCCGATTGTATTGCCGATCTGTCCTTGTCCGTCCATTCGGGACACCACCACAGTTTCAGGCGATCATCATCCAGGAAGGAAGAAAGTTTCACCCGCTTAAACCCGTTCGTCTGCATGGAGGCCAATGTACCGGGAGCAATCAACCACATGAAATGACCGTAACACCCAGATGTATGTGCCTTAATCCCTGCGGACACGATGTTTCTCAGGTTGTCCGCCAGCACCGGCATGGGAAGAAACTCTTTAGGAATAGAGAATAAGTCCTCTTTCGATAACCATCGGTCCATTATGCTTTCCCCTCATATTCGATACTAAAATGATTGCCGTCTGAAGTAATTCTTGCATCCTCTTTTGTTTTGTGATATATACCATTATAAAGATTAACTATGGAAGAGGTGACGAAATGGCTGATTGCGAGTACTGCGGGAAACAACTTATTTCTAATAAACACTTTTGCTCGTCCTCCTGTTATGGTAAATGGCAACAAGGGAAAAGTTTTATTGACCAACGAAAACCAATTCCCCCAAAAAGATATTGTTCTGTCGAAGGGTGCAAAGCTATTCACTTTGGTGTCGGATATTGCAGAAAGCATTACTGCCAATATGTGCTTCGTCAGAGAGGCGAGCCGCGCCCAAAAAAGGGAACCATCACCAAGCAATGCGACTATTGCGGCGTTGAATTTACAAGACAAATAGCCACTAGCGGAATCTCCCCCCGATTTTGTTCTGCTAAATGTATGGGTCTGTTTCGCAGAAAGCCGTTTATTGTTAAAAAGGGGTATAGAAAAATACTTATACCACACCACCCAAGGGCTGACAGGAAAGGATACGTCTTTGAACATATCGTTATTATGGAAAGCGTTATCGGTCGACCGCTTATCGTCGGAGAAGAGTGTCATCATATTGATAAGAATAGATTTAACAATTCCATAGACAACCTAACCCTGTTTACAAATCATGCTGAACATATGAAATCTCACGCGCGGCCTTCAAATTCTACGGAAAAATGATTTCCATCCGGTCCCTTTGACCCACGGAAATTACCGCCCCAGCGACATAACGGGTCCATAGATAACCACTTATCCCCGGCAAACTTATAGTCACTCGTTTCCGTGAGATACTCCCCGTTCTTGTAAAGAATTAGATCGTGGGCCAGCCCGACATAGTGCAATGATCCAGTCATGTGTTTTAGACCGTCACGGTCATAGGCCACTTCATAACCTTGGTCGAAGATCCACAATGTCAATTCAGCGATTAGTCGGGTAAATAAAACCCGTTTTTCTCGTAGCGTCATCCTTCCCCCATCATATGCTTACCCATCTTGATATAAGTATCGTGCGCCCCTTGCAGTACGTAGAAATCCTTCTTTAAGGCGTTTAATTGGTCGAATAACTCTGATTGATTTGCGTCTATCTTTCTCAGGGTCCGAACCAGAAAGAAACCGACGATAAGAAACAACCCGTTAATCAGAACAATCCCCGCAGTAAGAAAAGTTGGTTCCATGTTGACAGACCCCTTAATGTTTGCTATGGCCTGTTTCGTGGCTATGACTTCAAGTCTGGGGAGGGCCAAACTCCCCGCCACACTGTTAATGCTCATTGAGATTGGTGGTTATTCTATCGTTGGTTCATCACTCGTATCTTCCGCATTTCTGATTATCGGAGGACCAGTGATTGCTACAATTTTGAACATCAATTCTGCGCCCTTCCCTGAATTAGCTGGTGTCTTGAGCGCGTTCAGAAAGTACCTTCTCCCGGCATCAGAAAGATATAATTTCGCCATCTGCGTCGGCGCTATAATACCCGTCATGGTTCCAGAAATAGGATCACGCATAAGAGCGCCCCACGTTCCCCATGTAATGACGTTTTGTGCGGTTCCAGATGGATTACCGGCTTGGCGCTCTGCTGAAGCCATTAACTTGCCAGTCTTAGCAATATCTCGTAACCACTGTACTTGTTCTGGTGAGTAAAACAGTTTTAGTACACGGTCATAGGTTTGGATGGTCTTTGATAATTTTTCCGGCTGTACCTGATCGGTAAGTTGATTGAGTTTGAAGATTCTGTCCGACATTTCTCGTTGTAGAGATGCAAACGTCTCTTTATCAACGACTGACCGAATCATGGAAACATTACGCAACACCGTTTTTGCACCGGGGAACCTATCGTAACTTCCGAGTATTGAATCAACAACAACCTCTGGTCGTTCATTGGCGATTGTTTTTAGGAATGGACTTCCCGGCAATGTATTGGCAAGTTGCATCTGACCGTCTGTCGCTAGTTCTTTCAATGACTTGATTTCGGATGGTGAATAAACCTTACCCAAAACCTCATCACCGTATTTCACAAGGCTCTCACCCAATGCTTTGGGGTTAAACGCACCGTCACCTAGTAATCGCTTTGTCACGGATGGCTTAATTGATGTATTAAACACATCCGATCCTATCGCATTGCGTATGGCGGTCAATTCCGAACCACCATTGGGCCGAAAAACAACGTCCACAACCTTTTCTGGATTTGTTTTTAGCAACCTTCTGATAGTCGATGAGTTGTAGGTTAGTTTTCCTTCCCGATAGAAAGCATTGGCAAGATCAAAAGTGTCTTTTATATCGCCACCGGACTGCTCCGCAAACGAGGTAATATCTTCATCCAAGGCTTTCCTGAGTTGCTTATAAACACTGGCTTCTGGTGTGCTTTGGAATTTTGATCCTGGTTGGGATGTCTTCATGGCGGCGTCACTTTGGGCAATACGAGAGTTTAATTCACTCCGCATGGACTGAATGGTTTTCCAATCAAATCCAGAATCGCCCTCCGCTTTTAGTTTTGCTAATATCTGACTCCTTGCCGGTTCTGAATACATATTGACCTCTTGCATCAATGCGTCGTCAGCGCCGGACAAGTCCCGCAATATTTTGGTTATACTTGGATTTTGCATGGAAGGCGGTTTTTTGCCTTCTGCTGATAGTAACCTCGCGGCTACTTCCCGCGTCTTCGCCGGATCAACGGAAACACCCTCCGGCACTAATTCACCGACCTTGTCGTATAGCTCACCAGCTTTTTTATATACTTCCGTAGATTTATTCTTAATCGCTTCTTGCGCCTTCGTTCCTAGTGCCTCAAAGGACTCCGAGGAACCCATCTTGGACAGAACATTATCTCGCAGCTTGTTTAGTTGTGCTTCATCAGCAGATTTGTATTGTCCAAGAAATTTACTTACTTGGTCTTTGATCTTTTGACCAACCACCTCAACCTGTTCGGCCTTTGCTCCAGAACCAAGCATTTTTTCCCGCAATGCAATGAGTGGCTTTAATTGCTTCAGTTCACGCATAGAGTTGATAATGGATGTGGAAAATGGAGATTTGTCGAGCATGGACTCGTAAAGGGCAAGCCCTTTCGACCCCGTTGCCTCTGCCGGAGTCAATTCTATGCCTTGACTTTTTGCCAGAGCCATTCTCTCATTAACAATTTCTTTGGAAACTCCGCTTGACGTCGGATTGCGAATAGCTTTGGACATCCTGCTGATGGCATTCCCCATCACTTGTCCACCAGCTTCCATGCCCATTCCGGTCAAGACATCATTTCTGGCTGTCCTTGCGGCTTCTCCTATCGGGGTAGTTTTCTTGCCTTCCAACCACCTTTCACCAGATTTAACCGCACCATAACCAAGACCAGCACCAAATAAAGCTCCCACTGGACCACCGGCGGCGAGTCCCGTCATTCCTCCGCCAACCAGTCCTGCCGTTTCTGCGCCGAACCGTGCCACTTCCTTTGCCGCGCCAAGAACACCGTAAGCGTTTGGACCCCATGAGTTTTTTGTTACCCATTCAGGTACATCATTAAACTCATCGCCGCTATTCGCCTGTATTGCTTTGGGGGATTGTTTTGCGGGTACACGAACAGAGCCGAATATCTGCATCATTTCCGCTTCGGTAGGGGGAGAATCACCCGTAACCTGTAACTTAGCGCCAGTTTTTTGATCTGTAATCTCGTATGTCGGCATTATTCCACCACCTTAACAGTAAAGCGGCCAATAGATTGTCCTGATTCACCGCCGTTAGCGTATGGAGAACTGAAGTATTTGTCCGGTACAACACCTCCACTTTCTGCATATCCTCGATACTCTTGGTAGCGTTGATTGTATTTATCTTGTGCTGAGTTGTGGTAAAGCTTTGCCATTGTATAGATAGCGTTTCTGTCTTGCTGTGTCAGGCCCGGTCCACCTGTCTGAACACGAGCAATCTTACCTTTTAGATAATTGATCCAAGACAGATCGTTGGGAGTTCTGGCATATTCGCTTTCCCTAACGACAGATGCAGGGTCCATCATTTTGTTGAACATCATAATAAGCGATTGATCGACTGCTACGAAGTTCTTGGTCTTTTTTGACTCCTTCATAGCATTCTCCATGTTATTGAACTGTTGCTTCGTGGTGGCGTATTGCTTAACCTCCGGCAAAGCGTTAAACTCTTTTCTAAGACCAGTACCGAATGTTCGATCTCGATTATCTTGACCGACACCACCCGACACAGTGACGGTCGTTGACTTATCCTGAATGACCGGCGTAATTTTCCCTGAGTTACTCTTTTGAACCAATGCCTTTTTACCGCCGACAGTTGTTTCGTACGGTTCAGACCATGTTTCCTCTTTCTTTTCTTCTTTAATCCCGTATGCGTTGTTTAGAATTGCCTGTTTCCCGGCTTTAATTTCTTCAGGATCAAGTCCCAACTCTTGTGCATCTTTAGTAAACTGATTGATCTCCGTCATAATGGTTGGCGTTTCTGCGTTATCCCATTCTGGAAGCGGTTGCCCAAGTTCCTGTTCGGCGTTGACCCTCCACTTGTCGTAGAATATCTTTGCTAATGGCGGATTAGTCTTCGCCGTTTTTGTAACAGCATCAAGATACCGGTTTTGACGGGATTCTGTTTTTTGTTCCTCGTACTTCTTATTTATATCCGCCCTCTGCTGCTCACGTTCCTCGTAATCCCTGCGGTCCATTCCCGCCTGACCCGCCATGTTCGCCATGTCCCGGCCCAACCGACCAGACCATTCATTAGGAGCAACGGCATTCGCCATCATTCCGGTAAGCTGAACGAATTTATCAAGGGGCATATTGCCGAAGACGGGCTGTTTCCAGTCGTCGTAAATGCCCTTCTTTTCCTGCGGTGCGGTAGAGTTAAGAGCAAGGTTGGGATTCTCTTGAATGGCGAGTCCGTCCTGACCGGGCAGACCAACGCCAACGGTATTCGGATCAACCACCGGGAATCGACCATCCCCCTTCGGCTTACTTTGGAGACTCACAAGCTGCGATATGCTGTCCGTAGGTGACATACCCTGCTGTTCTGTATCTCCGCTTAAATCCGGCATAGCAGGCATTCTATTGGCGGGTGTATAATTCTCCGGCGCAGACGGGAAGAAGGCATCTGTCCTGCGTTTCGCCCTGCCCTGTGGAGTGAAGTATTGCGACCTATAATTATATCCTGCCATGTGTACCCTCCTGACCCTAAAATTTAGGATTCGTTGAAAACATCCACGCAGACGGTGAAAATGCCAATAGCCACACTTGCCCGTCAGAAGTCCCAAAATTCACTCCTATACCCAACACCGCACCAACTACTGCGCCAATAAACGTTCCCCAACCGGGATATATTTGGCTGCCAATTTGCGCTCCATTAACCGCATACATAACAACCGACGCCCACTTACCGGCCGTAGATTGCATAAAGCCAGTTTGTTGCTGTGCGGCTGCTCTTGTATTTGGCGCAAGTGCGAATAGTCCTTTGCGGTTATATTCCAGAACCTTGAACGGCCATAAAGCATCTTCTGCGGCCTTGTGGTAATGGCCCTCATCCGTGGTCATTCTGGATGTGAAGTAATCCTTCATTATGAGGGCGTACTTCTTCACCACATCGGCGTTGAAGTTGATGTTTTGTAGCCAATACTTTTCAAGCTCAGGCATTAGTTTGTTTGTTTCATCAAAACTTATCTGCCCGATCTGCTTCACCCGCTTATCATCGAGCATGGCTTTCCCGACGCAATAGGTGCTGGACTGTACGGCGTTCAGGTCACGCATCCTCCGCTGATGTTCGGGTAGCGATTCAATCTCAAGTTTGCGGTTAAGGGTGTCGGCCTGTTCGGAGATATTATTCCGTATTTCGTCAGGCGTTAAGATCGCATCGACGGCCTTATGCCAGAGTGCGTCAATATCAAGGCCAGCCATGAACTTACCGAAAGTCTCATAAAGAGAGGGGAAGTTCGCCATGACATAGCCGATACTGAAGAAATTGTTATCAATGTCATCAAAGGAATAACCATCATAGGGATTAGCGGCCAAGGCAACATCACGACTCGTAGCCATAACGGTAAAGAAATTGTTATGCGCCGCCTCAATGTAAGGGGCATATCTGCGAGTTTCGCTAGTTAAGTTTTGGCTACTGCTACCGCCCATTGTTATAGCGCTCCTGCAATACCACCAACGACTGCACCAATAGCCGCACCGTAAGCTCCACCATTTTGTCCCATAGTTGCGCCCACCTGTGCGCCCATTGCCGCACCACTCAAAGCGCCACCAATAGCTCTCTTTGCGGTAGAGGCTCCGGCAACGTCTGTCTTTTGGTTCACAGCCCCCTGCAAAGCACCCAACGCAGCCCGTTCAAAGTCGAGAACGGTGAACGGCCAGAGCGCTTCCTTGGCCGCCATCGAGTAGTTAATATCGTCCACATCAATCTTTGCGGAGAAGTAGAACTTCATAATCTCGGCGTAAATACCGATGACGTTCTGGTTCCACTGTAAATGCGATTGCCATCTTGATTCGACAATAGGGAGAAGTCTGTACTTCAATTCGTAACTGTACTTGGCAAGAGACTTAACGCGAGCATCTTCAACAATAGCCTTTCCGATAACATAGGACGAACCCATAACGGCGTTAATATCCCTCATGCCCGTCTGCAATCGAGGAATTACATTGTCCTCAATTTCATCGTCCATCAGGTCGGCTTCTGCGCTTACAAGGTCACTCACCACACCGGAGTTAAGCGTGTCCTCAAGCATCTGGTCGTACAGGACATCAATATCCAGTCCAGCCATAAACTTGCCGTACATATCGTATAGGGATGGGAAGTTGGCAATCGTATAGCCCGTACCGAAGAAACCCACATCAATCTCAATATCGGTGTAGCTATCAAACGGGTTATCCGCTAAAGCGGTTTCCCGGTTGGTTGCGATTTTGGACAAGAAAGTATTGTGCTGATTCTCGATATATGAGGCATACCGAATTTGGGTGTACCCCTTGCTGCTGCTACTTCCCCCCATAACACCTACCCCCTTTCATCAAGACGGTGTTCAAACGTCCTATACCGTTCCGTGAACCCAATCTTCTCGCCAAGTTTGAACATTGCCTCATTGCGGGAAGTAAAAGAGAGATACTTGCAACCAGTCTTGATTGCGAACTGCCTTATGAAATCAGTGTCCTGCTGCCACACGGCATCGGGCTGTCTCTGCCACGAATAGAGGCATTGAAGCAGCATGCACTTGTCGCCCGTCACCCGGTCCTCTGTTATCCTTGAGATAAGCATGGCCGTTAGCCTGCGTTCATCATCAAGATGGACGAAGCATTGCGCCTTGTCATTAAGTAAGGCATGGAGCAATTCGTTGAGATACGGCTGCAAATCCTTCTCGTCAACCTCGTCAGCCTCTTTGACCGTGAACTTTATGGACTCCCAAAATGCGGGTATGTGAACTGAAAGTAGTTTAATAATCATGTACTGCCCCTTGGACGTTTATGTAATCAAGCTCGAAATACTCATAAGCCGATGATTTAACTTTGATGCTAAATTCATTACCGTAGCAGGTAATATAGGCGACACCTTCAGCATTTACCGTGCGCCACTCGGTAGTTGACCAATCAACGGACTTGTCCCGGCGATAGTCGATAGCAACGCTTAACGTCTTCGTCATATCCGTACCGAGTTGCACGTTCCTGATGGTCTTCGCCCGTCTGGTCCCGAAGTCGTAAATATCAGTGGTTATCTCAAATACCGGGGTTGATATGGCAGACGGTGCGGCAACGTACAACGCACCACCCTGATAACCGAGTCCGGTAATATTGACCGGCCCTTCGCCAAGGCTTTTATCTTTCGGAGAATAGATGTACCCGTATTCGCCGTCACAGATATAGGCGAGTTGGTTTTCCTCATCCCACGACATTCTCAGACAGGATGACAGGGTACTGAGATACTCACTGTAATCGAGAACCTCCAATTCCTCCCCAACCTTGCACAGACGGCCTTCGGCATCGACGAAGTAATGCTCCTTGTCATTCCCGCAGACAGCGCCACGACCCTTTAGCCCGATACGATGGATTGTCTTTAAGCCCCATGCGTTACCGGCGGGAGATAGGAGGGAAACGCCGTTTTCGCCATAGACCACGACCATATTGCCACGCTTCAGAATGGCATAGGCCCATCCCTTCCAGTCCATCGGGCGCTCACCGGCGATATTGTCCTTCCAGATCGTGAAGTCCAGAGAGCCGATGTTCGACCACTTAACCCAATTCCTGCGGGGGCGTTCCGTATAGGCCCACGGTTCTTCTACACCTAATGTGATCTCAAGCGGGTCAACGTCCCACACAGAACCCTTGTAATAGAGGGCAGAAATGGAAAGCGTGATATTAAGTACATTATCAGCAGAAGCCCCTACATTCACCCATGTTCCTAATAGGGTGCATGTAATACCGGGGATAAATGGCGTGGTGTAGGTAACGCCATCACCGGAATCCATCTCGTAGGACAGGTCAATTGTTTGATCCAGTTCCGGGTTTCTTGGCACAGGAGGGGTATGCGACAAGATAGGCATCTTAAAAGATGTCGTCAGAACCATCGGGCTTGCTGCGACGTTAATAGCCATGCGTTATCCCCTATTAGGCAATACGAAACTCGATACTGGAAATTGTGGCCGTCCCGCCGTCAGCCTGTGTCTGGTCGCCACCGAAGTCAAGATAGCCCACGATAGGATCATTCGCTACAGTATCGTCAAAGATAATCGCACCGGGAGAAGGGCCAATCGCGCCGGTAGAAGCCGTCCAGGTGACGTTCGACCACGTTACTTCCGTCCGGTCGTCGGTATCGTCTTCCGTAATTGCAACACCGGCCAGAGTCTTGTTGTTCGCCGTGTACCCGTTACCCGTCGAAAGCTCGCTTGCACTGACATCGGCGTATTCCTCATGGGCATCCTTATCGAAAGTGAAACCCGTCTGCATGAGGATGATCTTGAAGGAGTCATTCGCAAAGTCAATCGCCTTCGTCGCCAGTAGATACTTGATATGATTTGATACTTCACTCGCCATCGTCTTCTCTCCTTTGTGTTAGAAATAAAAAAGCCACCCTGATTTCTCAGAATGGCTTTTGTCCTCGTGTGTAAACTGAGGTGTAAGCTGTTTAGTTAATGTTTAGGTCGGCATAGTCCAAACGGGGTTTGGCCCGTAATCTACGTTATCTGCCCCGATATGTAGGGACCGCTGCATCCACGATTCTCCATCATCGAATGATATTTGAAAGGCCAAGTCGCCGGGATAGATTGCATATCCACAGAAAGTCGCCACCATCGCATCGTCGTCATGGTTCCAAACGATAGGAGCGTTTTTCTCTAACAGCCCGACATTGTAAGTAGTTATATACGAAGGATGAGGCAATACAGACCAGTTGGCTCCTGCGTCCGTACTCCGCAAGATATAATGAGTACCCGTGTCCAGCCCAAAGGCAGATGCAAAGGCGATGCTTCCGTTGAGATAGATCGAATCACAATGTATAGCGCTGTCGCCTGCTATGGCCGGGAACGCGCTTGCGCTCCACGATGCACCTTGATTTGCACTAATCACCAGATATTCCGTATCCTCAACGCCATAAAGGGCCATGAGATTATTGCCGGAAGCGGTTACGAGAAGCGTGGATGCTTGTGCGGCGGGTGCGGCTGGTAAACCAGACATAGCGTTCCATGTTGTTCCATTCGTCGAATACTTCATCTGGAACGGTTGTGTATCGTCAAAGACTGTATAGGCGGCGTATAAACGACTCACGCCGTCATAGGCTAGGATGACCGGAAATGTATTGATAATCGTTACGCCAGCACTCCACGAGTTGCCGTAGTCCGTTGACTTGTAGCAGTAGGTGTTCGTCGCATCGCTATTAACCGCCACCACGACTCCCCCGCCAAGATATGCGCCCTGCGTTCTGAAATCCGTGGACATATCCGTTGCTATCGTGACATCCACCATGCGGCCCGTATAATCGTATGCGTAGCTTCTCAAGAGCGCATCTTCATAATTCAGATACAAGATACGGAGAACCCCATCGGCATTATCGAACATCATGGTTGCGCCGTAATAGGTATGCACCGCCCGTTCACTCGTCGAGAAGTCCACCTGCTTGATAATGCTATCCGTTTCATAATTCAGGTACATGAGTTTATATTGTG